>Ga0210016_1004933_pt1 | contig 11274 bp, 7 predicted proteins | sample CryGeyCG2014_300_FD_185454 | JGI IMG/M metagenome (GOLD analysis project Ga0210016, IMG submission 185454) | Groundwater microbial communities from aquifer - Crystal Geyser CG02_land_8/20/14_3.00 (SPAdes) (version 2) | ecosystem: Environmental > Aquatic > Deep subsurface > Groundwater | place...
TAAAACCAGGAAATGTTGTTCAGGTCTATCAAAAAATCGCTCAAGGTGACAAATTTAGAATTCAAATGTTCGAAGGAGTGGTAATCGCTAAAAAGGGAAAAACAGAGAACGATCGAACAATTACCGTCAGAAAAGTATCAGAAGGCGGATACGGAGTAGAAAGAATATTCCCTTTGGCTTCTCCTTTGATTTCCAAAATAACGGTTTTGAAAAAACCTAAGGTCCGTCGGGCAAAACTTTACTATCTTCGTCATTCACCTCGAGAACTTAAAGAGCTAAAAGAAAAATAAGCTTGGGCGATAAAATGCCGCGGTGGCGGAATTTGGTATACGCGCTACCTTGAGGTGGTAGTGGGGGTAACTCCTTGGAGGTTCAAGTCCTCTCCGCGGCACCAAAACTTTTTTAACCAGGCGAGTGATTATTAGTAAGCTCGGGCAAGTTAAAGCCAAAGACTTGAAGAGCAGAAGCGAGTAAGTCTCGCGAAGCGGGACTTAAGAGAGCGTCGACGAATGCGAGCTGGCGCAGCATTCGGCGCTGCCCGGGACACAAGTCCTCTCCGCGGCACTTAAGGGGTGCGTAGCTTCCGCCTTCGTCCCGCAGGCGCGGGACCTCGGCGGACAGGCAGTTGGTTAGACCCGCCCGACTGCCTTGACGGCAGTCAAAGCGGGCAGGGCGCATGGTTTATACCTGCCCGCCGCGGCCGTAAAAATCTTTTAAAAATATTTCAACTGGGTTTGTAGCTCAACTGGTTAGAGCGCATGGTTTACATCCATGAGGTTAGGGGTTCAAGTCCTCTCAAACCCACCAGACAGTAAATTTACAGTTAAAAGATTGAGAGCTGCTTTGGCAGACGGATCTAAAAGGTCATCCCGCGCACCACTAGTTTAGCCCTCCCTTTCTGACGGGTTTAAGTCAACTAATAACAAAGCATGGGAGTAATTATCTTAGGAATAATTGGAATTGTCATCGGCGCTGTTTTTGTCATAAAAACAGAGTGGTTTTTGGATTTCTTTGGTCGAATTGAATGGGCCGAGCGACATTTGGGTACCGAGGGGGGAAGCCGTCTTTTTTACAAAATAATCGGAATTGGGACAATTGTTTTAAGCTTTATGTTGATGACTGGACTGTTCCAGTTGCTTTTAAGAAAAATATTCTCGTCAGGGAGGATTAATTAATAAGGGCCCTTAGTCCCGATGTCCCTCTGAGGCGGGAATCGGGATCCCGATTTCGCCTATGGCGAATATCGAGACTAAGTTGGTTAGAACACCACATTTGTCCCGACTTACAATAATATATAGAATTAAAGAAGTGGAGGATTCTCGAAAATTTATAAAGGGCCGATAGCTCAGCTGGTAGAGCATCCGGTTTGCATCCGGAAGGTCTGGGGTTCGAATCCCCATCGGTCCACCAAATACCTTTTACCGAGGTATTTTTGTTTTATACTATTGAATTATTTTTTATATTATCTATAATTAGATTGCAATTTTATTTTGTTTCTGGTAAAATAAAATTATTAAAGTGAATAAAATATCTTGATTTATTTTCAAAAGTGATTTATTATTATAATATCTTTTCAATAAAAAAACATTTTTGCCGAGAGGAGGTGAATTAAATGGCAAAAAAGAGAAAGAAAGTAGTAAAAAAAAGAAAAGTAGCAAAAAAAAGAAGAGTTGCTAAGAAGAAAAAAGGTGGTCGCAAAAGAAAGAGATAATCTATTCTATTTGCGATAGAAAAAGCCTTCTGCTTCCCATTTCTACGGGATAATAGAGGGCTTTTTCGTTTTGATTAATTTTAACTATCTACTCTAGTAATTAGAGATGCTTCGCCGTTTTGGACTACTAGGTCACTGCCTTTTATTTTTAGTTCCAGGATGTGAAGATAAACGCCTTTTCCTTCGGGAGCTTTGAGAATAAGCTGAAATGTGCCAATGTCTCCTGATTTCACTGCTTTTTCTTTTAGAGAAAACTGCCCTTGGGTATTTTCCCAAGAGCTATCTTTAAATCGGCTTGTTTTTTTACCCAAATCATAAACATTAAGTATCAGGTTTTGATCCCAGGTACCAATTCCGGTGTTTTCAAATTTAACAGTTACCGGTATTTTCCAATAATTAAGAACGGCTAAAGGGATATTCTGCGAGACTAGCTTCGCCTGATAGGGTGAATCGATTCGCGTAACGGAATGATTTTCTTCTTGGATAATTTCATTCTTACCAATCAAACGATAAATATTTTTGAAAATCCCTAGCTCGCGCGGTGCTTTAAGTTTGAGAGTGAAAGTTGCTATCTTATTTGTTTTAACCTCTGTTTCTTCAAAATCTAATTGACCATACTGATCATTCCAACTTTTATCATAAAACCGACTGATTTGATCATCTAGGTCATAAATATTTAATCTTACTTCCCCTTTTTTCCAAGAATTGATTCCTTCATTTCTAAATTCAAATGTTACTAATTGCGTATCATTAAGAAACATCGCCAGGTTAATACTACGGTTTTTCAATTTAGCAGCGAAAGGCAAGTTAGTAATCTTCACCGTTACTTGAAATTCAGATTTTTTCTGAATTTTATTATCAAAGGCAAGTGAGAAACTTTCCGATGTTTCTAATAGATCAATAGGAGCTTTTAAGTTAAATGTGAATCTTCCTATTTCGCCTGGTGCTACATTAGGAGAATCCAAATAAGCTACTATTGATTCTGCTTCCCAATCAGATCCTTTCAAAACCGATGGAGGATTTTTAGCAATAACGTAAGGTTGATTAATTCCGTAATTGTGCCAAGTGACATTTCCCTCATTTTTAAATTCCACCCAAAACTGCTTCTCTTTACCAGTATCTATTGCGAGAGACTGCTTGCTTTGCTGAACATAAGTCGCTTTGATAATAGGATCCGCAATTCCGTTAAGAACATCATACTTTTTTTGGGCCAAATCGCGTATTGTTCCCAGTTTCTGGTACAAGTTTGTTCCTGGGCAGGCGGTACAGTCTAGATCCTTATGACCAACAATATGAGGATAAGTGTTATCAATCATGTATCCTTCTCCCTTGGGTTCAATTCCAAACTCTTTTCCTTTTACGGCGATTAAATCGGCTAAAGCGTTCTTCACTTTGCTGTTTAGGGTTAAGCCATCTTCATAGTTGCCCAAGACAGCAATACCAATCGTTCCCTTGTTAAAATCAGCTTCATATTGCTCGCCGCCGAATCGGAATCGGGCACAGATTTTAGTGCGATACACATGCGCTCCGATCACTCCGTCGCCACCATAACGACCTTCGTAAATATTACCATTTTGATCAATTAAGTAATTATAACCAATATCCCCCCATCCTAAGACCGTGGAATGCCAGTAGTAAACCCCCCTCACTGCTGCTGCGGGATTGTCGCCGCCAGTACTGCCCGCGGTGTGGTGAATCACAAATTTTTCCGGTCTTTGATAAGAAGCAGGCCAAATTTCCTTATCCGAACCGCTAAAACGCCAGTCTTCGTCCGCCCCCCATTCAGAGCGAGGAATAATCTCTAGACTATCCGCCGCCTGAGCCTTGGAAAAAAGGAAGTCAAAAATATTTCTTTTCTTAAAATTGCTTCCCGAAGATTCTCCTAGATAAATCAACTTGATGTTTTTTAAATTAGCTGACGAGTCAACTTTGTACTGAAGCTCGGTCCCTTTATTTGCCACAATCGGATCGGTGGAATAATACCAGCCATCCCTTTCAAGGTAATCTTCAATTTGCTGCCACTTGCTCCATCCGCTGGAATCATGATAACGGAGACTAATTCCGACTGTTTCTCTTCCTTGCCAGGCAACACCAAAGACGTTAAATTTAAAATCAGTTTTTAAAACAGAAGATAAATATTCGCCGTTGCTCACTACCATTGCGCTATCTCGAATTTCTCTCCGCTCTATTTTCGCTTTTCCCGAGGCAGTCCCTTGTGAACACAAAAAAACAGTTGACAACAAAGCAACTGCTCCGATAGTAAAAAATTTGGTTAGTTTAAGACCTTTTTTCATTTGCTTTTTATTTTTGTTTTTGTGCTTTAATTATAGCGCATTTTGCTGGTTTTGTCCACCTAAAATAAAAAATCCCCAAAGGAATCTTCTCAACCTGGCGAGGGAAACCAAGGAAAATATCCTTTGGGGTAAGGGAAGTCTTTTAGACAACCCCTAAAAAAATCCAAGACTACCTCTTTACTACACTACCCGTACTTTGGGCATAAACCCAAAGTATGCGATTAGGGATAAGTGTTGGTATCCCCCACTGGTATCCCCAGGTAGTCTTGGATAAATCAATTATCAAAAAATCAGCGAATAATATTAAGAATAGCAGATACTTTTTATTTGTCAACTTTTTTCTCTGTTTCTTTTTCTTCCTTGGCAAGCTCAATGGTCAGCACTTCTGATTTTCTTATTCTTTCTACCACCACTAATAAGCCAATTAAAAGCCAAAAGAAAACGGACAAATCATTTTTAAAATAAGGAACGTCAACTAAACCATAAACCAGTACGGCAATCATCGTTCCTAACAATACTAAGGGAAGACTGAAGGAAAAAGAGGAATTAAGTGTCAAACGCACTTTTTTGAATTTTATTCCTTGAGAAAAAAATTTTACAATTAACCAAATAAAAATAATTAAACCAGCCAATCCTAGCTCGGTCCAGAAGTTGAATATGATATTGTGTGGGTAAAGCAATAGTTCCGTATGTTTAATTAGACGGTATTGATCATATATTGTGGGAAAACCGGCCAAGCCAGCACCTTGCAGCGGCCGATCTTTCAATAAATTCCAAGTTCCTTGCCACAAGACAGTCCGAACATCAGAGGAAACATCCTGAAAAGTCACAATTTCGTAAATAAGCGTCCGGCTTTGGGGAATGATTAGCGCTAAAGCGATTCCTAAAGCCAGGATGGCCCAAATCCACTTTTTATAGCGGCTAAAAAAGCTAAAGAAAATAACGCCGGCCAAAATGCCCAAGATTGCCCCTCGAGAAAAAGAAAAGATAATGGCCAGTAACGAAAAGATGATCACTCCCAAAATAAAATGCCTGGTTTTGCTTTTCAGCTTCTTATTCTTAAAATTATCAACTGGATGAGCTAGCAGTAAAATACCCAAAAACAGCACTGCAATAGGAGCCAGAAATAAACCTACCGCATTAGGATATTCAAAAATTGAACTAACCCTTTTAGGAAATTCCGAGATCCACGGTTCATAACTAGGAAGCAGGTTAAGATATTGCCACAAAGCTATTATGGAAACAAACAGAGCTGAAATTCCTATCGCCCCAAGAATCAGTTTTGTCTGTTGAGAAGACCGAATGGTATTGATCAAAACCAAAAAGAAGAGAAGGGGTTCTAAAAAATAAGCTTTAAATATTCCTAAGGCCGCCCTTAGATCGGGAGAAATAAAAATTGCCAAAACTGCCGATAGCAAGAATAACAGCGTAAGCCACCAAAATTGCGAAAAAACTGTTTTTTCTGCTTTAAGAAAAAACTGTTTTTTAGTCAGCCAAGCGAGGAACAGTAATAGAATCATTAGCTCTAAGAGAGTCGCCGGGATGCCTAATATTTCAAATCTAACTAGATAGCTGGGCAACAAGATTATAATCACTGCTATTCCTAAATCTGTTCTTTTCCAGACTAGCCAGAAGAAGAAAATACTAAAAATAATAAGTAAAATCGTTTCCATTATTCTTGCTTAAGAATGATATTTTGCACCGAAATCATAAAACCAATCAAAAACCAAATATGCATAATATAGAGTATAGAGAAGGTCTGATATTGAACCAGCACTCCGACAAAAGCGGCCAAAAGTCCAATCATCACTGCTCTAAGATTTCTGTCTTTAACTACCTGAACTGCTTTAAGCGAACGAAACAGAATGATTAAGACTACCACCAAAAAACTCAAAAAACCTAAGATTCCTATTTCTGACAATAACTCGATAAATTCGTTATTAACAATTTGCCATCCTTCGGGAGGAGGAACATAAGGATGAATAGCGGCAAAAGGACCAAACCCTCCCACGCCAATTCCAATCCAAGGATGAAGATGGAATCCGGTAAGAGCTGTTTGAAGCATTTCTACCCTTTCACTGTATGCCGCTCCGTAAAAAACATTGACCACATGTTCTTTGAATGTTTCCAGATTTAAAGAGTCACCCAGCCCCAAAAAATGAGTGGCGATAATGAAAATTAAAACAACCGCTATTACTCCAATGATTATTTTTTTAGGAGTAAATAGGTTACGGAAATAGAAAATACCGATTACCCCTAATAAAGCGATAAAAGCCAGATATCCTCCTCGCGACACGGTCAAAACTAAGTTAGTCCCCAACAGAACCAGCAGAAAGGCGAGTTGATAGTATTTGAATCTGGGATCTTTGCTTAAGAATAAAGCGCAAAGCAGACCTAAGGGAATGAGCAGATAATTAGCGAAATAGAGCGGTTCTAGGGCTGTTGATTGAATGCGCGGAAATCCCAACACTTCTTTGGTATAAAGATCTCGTAACCCGGTAAGAGACTGAGGAAGGCCAATGGCATCGCCCAAATATTGAAAAATTCCAAATACTCCTACAATAAAAGCGCTGATAATAATTATTTTTACTATTTTATCAACTTGTTCCTTTTTGACCACTAATTGAGGAATGATCAGGCTAAAGATTATAGTAAATGCCGTATAAATCAAAACCGATACCGAACGGTCCAAATTTTCCGCATTAACCAAAGAGGCGAAATTAACCAAGAGAAAAACAGTCAATGGGAGAATCAAAGGATTCTTTTTAAGAGCAAAGGAATTGATAAACAATTGATAGAAAAACCACCCCAAAATAGTAATGATGGCTAAAACTTGGCTGATGCGAATTGTTAGTTCTCCAAATTCATAAGCTCCGATTCTTTCTAAGGGCAAAAAAAAAGCAATCAGAAAAATACCGATGACCGGTTTTTTAAATATGAATACGGCCATAACTCCCAGCAATAGACCGCCTATGACTAAAAGCGGCGCCGTTATGGAACTAAGATATCCCAACCAGACGCCCAAAATAAGGGCAATTGAAACCAACAAATAAAAATATCGATTAGAATAATGCTCAGGATTATTACCGGCAATCATAAAATTGGAATTATCTCAGTAAGGTGATAAATAATTTTTCAAAAGCGTTAATCATCTGTTCCTTAGTGAAAGATGATTCCACTTTGACGCGGGCTTGTTTAATTATTTGCAGTACTTCCTGGGGATGATTATAAAGATAGATGATTGCTTGAGCCAGCTCTTCGGAATTGGCCGGTTCAACCAGCAATCCGGTTTTTTTATCTTCAATAATTTCTGTTATCCCTCCGATTCGGCTGGCAATCACCGGCCTTAAATTAGCCATCGTCTCAATTAGAACAATACCAAATGATTCTCTTTTTGCCGAGGGCAACACTAAAGCATCAAAATTACGAATCCAGCCTTTAATATTTTCTTGGAATCCCACAAACTGAACTAGATTATTGATGTTAATACTACGAGCCAGCCACTGGAGATTTTTCTTTTGGCTTCCCTCTCCGACAACGATCAGCTTAATCTGGGGAATAATTTCCTTCACTATTTCGATGGCCCGCAGTAAATATTCAATTCCTTTTTCTCTTTCTAAACGAGCGATTACTCCAACGATAAATCCTTTTTTGTTTACCCTGGACTTAAAATCATGAAAATTAGCGGGAGGAAGATTAACGCCATTATAAATTACCAGTATTCTTTTGGGATTGATTTTTATCTCTTCAATCAACTGCTTCCTAATTGCCTCGGAAATAGCCACAATTTTAGCAAAGTGGGAATAAAAGCGATAGAAAATTTTAAAAGGATTAAGGGTCAGCCAGCGTTCTACGGTAACATGTTCAATCCAAACTACTTTTATTCCTAAAATTCTAGCGGGTAAAGTAATCAATATCTTTTCTGTTAAAGAAAAGCAGTAAAGAATTTTTATCCGGTAATTGGCGATATAAATAATTAATAATAAAAAAAGTCTAACTAAGAAATAAGGAGCAAGAAAGGGAAATAAAATCACACTTCCTTTGGCTACTGGCTCTTTGGGAGCCCAAATTTTTTTGCAGGGCCAATTACGATTTTGAAATTCCCTTAATAAAACGGAACAGGACGAAATAAGAAAAAAACTAAATCCCCGTTTTCTTAATCCTTCCACTAAATTAAGGGTGTGTTGCTCACCGCCTCCAAAAAGCGAGGAGTAAGGAAATTTTAAAATAAGAACATTACGATTGGTCATTTAAACGTCTTTAGATTTTAGAGAGATAATCTCTTTAATCATTTCTTTAGAAAAACCCTTCAGTAGGAGGAGTATTAGCAAATAAATTAAACCGCCCCCAATCATCATTACCAATAGCGATTGGCCGGTTAAAAAGAATAATCCTGTCCCCATTCCGATGCTGGCCAAAAATGCTTTTGAAAATAGGCCTAGAGAAGGAGAAATTTTAGTGTTTTTCCAGACTACGTAAATTGAAGCAAGGGTAATAAGCAGTTCAGAAACTACGGTTATCCAGGCCGCACCAAAATAAGAATATTTGGGAATAAAAATTAAATAGCCGACCACTGATATTACGGCAATGGCGGCATAAGCCCATAGAATCTGTTTTTGTTTGTTAATCACCACTACGGTGTGCCCAAATAAATTACCAACAAAAATGATTCCGGTCGCCACAATCAGAATTTGTAAAACTTTAGCCGAAGCAGCGAATTCGACCCCAGCAATAAAATTAATTACTGGTTCTGCAATAAAATAGGTTCCTACTACCATGGGCAGAGAAATCAGCACTAAGAAGTCAAAGGCCTTTCTTAGCACTCGTTTAAATCTTTCTGCATCCTGTTTGGTATAAGTGTAAGTAAGCACTGGGATGGTAAGACCGGCAAACATAGCCGGGAAAGTGGTAAGCACTTCTAATATTTTGTAAGGAGCACCATAAATACCGACATCGGCCTGGGATTTAAATAAAGAAAGGATGATGGTATCCGCTTTAAAATAAACTAAATTGAATAAAATTGCTAAGGCAATGGGATAGGCCTCCCAAATCACTTTTTTCCAAACATAAAAATTAAAACTCAAACGAATCCGGACAAATTTTCTGGAAAAAAGAAAGGTAAATATAAAATTGGTGAAAGATCCCAAAACCACCATAAAAAGGACGGTCAAGAGATCTTTTTTAGCATAGATGGCTAAATAGGTTCCGATTAATAATACCAGCCGTCCCAGTATTTCGGAAATAGTCACCCATCCCATCTTGAGATTCTTTTGGAATACTCCCTGCAATATTTGATTTAAGGTAATAAACAAAAAGGAAAAACTGGTAAAAGCTACCCCCACCTTAATAATATGAGGGTAGGGAAAAAATAAAACAATGATCGGTGCTAGTCCTAAGAAGAGAACGGCCGAAATTAGTCTAATGGTAAAAATATTCCCGACTAAGGAATCAATGTCCGCTCCGGCTTCAGAAATTTTTTTAGTCAGGATAATATATAAGCCCATATCCACTAAAATGCCAAAAAACTGCAAGAAGACAATTACGGTGGTGTAGTTACCATACCCTTCTTTGCCAAGATAGCGGAAAAGCATCGATGCCACTACTAAACCAATGGCTGTGGAAATTACCTTTCCTACAATCTGAATTATCGTATTTCGGGCTATTCTCTGGGTTAAAGACATAAAAGAGTATTCAATTTCTAATTACTATCCCGCGGCCTCGGGACTAATGTCTAAGGAATGACCAATGTAAAAATGTCTAATGCCTAAATCTAATTCATAATTAATCATTAAGCATTCATTATTAATTAGCAATTAGACATTTAGAGCTTTCTCTTATCAGAATAATATCATCACCATTCCGTGTTGACAAATGACTGGATTTATGATAATATAAATTCATAAGGAAAAACCTTCTTAAGATAAAAGTGCTTTTGAACTCCAATTTAAGCGCTTTTTTGTTTTACCATGAAAAAACAAAAACAAAAAATATTAATGCAGGAAATAAGCTGGATAATTTTAGTATTAGTACTTGTAGTTGGGGCCTCGCTGATCCTTAATAAAGTCAATCACTATTACGAAACTAGATCCCCAATAAATTCAGTACTGGCCAGCACGGCCGAAGATTCAATAATCGATACCAGTCAATCGAATTTCCAAACCACCACTCAAATAAGTTCTCTGCTAAAAAGAGGCTATGTGGGCGATTATTTTATTTCCGTTCCTTTTAACCCTAACGTCGAGCCAGCTGTAGTTAAAATTAAGGAAGCGCCAAAAGTACTGGGTGTGAAGGTAGAAAAAAAGCCTTACCAGGCAGAGCTAGTTTGGAAAACTACTAATGTTATAAATATCGCTCCGGGAAAGAGAATTACTTTTGAAGCAAAGTTTAAAAATACCGGAACTGAAACTTGGTACAATTCAGGAGATCATTTTATCGCTCTGAATGTTACCAATCCGCCGGGAAGAGCAAGTACCTTTAGGGATATTTTCTGGCCACAATATTACCGGCCGGCAATTATGAAAACAGAGGTGGTAAAACCAGGAGAGACGGGTTTATTCCGATTTGCCTTAACGGCACCGGATAAAGCGGACGAGTACGTAGAAAGATTCGGATTAGTGGCTGAAAATCTAATCTGGATTGAAGACGGTGATTTAGAAATTGCTATGCGCGTTGGCAATCCGAAACCGTATTTTCAGGCCCGAAAAGTAAAACAAGCCTACCAGGATATTACCATCGAGCCGGGAAAATCAATTACTTTTCGGGTCGATTTTGAAAACACCGGTTCTCAAACTTGGTATCGGGATAGCGCCCATTTTATCGCTTTAAATGTTACTGATCCGCCAGGAAGAGAGAGTATTTTCCGTCATATCTTTTGGCCCCAGGATTATCGACCAGCAATTATGAAAACAGAGGTGGTGAAGCCAGGGGAAATAGGCCGTTTTGAGTTTGCTTTGCAAGCTCCTGAAGCACCGGGTGTTTATACTGAAAAATTCAACTTGGTAGCTGAGAATCTTACTTGGATTAATGGAGGATATTTAGAAATTCCGATTATCGTCGCTGTCAAACCAGAGCCGGTAGCAGAAATACAAGGAGAGCCAGATATTAGGGTAGGACTTTACCCTACTTCCAGTGCAGTCAAAATTACCGGCAATGGCCAATATGAGGTACGGGATACTAATAATAAGCTGATTGGCACTTACAATAAAAATGTAATCAGTACCATTAATTATAACGCCAATAATAATAGTTATCGTCTGAGCGTAAGCGGAG
>Ga0210016_1004936_pt1 | contig 11268 bp, 13 predicted proteins | sample CryGeyCG2014_300_FD_185454 | JGI IMG/M metagenome (GOLD analysis project Ga0210016, IMG submission 185454) | Groundwater microbial communities from aquifer - Crystal Geyser CG02_land_8/20/14_3.00 (SPAdes) (version 2) | ecosystem: Environmental > Aquatic > Deep subsurface > Groundwater | place...
ACGCAACCAGGACTCAATTTGCTCCCTTTCGTAGAGGGTTAGCGGTCTTCCTTTTGGCATATCCATAGCGTTAAATTAGTTAACGCTCTAGTCTAGCAAAAAAGGGGCTTCGGGGTTTGAATTCGGGCTATTACGAAACTATTGACAAATGGTCTATTTTCTGCTACACTAATTTGATACTAATTTTAGTGTCAAATTGTTCTTAAAACCCTTTAAAACAGGAGGATGCGATGAAAAAATTCGTAGTATTATTATTAGTTCTTTTTACGACGATGGTGTTAGCGCATTCTGCGTCAGCCATCGAAGTCAAACGAGGTCTGATCAAGAGACTTTGCATAAATAACGCGGAGCTTGGAGTTAATCTTATTGAATGTGAGATAGAAAAGATTGACCAGGGGCGAGAATCTATCGAACTCATGTTATCTATCTTAGTGGATATACATAAGATAGATGAGAGTACCCCCAAACACGAAGACATAGCGAAATTTAAAAAAACAATTCAGGAATTGTATGAGCTAAGAGAAAAAAAACTCGAGGAACTTAGGGGGGCCAAACAGTCTCTCGAGAAAGCAAAAGCTCTTCCTGAATGAATTCCAATAAATGTCCCTTGTGATTAAATTTCACTCGGGGCATTTTTATTTTTCAAAGCTTCTTGTAGGAATTTTAAATCTCTTTGCTGAATAAACCTGCCTTCATAATCTTCCGGTTTATCATTCTTGACTTTTAAAATAGCTTCATCTAAAGATAGCCAAACAATTTGAAATCCATCGCTTAATTCCTCTTTGGTAAAATCAGGGTCGCCTTTTGCGGTTATTTTTCCTAGATAGCAATAGGATATTTGTTTCAAATTAAATTTGGAGCGATACTCAATGATTTCGCCCACTTCTCCGGTAATTTCCATTTCACATCCGGTTTCTTCTCTGACTTCCCTAAAAAGCGCTGTTAATTTATCTTCACCCTCATCAATACCTCCACCTGGAAGTTTGTGGTAATTATTTTTGGCAACAAAAAGCATGGGAATTAAATTGCTCTCATCAAAAATTACAGCCCTTGAAGCTTCTCTAAATTTTAAAGTTGATTCGTCGCTTGGCCACCTTTTATCTGCTATTTCTTTTAGTAGCTCCATTTCTTAAAATTGTCATCCTGAGTGAAGTCCCGAGTAATCGGGACGGAGTCGAAGGATCTAATTTAATAAATTTTAATTAGATTCCTCCACTTCGGTCGGAATGACAATTATTTAATTTTTTAAAAACTCCAGCGTCTCTTGGGCGCATTTTTCCCAGGAGAATTTTTGGAGCTGAAGCAGGCCTTTTTGAATAAGGTCATTTTTTAATTCCGGATTTTCCAAAACTTGCTTTATTTTTCGCGCTAAATCTTGCGCGTTATTGTTTTCAAAATATAAAGCGGCCTCGCCGGCCACTTCCGGCAAACTGGAATTTTTAGCGCAAACGACGGGAATTTTGGAGGCGAAAGCCTCCAAAATAGGCAATCCGAAGCCTTCATAAAGCGACGGGAAGGCAAAAACGCCGGCTCCCCTGAAAAGAACGCCTAAATCGGCAAAGCTAACTTTTCCGGGCAATTTTATTTTAGCGGAAAAACGGCTATTTTCCGCCTTTTTTAGAGTGTTTTCTGAAAGCCAAGCTTTTTCTCCGGCCAGGACCAGTTGACCCGAAAAAACACCGGATTCCTGCAAAATATCAAAAGCTTCAATTAATAAGCCGATATTTTTCCGGGGCTGGATAGCGCCGGTGTATAAAATATAATCCCCTTTTATCCCAAGCTTATTTTTAAGCGCTTGCTCTTCCTCCTGATTTCTAGTTTTAGCGAATATTTCTTGATCGAAGCCATGATAAATAACTTTGATTTTCTCTTCCAATATTTCCGGATAAAATTTCAAAATGTCTTTCTTGGTTGAATTGGAAATAGCGATGATTTTGTCCGAATGGCGGATGGCGTAATCCGAAAAATAATCAATTTTATAAAAATCTTTTATTTTAAAATCTTTGGGAAAATATTTAAACGCCAAATCGTGGATAGTGATAATGGTTTTGAGTTTTTTCCGGCGAAAAACGGGCAGAGCCTGAATCGGCATCCACAAAACATCCGGCTGGTCGCGCCAAATTTCAAAGGCGAAGCGGACTTGCGTCCAAAAAAAGGGCCAAGCTTTTTGTATAACGCGATAATTAGGGAAAATCGGCGGCGCCAGTTCCGGATTAAAGTCGCTTCTGTGGTAAAGCCAAAAATCATCAGCAGGGCTGATATGGCCGAAATGTTTCAATAGATTCTGGATGTAAACGCGCGTGCCGTCGATCCGGGAAGAATCCAAATCGGCGGTTTGGATGGCGATTTTCATGAAATGATTATAGATTCAAATTTTTTAAATAATTTTTCAGTTTTTCTCCAATTTCCGGATGCTTTAATCCCATATGAATGGAAGCTTTCATAAAATTAAACTTATCGCCGGTATCCAGCCATTGTCCGTCTATTTCTTTGCCGTAAATCGGCCGGTTATTTTGCAGCATTAATTCAAAAGCATCGGCTAAGCGGATTTCTCCCGATTTTCCCGTTTTTATATTGGCCAGAATATCAAAAATTTCCGAAGTAATAATATATTTTCCCACCGCTACTAGGTTAGATTCGGTTTCTTCCGGCTGGGGTTTTTCCACAAATTTGGTTATTTTACAAACTCCGTTTTCTAATTTTTCTCCTTCTATCACTCCGAATTTAGAAACTTCTGCTTTTTCAATTTGACTTAATCCTACAATGCTCTCGCCGTATTTTTCATAAGTTTCTATCAGTTGTTTGGAAGCCGGAACTTGGCTGTCATAAAGACAATCGCCAAAAATAACCAAAACCGGTTCGCGATTGATAATATTGGTAGCCTGCAAGATGGCATGGCCGTCGCCTAAGGGCATTGATTGCCGAACATAAGAAAATTTAGCCAGACTGGAAATACCTTGGACGGCTTTAAGCAAGTCTTGCTTGTTTTTTTCCACTAAAGTTTTTTCCAATTCGAAAGAAACATCAAAATGATCCTCAATGGCTCTTTTACCCCGTCCGGTTACAAAAATAATTTCTTCTATTCCCGATGCCACGGCTTCTTCGACTAGATATTGAATAACAGGCTTGTCGACTATGGGCAGCATTTCTTTGGGTTGCGCTTTAGTGGCAGGCAGAAATCTGGTTCCAAATCCGGCTACGGGTAAAATAACTTTTTTGATCTTCATGAGAGTTAGCTTTACTAATTACTAATTTTTTACGAATATACTAATAATTATTTTTTTAATTCGTATATTAGTACTTGATTCGTAATTAGTAAAGAAATTACTTATTGTTTATAACAGTTTTTTCCTGGCGATGGTTTTCAATTCCTCGTTGAATTCTAAAATAGCCTGATTGATCAATGGGTCGAATTTTTTGTAAAGTTTCTTGTTTTTGACGATATTGCCCGCTTCCAGCAGGGAGTCAAAAGTTCCCGCGTCCAGCCATTCTCCCTTGACTATTCCAACTTCTAATTTCTTTTTTTCCAAATAATAATTATGAAGCGATGTGATTTCTATTTCTCCCCTTTCTGAAGGCTGGACTTTTTTAGCTATTTCGGAAATTTGTTTATCATAGATATAGAATCCGGGAATAGCATAATCGCTTATCCATTTTTTGGGTTTCTCCACAATCTCCACGGCTTTATTATTTTTATCAAATCTCACCACTCCGGATCTTTCCGGATCTTTGACTTTTTTAGCAAAAATTTTTCCTCCGGATTTAAAATTTTTGATATCATTGGAAAAATCGTCTTCAAAGATGTTGTCTCCTAAAATCATAGCGACGTTATTTTGACCAATAAAATTTTCTCCTAAAATGAAAGCCTCTGCCAGGCCCTTGGGCACTTTTTGCACTTCGAAAAAAAGATGAACCCCGTAATTCTTCAATATCGATCCTAAAAGATTTAAAAATTGCCCGCTGTGTTCCGACGAGACGATGATTAAAATATCCCTGATGCCCGCTTTAATCAGCGTATTGAGCGGGTAAAAAATCATCTGCCTGTCGTAAACCGGTAATAATTGTTTAGAAGTGGTGGCGGTGAGCGGAAAAAGCCTTGTTGCCGTCCCGCCGGAGAGAATGATGCCTTTCATAAGATTTCTTTACTAATTACTAATATTGGTACTAATATACTAATTTTTATTTTAAATTAACTATTCTTTTATAGCGAATTCCATTTTTTGTAAAATAAATCAGTATACCTAGTTTTAAGTTTGCTGCTTTTAAATAAGAATATGTTTGGTCTATGTCTTTTTTGGAAAAATAATTTTTTTGTTTTAATTCTACTACTATCTTATCGAATACCAAAAAATCAAAAAAATAATAGCCAATCTCTTTTTCTTTATATTTAACCCTGGCTTTTAGTTGTTGCTTAAAGGGAATTTTGTTTTCAACAAACGTATTAGCAATGGCATTCTGATAAAAATTCTCTTTATGACCATAACCGATATTGTTAAAAATCTCAAAAATCAAACCAACAATTTTATAGCATTCATCTTTATAAATTAAATCATTTCTGATTGTCATTTATTAGTATATTCGTATTTGATTAGTAATTAGTAAAGATTGCGGTAAATTGGGAACTTCTTGCATAATCTTATCACTTCTTGATGAATTTTTTTCAGCATTTTCTTGTCCATCCGATTTTCAATCGCCTCTTTGATCCACTTGGCAATCATCTTAGTTTCTTTTTCTTTCATCCCGCGAGTAGTAATGGCCGGTACGCCGATTCTTATGCCGCTGGGATCCATGGGACCCCGGGGGTCATCCGGAATCATATTTTTATTCAAGGTGATTCCGATTTCATCCAAAACGACTTCCGCTTCTTTGCCGGAGACGCCTTTAGAGCCAAAAACATCCACTAAAACCATATGGTTGTCCGTGCCGCCAAACATTAATTTAAACTCGTATTTTCTCAATTCTTGCTCCAGAACTTTGGCGTTTTTGAGTATTTGCCTGGCGTAAATTTTAAAAGCCGGTTTTAGCGCTTCTCCAAAAGCGACGGCTTTGGCCGCGATATTATTTTCGTGCGGTCCGCCTTGAAATCCGGGGAAAGCCGCTTTATCAATAGCTTTGGCGAATTCCTTTTTGCATAAAATCATCCCGCCGCGCGGTCCGCGCAAAGTTTTGTGCGTGGTCGTGGTGACGATGTCAAAATACGGCACGGGATTGGGCAGCGCTTTTCCCGCGATCAGTCCGGCGATATGCGCGATGTCAAACATCGTTATGGCGCCAATTTTTTTGGCAATGTCTTGAAATTTTTTGTAATCCAGTTGCCGGGTGTAAGCGGAAAATCCGGCCAGAATCAATTTGGGTTTATATTTCCGGGCCATTTTTTCCAATTCCCTATAATCTATTTTTCCGGAAGCGTCGGTTTTATAGCGGATAAATTTGTAAATTTTAGCTGATAAAGTTACCGGATGGCCGTGCGTGAGATGCCCTCCATGGGAGAGATCCATGCCTAAAACCGTGTCTCCGGGCTTCAAAACAGCGCTGTAGGCGATCATATTGGCCGGAGCGCCAGATAACGGCTGAACATTCACATGTTCGGCTCCGAAGAGCTTTTTGGCCCTCTCGATAGCCAAGTTTTCCACTTGATCGGTATATTTTTGACCCGCGTAATAGCGATGTCCCGGGTAACCCTCGGAGTATTTATTAGTGAAAACCGAACCCAGAGCTTCCAGCACCGCCTCCGAAACATAGTTTTCGGATGCGATCAATTCCATCCCCTCTTGCTGGCGCTTAAGTTCTCCTTGGATAGCTTTATAAACTTGCGGGTCTTGTTTTTTGATATTTTTCATAGAATTTCTTTACGAATTACGAATTATTTACTAATATACGAATTTTTATTTTAAGTTGACTATTTAATAATCCTATGGCACTCGTCTTTATAAATTAGATCATTTCTCAATGGCATTTATTAGTAATCTAGAATTCTATTCTGAAGTGCAACATCGTCGTTTTCAGATTTTAACATTTTTTCAATTTTTTTCATAAAATACTTCATAAGGAGTTAGATATCCCAATCTCTTTCTGGGACGATGATTGATTTCCGATACAACCAGATCAATTTCTTTTTGCTTAACTTTTGCAAAAGCCAGTTGTTTGGGAAAATATTGCCTTAATAATCCATTGGCATTTTCATTACAGCCTCGTTCCCAGGAATGATACGGATACGCGAAATAAATAGCTAGGCCGGTTTCTCTTTCCGTTAATTCATATTCGGAAAATGTTGATCCATTATCGTAGGTCATGGTGCGTTTTTTCTTTTTCGGAATACTTTTAAATCTGGCAATGGTTTTAGTTTTTGTTTCTTCGGCAGTTACCGCATCGAGTTTGTCCGCCAGTATCAACCCGCTTTTTCTTTCAGCGTGCGTCAGGATGTGATTTTTGTCTTTGCCTAAAATCGTATCTCCCTCCCAATCGCCAATCCGGCCTTTCTTTTCCACAATGGCGGGTCTTTTATCAATACGTCTCTTTTTCGCCTCCTCACGCTGTTTTTCGCGGATTCGAGTGCCATACCGGCGTCGGTATTTACCCTTTTGGCAGCGTAGATATTTTATTAGAGGCTTTCTAAATTTATAGATATATTTGTAAATACTATCTTTGCCGATATGCCGGCTTTTATCATTTTTCCATTTCTTTTTAAGGCGTCCGGCGATTTGTTCCGGCGACCAGCGCTTTTTAATTTTCTTCAGGATGTAATTCCGCAGCCAATTGTTGTTTTCAATCTTCCTTTGCGTTCTATGCGCCGCGATTTGCCTCTGCTCGGTTTTCTCTTTGGCGCATCCTGCGTGGTATTTTCCATTTTTCTTTTTGTTTCTGTTTTGTTCTCTCCAGATGGTTGTTCGATTCTTTTTTAATATCTTGGCGATGTCTTTCTGCTTAATCTTGGTTCTTAACAAGACGGATAATTCGTTGCGCTGGGAAGCGGCGATATGATTGTAGAACATTTCTTTATCGGTTAATGGTAATATTAGCGTATTATCCATTATACCGATTGCAGTTTCTTTTTCATCCCAATGTTGCACTTGTGGGTAGAATGTAGGATTATGAATCGCATTTAGACATTTAAAAATGTAAGTTTGCCCCCGTCGGTTGGGACATTTATTTTGTAAGTTTGCGTGGCTCTGATTTTTTTAATTTTTTCGTCAATGCTATTTTTCAATTTAACCGGATTCAGCGAGAGGTAAATTTCAGTCAATTTTTGTTTTTGTCGGCCATTAGTTTGTTTTAATTCAATTAATCTCTGGTACGGAGTTTTGGCTTCGTCATATTTTTTCCGGCAGACTGAATTATTAATTTTTTCCTTGGAAACTATCTTCATCACCGGCCGGAAAAAATTGTTAAACAGCTTCAGCTCATTTCGATACAGATCGTTCATCGCCGCTAATTGTTTTTCCGTGTCGTAGCGTCCGTAGCCCAGCCAGCGCCGGATATGGGTATTATTTTTCTGTTCGACATAGGCGTTATCATTTTTCCGATCAGGCCTGGACCTGGTAAAAAATAATTTATGTTTGCCGCAGTATCTGACTAAATGCCAATTGATAAATTCGCCGCCCGAGTCCGAGTCCAGGCCCTTTAAATCAAACGGCAGTTCGCTTTTAACCGCGTTAATGGCGTTGATGATTCCTTTTTCACCCTTGCCTGTCACCGCGTATTGTTCCGACCAGCCGGAGAAAATTTCTACCATATCCAGCGAGTAAATAAACTCGCCCGAGGGGTCGCCGCCGTTGTGGGCGACCGTGTCCATTTCCATAAATCCGATTTGGCTCGTGTCCCAGTTCGTGATGCGAATCGGTATGGCTGATTTCAATAATGAGCCGTGCCGAGTCGCTCCACGGTTGCGTTTCAGCCGCCGTTGCTCCCGTTCTTTTTTTAACCGCCGATCCAATGTTTTCGCGCTGATGGTTTTTAATTGGCTAACAATTGCTGGGCGAAAATTTAATTCGCCGTGGGCGATTAGCGACTTAACCATCGGCTCAAGCATCGGACGCAGCCGCTGGCCGCAGGGAAAATCCAATAGCTCCCAAATTTTCATCGCCGCCAGAATCGCTCCGCTGTCGTATTTATTTTTTCTTGGCTTGCGCCCTCGGCTGGTCAACCGATTGTTGTCATAGCCAGCTTGCAGGATGCGGATGGCGTAGTTTCTATTATACCCGATATTGCCACAAAATTCATCCAGCATCTTTCCTTTATCTTTTTTACTGGCTTTTAAGTAGCGTCTTTTAGCAGCGGCAATTAGCTCTTTTTTTGTCATGTTGGTCATAAACGTAACCTTAATTTAATTAAAAATTTCAGTTACATTTTATATGACCCAACCGGACAAGGGAAAGTTACATTTTAGATGTCCCAATGCGCAATCCCGTTTTCTATCCAATAGCTTGGAAACACTTGATTAATTGAATCGGCGTTTGAAAATTAATTCCCATGTGCAATCTTTCAGTATTGTAATAATCCAAATATATCGGCATAGCTTGGTTGAATTTTCTTACGCTCACGGGCAGCTTATCGAGGCATTCTTCCTGCAATGTGCGATTGAATCTTTCCAGATACGCATTGTCATTAGGTTTTCTGATTCTCGAATGTCGGTGCAGAGTTTTGATTCTTTCGGAAAAATGCTGGGAAAATTCGCTGCCATGATCGGATTGGATGCAGTTAAATTTAAAATCCGCCAGAAGTTCCGCTCTTTGCAAAAACTCCAGACTTTTACGGGTATTAATCCGGTCTACCGCTAAAGCATAACACCAGCGAGAATAGACATCAATGAGCGTATACACATAAATTCTTTTTTTCTCGCTCAGCATGAGATGAATTGTGTCCACCATCACTAAATCCCCGGGTTTTAAAGCTAGAGGACGCCTCACAGATAGATGCAGACGCTTCCAGGGACTGCGCTTCTTAATGAGTCCGGCATAATCCAGTTTTCTCTTAACACTATTCAGACTAACATTAACACCATCGTTTTTTAAATGTTGCTGGATAACATCGCTGCAACGGTTGTATTTTTGTTTGCAGGCAATAATTTTTTCCACAATATCTTTGGAAAGTTCTTTCGGATGATGATGCGGACGAGATGACTTGGTCGGAATGTAATAAACTCCGCCTAAGGGTGATTTTTTACACCATTTGCTGACTGCACTTTTACTGTAGCCAAAATATCTCGCTACTAAACTCACGGATTTGCCGGACAAAACCATATTAACCGCCCTAGCTCGAAGTCTTGGCATTTGAGGATTGGTTGTATACATATTGGAAAACGTTAGTTTTTAACTGGTTATTCTATACCAGAAAACGTTTCCAAGCTATTGGGCTATTACGCCCAGTTTGATTTTTGATCAGGAATATTGCATAGCGGCTCAAAGTGTAAAATGGGCAGCTGTTAAAAAAATGTCAGAATCCGAAATTAACAAGGCGGTGGCAGGCAAAGACATAAAAGATAAAGACATAGCTTTGCATTTTATAAAGTTGTCTCTTGAAAGAGAGGGGAGGCAATTCAGCAAGGATAACATTTTGGAGGAAATTGATGGTAATAAATTTAATTGTATACAGAGAAGAGTTGAATCCGAAAAACAACTTGATGAAAAATGGAAAACTATAAACGAAAATCTAGTTAAAATAGATGATTATATTGCAATGCTGAATGGTAATTTAGAATTAGATCTCAAAACTTGGCAAAGCGATAGAAAACTTAAAAATTAAAAAAATGGGTAAAAATTTTTTTGATGATTATTTTGGTAAAATAAAATATTCCGATGGCTTTGGTAAACATGATAATTGGAATAAAAAGATTAACAAATGGCTTGAATATGTATATAATGCGGACAAAAAATTTTATAATACGGGGAAACAAAGAGTTAAACAACAAACAAAAAGGGATCCGTTCCTTGCGGAAGTTTTTGCTGTATTTTATTTTAGTTCCGTCCTTGGCGCAAAAAATATAAAAATTGAGCCAAATAAATCAAGCAACGATGACATTGATTTTTCATGCGATTGTTTTGGCGGAGAAAATTGGAAAATAGAAGTAAAAGCTCCGAATTGGCGTGGGGAGATAGTTACGAATTCAAAAAAAATAACGATTGAAGAAAAAGCTAGATTGAGAGAACCTCATCATAGAACAGAAGACGGGGGGTCATTTTCTTCCAAAGAAGATGCATCTAATGTTATTCATAATTCCATTGAAAAGTTTCTGGAGAAAAAATTAAATAAAAATGAAAACTATGCTCTAGTTATTATTCCCAATATGTTGAAGCCATTACTGGAGAATATATACTCTTGCGAGCTTAAGCAAATAATTACAGAAGAAATTGAAGAGCTTGACTTAAGCAATCTTATATCAAAAGTTATTATTATCGAAAATGAGGAGTATTTCTGCATGGATTTTTTGAAAAAAATCAAATGATTATTTTCCTCTGATGGGAGTTATGTTGGTTTAAGCGTGTGCGCACGGGTTGGGTTGGGGCAAACACGCTTACCTTTTTATATAATTCCGGAGCTCCGCTTTTCCGCCGTTCCGAATTCTCGGAACTCCAAATCTGAAAAATTTTCTTTTCCTTTAAAAAAAATCGGGCGCGCGCAAAATTTAAAAAAATGTAGAGAAAATTTTTCTGGTTTGGAACGCAAATTTCTGCAAAATTTGCGGGCGGAAAGCGGGGCGGAGGCTAAAAATCGGAATCAGGATTTTCTTCAAAAAAAGTTCGAATTTCATTCAAAAGCCCCAACCAACTTTCGTTTTTAGGATTTTCGGCTGTTTTGGCGGCGGCGCTTTGCGCCGCCGCCTTTCGGAAAACCAGAATTTTCCAAGCGTTTTTGAAATCGAAAAAGAGAGTGCGGTCGGAAATTTGAAAGTTCGTTTTTGCTTTGCAAAATATGAATTGAAAATTCATTACCAATCTTTTTCTTTCCGCCATAGGCGGAAGTAAAGCGATATTGTCCGCCTACGGCGGACTTGTCCAAAAGCGATTTTGAAATTTTTTAGATTGTGCTAATATAATTGTGGACACAAATTAAACACAATGCCTTTTTGTTGCAATTTTTCTATTACAACCGCAAAGGAGCAATTTCTGTACAAATGCATTGTGTGTTTGTGTCCAACAGGATTGCCTACATTCTACCCACAAGTGCAACATTGGGATGAAAAAGAAACTGCAATCGGTATAATGGATAATACGCTAATATTACCATTAACCGATAAAGAAATGTTCTACAATCATATCGCCGCTTCCCAGC
>Ga0210016_1004948_pt1 | contig 11248 bp, 11 predicted proteins | sample CryGeyCG2014_300_FD_185454 | JGI IMG/M metagenome (GOLD analysis project Ga0210016, IMG submission 185454) | Groundwater microbial communities from aquifer - Crystal Geyser CG02_land_8/20/14_3.00 (SPAdes) (version 2) | ecosystem: Environmental > Aquatic > Deep subsurface > Groundwater | place...
TCCACAATCAGCACCAAAAAAATACTGCCCACCAGCAAGGCCTTGCCCGTCGCATCGGCGTTGGACAACAGGGCTACCGGAATGGCGATCGCGGCCACCAGCAGTTCCTGGCGAAAGGCATCTTCGTTGATGAGCGCGGCACGCAATCCTTGCAGTGCAACCCCTGTTGCACGCCAGACGTGCGTCAAACCTGGCTTGTGTTTATGCGGATTTTCCATAACAAGCTACGCAACCCAATGATAATGTTTAAAAATAGTGCTTGCCGTCGGCAAGGGCAGGCAAGCGCAAAGTATCACGGCAGCGGAGAGGCGTTCGCCATACTGATCTTGCGCATCATCAGCAGCAGCCCCAGCAAAGCCAGACCTGCGCTACAGGAATACAAAACCCCCGCACCGTAATGCTGCCAAATCGGGCCGCTTGCCAACCCGCCCACTACGCCGCCGGCACCATAAGTCAGGCTACCAAATATCGCCTGGCCTTTGGATTGGTGTCTGCCGCGAAAAAACTCGTGTACCAAGCCGACCGAGGCAGCATGATAAGCGCCAAATGTGGCGGCGTGCAGCACTTGCGCGACGAGCAATAACGCCAAAAAATCCACCCCCCAGCCTATCAGCATGAAGCGCACCACCGCGAGACTGAAACTGGCCAGCAATATTCGGTTCAAACCGTAACGCTGCGTCAGCCGGGGCATCAGAAAAAATACGCAAATTTCGCAAATCACCCCCAGCGCCCACAAGCCGCCTACCGCGCTTTTGGCGTAACCCTGTTCCACCAGATAGATGGAAAAAAACGTGTAATACGGGCCATGCGCCGCCGCCATCAAAAAACACGCGCTAAACATCGCCAGCACGCGCGACTGCAAGACTACATGCCAAATACTCTGCTGGTCGGTGTGATGCGCGATGATGCTTGTTTCGGGAAGCTGCCGTGAAAAAAGCAATATACCCAATTCGCAAATCAGCCCCGCCCACAGCAGCCAGGCGATGGCAACATGGTCGAAGGCATAACCCAGCCCCACCACCGAGGCAATAAAACCGATTGACCCCCATGAACGGAGACGACCATAGCGCCCGCTATTTTTACCGAGATAACTGAGCGTGGTCGCTTCGACCAACGGCATGGTGGCGCTCCAGAAAAAGCTCATCAGCCCCAACACCAGCATCATTCCCCAAAAGCTGGCGGTCACAAATACGCCCAGATAAAACAACGCACTCAAAGCTGCGGCAATCTGCACCACCAGCAAACGCTTGCCGGTTTGGTCGGCCAGCCAGCCCCAGATGGCGGGCGCAAGCACGCGCATCACCGGTTGCACCGACATCAGCGTGGCGATTTCAATCGCATTGAAATGAATGGATTGCAGATACAAGCTCCAATAGGGCGCAAACATCCCGATGAAGGCGTAATAGAAAAAATAAAACCCGGCAATGCGCCAGTAGTAATTTTTGGTTTGAGTCACTTGATGATTTCACGATAGCAATCAGGCGCGCATTTTAACTCGCACCCGCTGATACGGCACTCAACTTGTCGCCCGTTGCCGCGCTTAACCACCGCGCACAACAAAATCCGACTTTTCCCCTTGAAATAAAAAAAACCATCCCAACTTACCACTGGGTGAAAATTTTGGAGACCAGCATGGAACAAAACAACCCGAGCATCACCCCTGACGACAATCAGTCTGCAACCCCAGCCAATGCAATGGCTACCGACACCACCCCCAGCCTCGAAGAACTGCTGCAAGCATCCGAGCGCAAGGCTCAGGAACACTATGATGCCTGGATGTATGCCAAAGCCGAGAGCGAGAACATTCGCCGCCGCGCCGCCGACGATGTCAGCCGTGCACAAAAATTTGCCGTAGAGCGTTTTTCCAATGAGATGCTGGCGGTGAAAGACAGCCTGGAAGCGGGTCTGGCCGTGGAAACTGCCAGCGTGGAAAGTTTCAAGAGCGGCATGGAACTCACGCTCAAACAACTCTCCAGCGTCTTTGCCAAATTCAATATCGTGGAAATCAACCCGCTAGGCGAAAAACTCGACCCGCACAAACATCAGGCGATCAGCATGGTGGAAAGCGAACAGCCTGCCAACACCGTAGTCAGTGTCATGCAAAAAGGTTATGTCCTGAATGATCGCGTGCTGCGCCCCGCACTGGTGCTGGTAGCGAAGGCCAAGGATTAACACTTGAAATACAGATTACTCGCCCCATCTACGGCGACAGTAAAATAAACTCATCCAACTGAAAGGAATAAACATCATGGGAAAAATTATTGGTATTGACTTGGGTACAACCAACTCTTGCGTCGCCGTTATGGAAAACGGCAAGACCAAGGTTATCGAAAATGCGGAAGGTACGCGCACGACCCCCTCTATCATCGCTTACATGGAAGACGGCGAAGTGCTGGTGGGTGCGCCCGCCAAACGCCAAGCCGTAACCAACCCTCAAAACACCCTGTACGGGGTGAAGCGCCTGATCGGTCGCCGCTTTGAAGAACCGATGGTACAAAAAGACATCGCCATGGTTCCCTACGCCATCGTCAAGGCCAAGAACGGCGATGCCTGGATCAAGGTGCGCGACAAGGAAATCTCCGCACCGGAAATCTCGGCAGAAATCCTCATGAAGATGAAGAAAACCGCCGAAGACTATCTGGGCGAAGCCGTCACCGAAGCCGTCATCACCGTGCCCGCGTACTTCAACGACAGCCAGCGCCAAGCCACCAAAGATGCCGGTCGCATCGCCGGTCTGGACGTGAAACGCATCATCAACGAACCCACCGCAGCCGCACTGGCATTCGGCATGGACAAACAGGAAGGCGACCGCAAGATTGCGGTGTATGACCTGGGTGGCGGCACGTTCGACATTTCCATCATCGAAATCGCCGAGATTGACGGTGAGCACCAGTTTGAAGTGCTGTCCACCAACGGCGACACCTTCCTGGGCGGCGAAGACTTCGACATGCGCGTGATCGAATTCCTGGTAGATGAATTCAAAAAAGAAAGCGGCATTGATCTGAAGAAAGACATGCTGGCACTGCAACGCCTGAAAGATGCTGCCGAAAAAGCCAAGATCGAATTGTCTTCGGCACAACAGACCGAGGTCAATCTGCCTTACATCACCGCCGATGCCTCAGGCCCCAAGCACCTGGCCGTGAAGATCACCCGCGCCAAGTTGGAAAGCCTGGTGGAAGACCTGATTGCACGCACTATCGAGCCTTGCCGTATCGCCATGAAGGATGCCGGCGTATCGCCCTCCGACATCACTGACGTAATTCTGGTCGGCGGTCAAACCCGTATGCCCAAAGTCCAGGACAAGGTCAAGGAATTCTTCGGCAAAGAACCCCGCAAAGACGTGAACCCCGACGAAGCCGTCGCGGTCGGTGCTGCGATTCAGGGTGGCGTGCTGCAAGGCGAAGTGAAAGACGTGCTGCTGCTGGATGTCACCCCCTTGTCGCTAGGTATCGAAACCATGGGCGGCGTGATGACCAAGCTCATCAAGAAGAACACCACGATTCCTACCAAGGCCTCGCAAGTGTTTTCCACTGCCGACGACAACCAGTCTGCCGTGACCATCCACGTCCTGCAAGGCGAACGTGAAATCACCTCCGGCAACAAGAGTCTGGGTCAGTTCAACCTGTCCGACATCCCGCCCGCACCACGCGGAATGCCGCAGATCGAAGTGACCTTCAACATTGATGCCAACGGCATTCTGCATGTCTCGGCGAAGGACAAGGCAACCGGCAAGGAAGCCAACATCACCATCAAGGCCAGCTCCGGTCTGTCCGAGGCCGAAATCGAACGCATGGTTCAGGATGCCGAAGCCCACGCCGACGAAGACAAGAAGGCCATGGAACTGGTCACCGCACGCAACCATCTGGACGCGCTGATCCACTCCACCAACAAGTCCTTGAAGGAATACGGCGAGCAACTGACTGCTGACGAAAAATCCGCCATCGAAGCTGCCGTCAAGGAAGCCGAAGAAGTGGTCAAGAGCGACGACAAGGAAGCCATCGAAGCCAAGGCCGAAGCGTTGGCGACTGCGGCGCAAAAACTCGGCGAAAAAATGTATGCCGCCGAGCAAGCCAAGTCGCAAGGAGAAGCCGCCGGCGCATCGGCAACCGAAGCCAAGCAGGACGAAGGCGATGTCGTGGATGCCGAGTTCACCGAGGTTAAAGACAAGAAATAAGGGACGAGGATTGAGGATTGAGGATTGAGGATGTAGGTTGGGTTAGGCGCGGATTGTTGCGCCGAAACCCGACAAATTCCTAAATATTTTTTTGTTGGGTTACGCGATAAACCCGCTAACCCAGCCTACATTCGCTAGTTCCCTTAACCATTCCCCCTTCTCACTCCCCATATAAAATGAGCAAAAAAGACTATTACGAAGTTCTGGGCATCAACCGCGATGCCTCGGACGATGAGATTAAAAAGGCTTATCGCAAACTGGCGATGAAGCATCACCCTGACCGCAACCCAGACAATCCGAAGGCAGAGGAACATTTCAAGGAAGCCAAGGAAGCCTATGAGACGCTTTCCGATGCTCAGAAACGGGCAGCTTACGACCAGTATGGTCACGCCGCGTTTGAAGCGGGCGGCATGGGCGGCGGCAGTCCCTTCGGCGCAGGAGCAGGTGCGCAAGGTTTTGATTTTTCTGATATTTTTGGAGATATCTTCGGTGGAAACCGGGGCGGTGGACGCACTAGCGCGCAGCGCGGCGCAGACCTGCGCTACAACCTGGAAATCACCCTGGAACAAGCGGCGCGCGGCACTGAAACGGAAATCCGCATCCCCACCATGGCGGAATGTGAAACCTGCCACGGCTCGGGAGCCAAGGCCGGCACTAGCGCCACCACTTGCACCACCTGCGGCGGGCATGGTCAGGTGCGTATGCAGCAGGGCTTCTTTTCGGTGCAGCAGGCTTGTCCGCGCTGTCACGGCACGGGCAAGATAATTGCCTCGCCCTGCAAACCCTGCAACGGTCAAGGCCGCATCAAAAAACACAAAACCCTGTCCGTGAAAATTCCGCCGGGCGTGGATAACGATGACCGCATCCGCTTAACGGGCGAAGGCGAGCTTGGCGCAAACGGCGGTCCGGCAGGCGATTTGTATGTGGTTGTGCATCTCAAACCCCATGCCGTGTTCCAGCGCGACCACAACGACCTGCATTGCGAAATGCCCATCAGCTTCAGCACTGCCGCGCTGGGCGGAGAAATCGAAATCCCCACGCTGGATGGCAAGGCCGGCATCAAGATTCCCGCTGAAACGCAAAGCGGCAAACAGTTCCGCCTGCGCGGCAAGGGCATCAAGGGGGTGCGCAGTGCTACCCACGGCGACCTGCACTGCCACGTCATCGTCGAAACGCCGGTGAACCTGACCGAACGGCAAAAGGAGCTGCTGCGCGAGTTCGAGCAGAGCATCAACGAAAAAGACGGCGACCGGCATAACCCGCGTGCAAAATCGTGGATGGACAAAGTAAAGAGTTTCTTCGCCGAGTAACATAAGTAGCCAATAAAAAACGCCCGCAAGGGCGTTTTTTATTGGCTACGGATAAATCAAATAAACCCGGCTTGCACTATCTGACGAACATAGAAAATCTGCGCGTTATGCGTCTTTAAATTGGCAAGCAACTGTTCGGCCAGCGCGTCATCCACAATAAACTCGACCTTCACCGCCAACTCCCCTGCCAACTCAAAGAAGGTATCCTCGTGCAGCCTGCCGTGACGGCCAAATCCGGCGATGGCGCGGAATGCCGATCCGCCGTGGATGCCCATCGTTTTACCCTGCTCCAACAGCCATTCATAGAGCGGTTTTCCGTTGTAGTGCTGTTTTTCACTCACATAAAAGGTAAGTTGATTCATCCTTGCACCCCATTTATCCACTTGAATGTCTGAATTCCCAACACCGTCATCAACAGGGTACCCCCCAGATGCGCCGTGATAATGCCCACGCCCCAGGCATACTGACCGCGCAACAGCAGCGTGACCGTTTCTGCCGAAAAGGTGGAAAAAGTGGTGAGACCGCCCAGAAATCCGGTGATGATCAACAGCCGCCACTCGGCAGATAATCCGGGGTGCTGCATGAAAAAGGCGATTGCCAGCCCGATCAGATAACCGCCGATAAGATTGGCGGCGAGCGTGCCGAGCGGCAATTCAGGCAACGCCGGATTCAGCCACAACCCCAAACCCCAACGCAGCCACGCACCGCAAGCCGCACCCAGTCCAATAGCCAGAAAAGAATAGATCAACATGCAGGCATTTTACCGGACTTCGACATTATCCGACCACTCTAACCGGCGCGAAGCCGCCGCCCTGGGTACGGAAGTTAGTCGTTTGTCCCTGATACAGCCTGGCTGCGACGAGTTGTATCTTGCCGTTATAGACGTAGCAGCGCACGTCATATTTCAGTTTCAGCGCATCGCCCACGCTGCGCTCACCGGGAGCCGCCAATGCTTGTGCCACATAGTCGGCTTGTAAAATTTCGCCAAACACGCGCCGCGTCAGCTTGTCGCCACGATACGCACCTCGGCTACCATACCCAAAATTAGGCTTAAAAAACAAGGATTTGCGATTTTCCCATAAAGTCTGTTGCTGCGCTGGCCGAACCACAAAAGTGTGGGGAATCACGAGCAGCAAGGTGGTTATATCGGCCTCACTCACGCCCAACGCGCGAAGCCCCTCCCCATCGGTCAGTCGCGCCAGATTGCGCTTGTCGGCGTAGCGGGCATAGTGTTCCGGGTTGGGGGTCAGCACCACGCTACCCGCCCCATCCGCCTCGCGCAACACGGGATGCTGTTGCAAGTCAAAATCCGTGAGGCGGTTATAAATCAAATCCACGCGCAGCCCGTTGCAATACAGGCCGTCCGCACGGCTTTGCAGCTCGGCAGGATCAACGATGTAAGCCGTGATACCGGCACGCTCGAACATCGCTTGCACCAGCAAAAACTCGGGGTAGAGATATTGCGCTTCAGGGTGCTCGTCCACGATGGCGACCGTCTTGAGCGGCAAAGCACCGCGAGCCTGCCGCCACTCGTTGCGGAACATGTCGAGAAAGCCCTGCTCAAGATTAGCTTCCGCCAGCGCCTCGCCCGGCAAAGGGGTGGCGCGCTGGCTAGACAGCAGCAACGCATTCAAAAAAGCGCCGCCCGCATTGGTGTTAATCTCAATTAGCTTCGCGCCGTCGGCATTCAGGTGGAAATCAAAGCCATAAAAAACCCCCGTCGCGTGATTCTCTCCCCCTTGCGGGGTTGGGGCGGGGTGAGAAGCAACAGACCAACCCGGCAGTTTGACCACCCGCTCCACCGCCGCAATCCCGTCCCTCATCTGCTGCAACTGCAGGGGGCTGATGAATAACGGAACAGCGGCGAACAGGTGCGGGCAACGCTCGGCAACGAGCTGAGACCAAGTCTCGCCTTGCGCCCGCAGCACGTCTTGCAAGGCCTTGCCGTTCAGAAGAGTATGTCCGTCTGCATTGCGCTTTTCTGCTTCAGTCACCTATTCACCACCCAGTAATTTTCGTTTAAGGTCAGCCTGCGCCGGTTTTTCGCCCAGCCAGACTTTCAGTAATGCGGTATTGAATGCAGCACCCGCCACCCGTCCTTTAGCCACGCCATTGACGCTGACCTCTGTGCCGCTGCCGGGCAGATAGTCCAGCGTAATGACCTCACCCTTTTTTACCTCGCTCAGGGTGGCGAACACCGCCTTGAATTGCTTGAGCGGTTCTGCCAATGCCAGCAGTTCGGCGGGGCTATGATTGTTTTTGATCGCCTTATCGAAAGACTCCGACAGAGTCGCGCTGCCGATGTCGCGCAGCAAATGTAAGGCAACGCGCTTTTCGCCAGCATCAGCCAGCACCGGTGCCGCACTGTGCTTTTTGTCAGCCAGATAAAGTGCCGCCACATAGAGATCAAAAATGAATTTACTGCGCACCCCAGCCCCGTTCAGCACCAGGTCACGGCTGCCCAAATGCACGCTGTCTTGCAGTTTCACGCCGCCCACCTCAGCCGCCTGCACATGCCAACTCAACAGCAAGGAACACACCAACAATAATATTTTATTCATTTTCGACCTTTCAAAAAGAATCGTGCAACCAACAGAGATCCACAAATTTACAACGCCTCAAATATTCCCGCCGCCCCCATCCCCGTGCCGATGCACATGGTCACGATGCCATATTTCTGTTGATGGCGGCGCAGGCCGTGCAACAGGGTCGCGGTGCGTATCGCCCCGGTCGCCCCCAGCGCATGACCCAAGGCAATCGCACCGCCCAGAGGATTAACTTTGGCGGGGTCTAGCCCCAAGTCGCCAATCACCGCCAAAGACTGCGCCGCAAAGGCTTCGTTGAGTTCGATCCAGCCTATGTCGTCAAGACGCAGACCCGCTTGCTTCAAGGCGCGCGGAATCGCTTCCTTTGGACCTATGCCCATAATCTCGGGCGGCACACCCGCCACGCTGAAGCCGTGAAATTTACCGATGGGCGTTAAGTTGTAACGCTTTAATGCCGTCTCGGAACACAGCAACACTGCACCTGCGCCGTCCGACATTTGCGAACTGTTGCCTGCCGTGACCGAGCCTTTTTGCGCAAACACCGTTCTCAATTTTGCCAGTGCTTCCAGCGAAGTATCCGCGCGCGGTCCTTCGTCCTGTGTCACCTCGCGCGACTTGATTTTCACTTCGCGCGTGTCCATGTCAGGCCAGTGTTCGATAATTTGGCAGGGCGAAATTTCATCGTTAAATTCACCCGCTAATTGCGCCGCAATCGCGCGCTGGTGGCTTTGCAGGGCGAACGCATCCTGCGCCTCGCGCGACACCTGCCATCGCTCCGCCACCTTCTCTGCCGTCAGCCCCATGCCGTAAGCGATACCGACATGCTCGTGCTCAAAAATGGCGGGATTGAAGGCAATTTTGTTACCCATCATCGGCACCATGCTCATGCTCTCCACGCCGCCCGCCAGCATCACCTCACACTCGCCCAGCCGGATGCGGTCCGCCGCCATCGCCACCGCCTGCAAGCCCGACGAACAAAAACGGTTCACCGTCACGCCCGGCACCGTGTGCGGCAGCCCCGCCAGCAGCAGCGCGATGCGCGCCACGTTCGTCCCCTGCTCCGCCTCTGGCATCGCGCAACCGACGATCACGTCGGCAATACTGGCAGGATCAAGGCTGGGGGCTTGTGCCAGCACCGCACGGATGACATGCGCCAACAGATCGTCGGGACGCGTATTACGGAACATCCCGCGCGGCGCTTTGCCCACCGGCGTGCGCGTCGCGGCAACGATGTAGGCTTCCTGGACTTGTTTGCTCATGGTGTTCTCCTCAGTTTTCGTTTTCCGAAACTTCATCTGGTGCATTCTGCAAATAGAACTCATGCAGCTTGGCTTGCAGCAACGCCTTGTCTGGCAACTGCGTTTGATACTCCGCAATCAGCGCAGGAGACAGACTGCGGCTCAAAGCGTATTCGACCACCTCATCATCTTTACTTGCACATAACAACACACCGATGGCAGGTTGCTCGTGCGGCTTCTTCACATCACGGTCTAGTGCTTCAAGATAAAAACCCAATTTACCCAAATACTCTGGCTCAAAACGTCCCACCTTAAGTTCGATGGCAACCAGGCAATTCAATCCTCTGTGGAAGAACAGCAGATCAAGCGCGAAGTCCCTACCTCCTACTTGTAGCGGATATTCACTACCCACAAAACAAAAATCTCGCCCCAGCTCGATTAGAAAATCCTTGAGCCTCTGCAACAAACCTTGATGCAAATCCGCCTCGGCATGGCCTTGCGGCAGATCGAGAAATTCGAGCATGTAGCTGTCTTTGAACACATTCATGGCATCGGAATGAATTTGTCGCACCAGTGGTGAGACTTTTAGCGGACTGAGCACAGTGCGCTCGAACAGAGCGGTTTTGAGCTGGCGCTCCAACTCGCGGCTACTCCACTTCTCACGAATGGCTAACCGCAGGTAAAACTCACGCTCTTCCAGTAATTTAGCTTGATTGAGAATAATCAGATTATGTGTCCACGGCAATTGTGTCAGCAGTGCTGTCACTAATTTTTCATCGCTGTAAGCCTCATAAAACTGCCGCATTCGAAACAAATTGCGCGAGGTAAAACCACGCAACCCAGGCTGGGTAAGCGCCAGATGTTCGGCCAGTTGCGCCACCACCCCGTCACCCCATTCCGCCTGCTGAATTTTGCGGCTGATGAACTGCCCCACCTGCCAATACAACTCGATCAATGCCGTATTCACCGCCAGCACCGCACGCTGCCGCGCAGCGTGGATCAGTTGCGTGATCTCGTTGAAATCGTCTTGTGGGATAAGCGGTGTCGTCATGCTGACCAAATCAATCGGCAAAGTTCAAACAACAATTTTTGTCTTTCGTCCAACTCATCTTGACCGAACTTATCCATTGCCCGAAATGTAAGACCGTGTGCTTGGGCAAAACCTGCAAAATCCAATTTACTTTTATAGCTGTCTTCTCGAAGCGTTTCATTCCAATACAAAGTATTAGCATACGATTTCAATTTTTCCGTATAGACCTCGTTGCTACTGGAAATATTGTCTTTTCCCTTTAACAGCAACACACCGCCAAGCCGATTGCGCTCCTGCTCGAACCGTTCCTCATCTCCATTAAAGTGCGCCAAGTTTTCAGTATTACGCGAAAGGATGTGCTCAATATGAAATCCAGTTTTTGCCCCCTTCAGAGTGACCAGTTCTTTCAACTCATGTTTCATCTTCAACTTCATTCCCTCTGCGAGAAGACTTTCTACTCGCCCAAACAAATATCGAACAAAACGGGTATTCAAGCGGTCAATCGACATCTGACGGAATAGTGGATAACAGAAAGCATTACTTACAGTCATAGCCCTTCTTTCTGCCAATTCCGCTATCAGGTGCTTCTCCATAATTGCAGGAATATCTGCAACAGGTTTCCCCCTAATCTCGACGCTGATGTCATACAAGCGAGAGGCAAATTCATTTGAATCATATCCTCCTTGTATCTGCAAGAGAGAGAACATCCGATCAAGACCAGCCGAGACGACGTTGATCTTTTTATCCTCATCTAGGTCATTCACCGCACATGCAGAAATAATGAGCATGAATTGGCTGTCCAGCTCGTTCAGACCATTAAAACTGAAGTTTCACGCTTTTAGCGTGGTCGGTATATAAGCAAATCCTAATAATTCGCCATTTCATTAAATGCTTATATTGATTATTGTCGGTGATTTCGGCGGTGCTTTAAAAATCCATTAATTAGCTAA
>Ga0210016_1004950_pt1 | contig 11247 bp, 11 predicted proteins | sample CryGeyCG2014_300_FD_185454 | JGI IMG/M metagenome (GOLD analysis project Ga0210016, IMG submission 185454) | Groundwater microbial communities from aquifer - Crystal Geyser CG02_land_8/20/14_3.00 (SPAdes) (version 2) | ecosystem: Environmental > Aquatic > Deep subsurface > Groundwater | place...
TCCGAGCTACTCTGCGCCATCGTTCGTATTTATTTAATAGCTTAATTTCGTCAAACGGGAAAAATGGCCATTCATTTTTAAAAACCTTTAATTCAGTTAATAATTGCATATGGATACATAGTTAATTTTAACCTCTAATTTTACTATTTTTGCCCAAATTGAGCAACTTAGAGGTGTTACCTATGTATCTCATCTTATGCACTATTTTCTGCTTTTCTTTCCATTTTAATTTATTGATCATTTCAATCGGAATTGTAACGGCATAGCTATCCCCGCTCTTCAAAATTTTGCGAATATTTTTGTCTTCTAATTTTCTTATCGCCATATTTTTTTAATCATGATTTAAATCCGTATTTAAATATGAATTTTATTTTAAGCTTTTATAATTCTCTCTAAGCCATTTATATCCTCCCACATTCTCTCTGGCTTTATCTATAACTTCTTTTGACAAACCGAATCCTTCAACGTCCTCTATTATTAAATCCTCTATCGTTAGAACTTCGCCATACCTTCTTATCGCGTTAGATTCTGGACTCAAACATTTTTTGTTTAGAAAGATCATATTTTGACACCACGCCAATAAATTTTATTTCCGAATCTTTTTTTAGCAAAGAAATCCGTTGCTTCCAGCTTAATGAGAAGTCGCATCTTATTACTGAACCCCCGTAACCATCAGCACTATTTCCTATAATGAGAAGTGATAATCCGTCAACGCCAATATCCTCAATTTTTCCAACTTCTTCCTTGGTTACTAACCCAAAAATATTCGAAATTAAATTCACACGCTCCTGCGATGTGAGACCTGTCGCTACTGTCTCTTTAGCTAAATCAAAAATGGAGCGATCGAGTTTTTTTGTATTAGGATCTATGGGATTTTCTACCGCGTATATATTAATTTCTCCCGCCTTATTTGGGATATTAACATTATTCTTTAAAAAATAACCGAAAAATGTTGGCCACCAAGGGATTGAAATTAAAGCGATAATTATAGGGATAATTACTTCTGGCTTTTTCCACGATGGCGTTTTGACTATTACTTTTTCTTTAGCTAATTTTTTATTCGACGGAGATGCTATAGAATTAACGATTTTGCCAGAACCGGCATAATTTTCTGTAATAATCACAGTCGAAGCATTTTGTCCCCTAGATTCGATTGATCCCTGATTCTTTATATTTCGCGCGGCTATAAAAAGTTCGCCGGGCTTTTTAGAAACTGTATTTTCACCATTCAATAAGTCATTAATAACATGATATTCCTCACGAATTTTTTTCGCATAATTTTCAAAAGTGTTAAATATTTCAATTTTTATGGCCACATCACCCCATCGGATTGTTGCATATTCGTCTATATCAAATTTAGCGATTTCTTCTTCCTGAAATGAATCTAATAAATTTTTAAAATTATCCCAATCGTGAATTTTTGTAGCACGTGTTAAATAATAGCAACTTGTTCTAAAAATATTTTTTCCTCTTGGGCCTTTTTCGCGAAGCAAATCAATAGCATCAACCAACCGCTTTTTAGCTAAAAGCGCTTCGCGTTTAATCTTTAACTTATCTATTTCGTAATTTTCCATATTTATAAAATGAATTTATTCGACTATTAATAGCCGGGAGCCTTTCAACTTTTTAACTCTCTTGCGCCCTGATTGTGTAACTTATGCGCTTCTTTGTCTAGAACATTAGCATTGGTTAATATTTCCAAAATTTCATCTCTTTGAATATTAGAAAAAACAACATTAGTAAAACTCTCGATTTTTCTTACAACTTCAAATGCATATCCTACCGAGTCAGTCCCAGATATTTTCAATTTATCGGCATCGGGAAAAGCTACTAATGAAAAAACTCGTGCTTCGGGGTATTTAGGTTTTACTAGTTCTTCAACTGCTTTTACATGAGCATAATTTTGCCGCAAAGGGTTGTAAAATCTTTCTTTATGCCGATAAATAACCTGCGTCCAGTATTCTTGACTGGCTTCTCCGAATATCCACCCTTGATATGCCTTGGTTTCAATACAAAAAATACCGTAATTTGAGACAACGACATGATCAATTTGGGTTGTATCCAGGCGACCATTAGAAGGTAACAATAGATCGTTTAAAATTTTATAATGAGTTGAATCAAGCTGAAGCAATTTTTCAGTAACAAATTTTTCTCCTCCCCGCCCTATCCAATACGGTAATTTCCATTTAATAAAAAGAGCTGCTGCCGTTACTGCGATGATAAAGAAAACAATAAAATAATTCATAATAATAAAAACTAGCGCAGATCCTAAAATTCTATATTTTACCTTATAATCCTAATGATTTATTTAATATTTTTCTCCAGGACCTAATTTTTAATGTTTTTTTAAACTCTGCCTTTAGGTCGTCTTTTATTTTAACTAAATCGGAAGAGGCTAATTTATAACTTTCATCCCAATAATCAAATTGTTCTTTATAAGCACCCTGTTGCTGGCTAATATTAGAAACAACCAATTTTGAAGTTATTTCAATGTACTTGCTAAGAAAAATATTTATTTGATCGGCCGTACTCTCATCTAATATAATCTCCTCTTGCCAAAATTTATGTTGAAATTTCTGAAAACTTTTTTTCACTTCGTTTAATGACTCTATTTTTTTATTAATTGATTCTTTCGTTGTTTCGGCACCAATAAAATTAATATATTTTTTTAATATAAACTCAAGAATAACTACTTGCTTATATAAATCCTTGATACACATCAATCTTTGCTCATATAATTTTTCAAATGCATATTTTTTAGCGCCAATAAAATACCCTACAATTATCCCCGAGATTGCAAATAAACCACTTATAATTGCTATGTTATTACTATTTTCCATAACTTTTTATTTCTTTAATTACTAATCGGTAATGAAATGTATGCCGGTAAAGCTGGCACACCTCCTAAATTATTTTTTTCTCAAAATCACCAAAATTATCAAACCAATATTTTCTATAATTCTCCAATGTCTCTGCAATACCTCTTTTGGGCTTAAGTAATAATTTTGTTTTTATATTAAATCCGTTGAACGGATAACTTTTACATTCTTTTCGCTCTTTAGTTTCAAATACCTTTGAATAGCCGTCTATTTTTCTGTATCCGTCTGCGTGTTCCGTACCTTTTGGATCTACGAATAAAATTACATAGTCGTTTCCTTTTTGCATCCAAAAAATAAAATCCGGCTTAAATCTAGCCATAATGTTTTCTTTCGGGTTATAATATGGAATATGGACCTCGTCTAATGTTTGATCGAGTTTTGAAAACATCCACCAATCAAACTGCTTGAATACATGATCTTTTTTTTGCAAATAATCTTCGAGTTGCTCAATAAATTTAACCTCACTTTCAACATCAATAATATGGTTTAAATAATCCACCTTCTCGTTTTCTGAAACAATCAGCGGAATATAATAATGATTTTGAATGTATTTTATTTTTAATTTTTTTCCCTTATACTCAAAATTTTGACTGTCTTTCAGCTCTTGGGCTTGTTTTAACATGTCGTCGAAAGATAGTTGTTTTGAGTCAAAAGATTTTCTTAACTTTTGCTCTTTTTCCGGCAATTCTTTTACTTCTCTAATCTTGTTAATTATCTGATCAAATTTTTCACCATCACTAAATTTAATTCTTTTAAAGTGAACGATTTCATTCTCAAGTTTTTTAAACTTATCAAATTCTCTATCTCTAACGCTAAAATAGTCCAATATCCTATCCATTAACAAATCCGGCTCTAAAATTGATCTTTCTTCTACAAAATCAAAATATTGCTCCGAAGTTTCAAAACTTTCACCCGCTTTTTTGATAACTTTTACTTCACATTCATATTTTGCCAAAGCTATTTTTTCGCCGAGGTAATTAAACATTGATTTTGCTAGATCAAAATCATCTTTGCTGATTCCGTATTTCTGTGGCTCTTTTTCTTCCGCAAATATCTTGTCCGATTCTTTATAAACAGGAATAAGCAACAACCGTTTTTCTGCCTCTTTATTAACCATAAATTCCTGGCCCAAATCTCTATCCTGTTTTTCTTCTTTGAGCGCCCTAATGATCTCTTTTAAATTTTCTGCATTTGTCCCAAAAACGAACAAACTTTCAAGCGGTAAAATATTTTGCCTTACTTTGTTAAATATTTTCTCTTGAATTTCTTTTGCGTTAAATAAATTCAAAATTCTTTTCCGCTTATTTTTTTTCGGCTCTATTCTTACGCCACGCCCGACCGATTGCAAAACAAACTTTTTCGCATCACTGCCAACGCCAATATTTACAAATAAAATTATGTTTGGGCGATTAGAGTCCCAGCCCTCATAAAAGGCGCGAGAACCCATTAAAATATTTATTTCCGAATCATCGCGATTAATCTTCTTAAAAATACTTTCATTTTCAAAGCTTTCAATAATTTCATAACCATCAAGTTTTTCCTTCAGCCAGCCAGAAATGTCTCCAATTTTTATCAAACCAAAAGGCTTTTCCGACGTTTGCAACTTAAAAATAATTTCATTCCTATTACCCGGAATCTTTAATACTTCTATATTACCTGGTGATTTAGAATTAAAAACTTGCTTCAAAATGTCCTCGTATTCGATTTTTTCTAAAATTTTTTTATTAATAACAACATTCATATCTTCAAATTCATACTGTGGATTATTTTCAAACTCTTTCGCAAGTTCTTCTTTTGCTTTTTTAAGCAGCCCATTTCTAATTTCATTTTTAGCTATTTTCTCTAATTCCGAGAAAAATAATTTCAAATCAGCCTCTTTCGTATCAACTGAATTAACAAGTGTTAAGAGCAAGGGGCGATGATAAAGCGTTTTGTCTTCTTTCCTTACTTTTTTAAAATATTTATTGATGTAGGTTTGAAGTATCAATGTTTTCAAAACAATTTTTTGTTTTTCAACTTTTGAAAAATCACCTTTGTCGCGAAAGGCCGTTACTTCCGAACCGGACACATAAATATGTTTCCCGTATCCTTCATCAATAAATTTTGAAAGGTTAAAGTTAAACGCGCAAGTGGCGTAATCTCGCGGGTCGGTAAAAGTGGCGGAAAAGTTAAAAAGAAAGCCATTTCTTGAGAGAATAGAATAAAGTACCTGTCTTTTGCTGTCTTCCCTGTCACCTTTATGTGCTTCGTCCAAAAGAATATACCACTTGCCGTTATTATCGTAATTTCTAAAATTGACGATTTTTTCTTTATGCTCATCAGAAATTAGATCGGAGCGATAATAAAAAACCGTAATTTCATTCCTTGCAAATGGCAAAGCGTTTTCCCGCTTGACGCTTTCATAATCTCTTAAATTTTTTAGATTTATTTTTGTTTCAAAATTAAAGCTGTTAAATTCGTTTACGTGATTTTTAAACTGTTCCAAAAGATCGTCTCTGTGAGCTAAAAATAGGATGTCATTTTTTGAGATTTCTTTTCTTTGCATAAGTTGTCCGAGCAAATCAATCAATTTTACAATAAGCAAGGTTTTTCCCGAGCCAGTCGCCATCCAAAAACTCATCCGATTGATAAAATGCGCAAAAGCGATTTTCCCGTTTGTAGTTGGATAATCTTTATCAAATTCCAAAAGATGGCCGGCTGATTTTCTTTCCCGTGTTAAATCGTAATCAAAATTTGCGCCAAATCCATTCGCCCGATACTGGTCGAAAAACAACTTTTTATCTCCCTTTTTCTCTTTATAAAAAAACCAAAGAGCTTTTAGGGCATTTTGCAAACCATGTTTTTGAAAATCAAAAAGAGTTTTGTCTTTTGAAAATCGCGCAAAATCAAATCCTTGCCACTTCGCCGGCAAGTTATCAAAAGCAATGTCGTCTATGATATTTTGTAAGTATAGTTTGGACATTCTATTTTTTCATTACTTTATTTCTGATTCGCAACATGTCCCTTGCTGAAGGAGAAAACCTATAAAATATAACCGACATGATTACCCCCATTGCCAAAAGTAAATCATAAATTAAATGATATAATGGCACCTTAATTTTATATATTTCAAGACAAATAATTAATCCAAGCAAAAGTGTTAATATGACTGGAAGTAAGAGCTTGTAAAAAATCCAAACTAAATTTGAAAAAGGAGGATATTTATCAAGATATGCCCTGCCTTCACGACAATAAATATTTTGATCCTCAAAAGCGTCTGAGATTTTTTTCTCTAATTTATGTAAGTACTCATAATGTCTTTCTATAAGTATTAAAGTTTGGTTATATTTTAATACAACAAAAAACAAACAAGTCCATGTAATACTTAAAAAGACGGAAATAGGCATTATGCTTATATTTAATTCAACAAATTCTAATTTTATATTTCTTAGAATATTCGAAAAATTATCTGAATAGAGTATTTCGAGGAATAAAATACTAATAAACGCAATTATAATTGCGAACAAACGATCACGTTGTTTTTCTCGCTCACGGATGTGGGAAAAACTTTCTTTATAATGATCGTGTAGAACTTCAAGTTTTGTATTGTCATCTATAGCCATAATTAAGCCTTATCAATTGCATTTACAATTGAATCAACTGTAAAGCTATTTGCCCAAGTTGCATTCTTTCCATACAAAGGTTCTGGAGATTCATTAGATGAGTCTATCTTCACGGCAATAAATCCTTTTCCTTCCTCATCACTCTTGTTAATTTCCCACCATTGCCAGTTACGATCACCAATTTCTTCTCTATCTGAATGATAACTATTTGCATGTTTCCCAATAATTACTAGCGTGTGCGTGGCCTCTTTTATTTTTTTCGTCAAAACAGCTTTAATTCGGCCGATATCGTAACTTTGAATTTCTTCCGGCGTTACATCGTCAAATTCAATGTCAGATCGCGGATTTTTAGCCAATGCGGTCAATAAATACCGATAATTTTTATCATTTGTGTAATCGAAGCTTATAAATATTCGTTTCTTCATAATTTATAATTTAATAATTATTAATTTTTCGACCTTTCTACCACCAAATTAAGGGTTTAATTAAAAAACTTCTTAAATTTATTATATTTATCAAATGTTTCCCTTATTTGTTTTTTATAATTGTCAAAAACTCCTTTATATAAGACATCAGCCTTCCAATAACTTAAACCTAAATCTTGAGGATTTATTCCACTAAGCATTCCTTTGCTATGTTGGCATCTTAAATGATCAAAAAACAAATCTCTACAAAAGCCCCCACAAAAATTTTTCTCGTGCACGAATGCTAAAAAATCATTTTTATCATTAACCTCGTAAAAAGATTCCCTATTTTCTTCTTGTTTTCCGTGCAAAATAGAGGTGTATCTTTTATAAAAGCAATTCATATCTTCACCTTTTTTATTTATTAGAAATAGAAATACTGGAAAATTAAACCCTTTCCAATAGTTTAAAGTCGCTTGTTTAATTGAAAAATTGCTTTTGTATTCTCGTAATAAATTAAGATTGCTTCTTTCTCTTACTAACTCAATTTTTTGATTTGTTCGTGTTTTAACCTGTACGCCAAAAAGTAATTGTGTTGGTGTTTCTCCGTAGACCCATTCACACAAAAAATCTAATCCAACATCTTTTGAGCTATCAATTTTATGTGCAATTGCATATTCTGAAATTAAATTCTCAAAAAATGCCTCGCCCTTATTTCCTATCTGTTTAGATTTCAAATATTTAACCATAGTTATTCTACCACCAAATTAATGGCTTAATTATTTTGTAGTCCAAATCCTTGGTATTTATTTTGGTCTCGTCAGTAAATTCCACTTCGCCGTCTGATATTCTTTTGATCCATTTTCCGGTTAAATTCGATAGCGTTTCCGCAATATCAATATCGGGATACAACTTGCTTAAATCTATATTAGCTTTATTTTTTTTATAGTCAATTTCCAAAGCTGAAAGCATTTTTTCGTCTTTCATAAAAACATAATCCTGATATGCTTTTTCGTTTGTCTTATTAAACAAATCGCTATCGCCATATTTACAATTTTTTAGAGCGTCCTCATACTGCTCAAGTTCATAATACTTGAAAAATCCGCCGCCATTCCAATTAACATCCTTACTCAAATGAGGATGTCTTAAAAATGGGCTATGGATTGCCTTAAACTCTTTATCTCCATTCAAAACTATTTTCATCCTTCCTAAAAGACCAATTTTTTTAATAATTACTTTAGTCGTTTTTTTAGTTTCGGAAATTATCTGTACTATAGCAGGGTTATTTAAACCTATTTTTTCTTCGCCTTCCTCATCTTCTTCTAAATTTTTTTTAATCTCTGTCGTGTCCAAATATATCTCTTTAAAATAATCTCCCATTTCAACGCCAACCCACCTCCTATTGAGCTTTTGTGCAACCGCACAGGTTGTGCCACTTCCTGCGAAAAAATCAAATACAAAACTTCTAATATCAGAAGAAGTCTGGATTATCCTTCTTAGTAAATTCTCAGGCTTTTGATTACTTACAAAAGACAGGCTCTCTGTTTCTCGCGGTTCGCTATATTGAAAAGAGTAAATATCATTCCAAATAGTTCCTTTGGCCTTAACTTTAAATTTATTTTCTACCCTTTGTTTAATATACTTACCGTTTTCCCATCTTTCAATAAAAATATCTTTAGAGTCTTTTCCAAGGAAATCCAACCATCCGATAGAATTTTTTTTATCGAGCGCCTCAAATGCTTTTACAAAAATATTTTTATCCGTCTTAGTATAGTAGTGGATAAAATCTGCTTGCCTGATCCAATTTAGGGCTTGAGATTTAAAACCTGATATATTATCGCCTGTATTCCATGTTATTTTTGCCTTAAAATTTTCGGGTCCGAAAACTTTATCGAGTAAAATTTTAGAGTAATGCTCAGCAAAATGGTCTAAGTGTAAATATAAATTACCTTTTTCACCAAGAAGTGCCTTAGAAGATTCTAATCGGTCATTCATCAAGGAAAGCCATGTAGAATCCTGAAAATTATCTAGGAAAATAAAATCGTTTCCCGTGTTAAATGGCGGGTCGAGATAAATTGCTTGTGCTTTCTCCTTAAATTTAGGCAAAATTGTATTTAACGCCTGATAATTTTCACTTTTTATTAGCCAGCCGTCTAATTGATTATCTAAATCATTAAACAGGGCCAATATCTGAAGCTCTAAATTCTTAAAATGTTTTGTGTCTATCGGCAAATGTTGGTATTTTTTATCTTTGAAAATATCTTTAACCTTAAATTTGTTATCTACTATCCCAAGCTCCTGCCATTCTTTAATTTGCTCTTTAAGCCCGCCGTGCTTTAATATTTTCTCAACCAGGCTTTTATTTTTTATTCTGTCCAAAGTAATCACATAATTACTTTTTCGCGCAAACTTTGGCTTGTTCCAAATTTTTACCAATTCATCTTCAAATTGAGAAATAAAATCAATAATTTTAAAAGAAATATTTTTTAGTATTTGCAATTGATTCACTCTGTCGCCAGACCATTCTTTGGCTCCATCCCAAAAATACTGATAACTCCAAAGTTTAAATTGTTCTTGTAAAAATGCTTTGGCATTTTTGTTAATAAAAAAATCAACCTCGCTTTGTTTTTCAAAAACACGCAAAGCTTTCTCTAATAATTCTTCAGTTATTGCAATATTCTTCTTTTTTAAATTCTTTAGAATTTCATCAGCTTTTGTTTTCGTCCCATGCTCGGAATATTTGACAGTAAAGACAACTGTTTCATCTTCACGAATCTGTTTGATTTCAAAACATAAGGTGCGTTTTTCGTTGGCTTTTTTGTTTTCAATCTGGCTGGCGTCAAAATAGAATTTCAAACTGTCGAACTCAACCGGCATATTCCTAAATATTCGGTCAGTTTTGACATAATAAAGCATCTGCGTTTTCCAAAAGAGAATGACATCCTTTTCGTCGGTATAAACCTTTTCGTAAATATTGTTATGGAACGGCGTTGAATTAAAATAAATAGATCCGCTTTCGGTAAAATAACGGCTAAAAAAGGAGTGGAGCTTGTCAAAAAGTTCTTCTCTAAAGGCGGGATATTTTTCAACGGCTTTATTTATATCCGCTTTAAGCAGTTTTTCAATCTGCGAATAGTACCCGGCCTTAATCCGCATTAAATTAATAAATCCGCCTTCGCCCTCAATCTTAGCTCCGATGAAAACATTTTGAATCGCTTTATAAAATTTTTGTTCTTTAGTCATATTTTTTATTTAAATAATTCAGCCACCGGCACGCCGAGGGCTTTGGCTATTTTTTCTAATGTGTCCACGGTAGGATTTGGGCTTTCCCCAGTTTCTATTTTTACAACCGTATTTAACGCCAAATCAGCGTCTTTTGAGAGACGATCTTGGGATATTCCTTTTTTTATTCGCAATTTGCGGATGTTTTCGCTGACTGTATTTGCCATATTATTTTGACTTTGATAAACTATTATAATATACTACTTATAGTGAGTGTATATCAACTTATTTAATATAATGATATCAAAAACATTGAATTTAAGCAAATAAAAAGGGAGTTTCTTTATCTCGCGCGCGAACGGGTGGGTGGGTCAAGCGCGAGAAAAATTCGGCGGCGCATCCCGTAATCGGGATACGAAAAATAATCTTGGCTTGAAAAAGAGGCGGATTAGCCCGTTCCCACATCGGTGTGCGGAACAGGTTCCGGCGGGGATAAAGGCACGGCGGGCAAAAATTTCCCTTCCCCCGACCCTTTCCCTTTTTGCCCGCCTTGCCTTTGAATTTTTTTGTGGGAGAATTGCTTTTTTAATTTTTAACCTTTTTTATAAAAAAGGTTCGTTCCTTGTTTAATAAATCCGACCAAGTGAAACATTGAGCAGTTTGAGCGCATAAAATGCGCTCGCTTCGCTCGCGCATTAAAAAAAAGTTTTTAAATTCAGCATTAAAATCAGCCAAAATTTTCGCTCCTCCCTCCACTCCCACACCACCTCTCTATTTAGCAAACGGCGGTTCGTGGGGCGCGAAGCGCCCGAAGACAAAAACAAAATTTTTCTAAATAATGATTTAAATACTGATTTCGCGAATAACGCCACGATTTACAAAAATTTTGTTTTTGTCTTACCAATTTTTTCCGTCCGCCGCGGGAGCGGCGGAGACAAAACAAGTTTTAATTCCGCGCTTTACTCTTAATTTTCAAATTTATGAAATACTTTCTTTATGCCCGAAAGTCAACCGAGGACGAGGAAAGACAAATAATGAGCATTGAAGCCCAGCTCGCGGAGTTAGCGGAATATGCTAAGCGAGAAAATGTTGAAATTGCCGAAACCTTTATTGAGAGCAAAAGCGCAAAGAAGCCCGGGC
>Ga0210016_1004954_pt1 | contig 11245 bp, 12 predicted proteins | sample CryGeyCG2014_300_FD_185454 | JGI IMG/M metagenome (GOLD analysis project Ga0210016, IMG submission 185454) | Groundwater microbial communities from aquifer - Crystal Geyser CG02_land_8/20/14_3.00 (SPAdes) (version 2) | ecosystem: Environmental > Aquatic > Deep subsurface > Groundwater | place...
ATTTATCGTGCTGTTGCTCAGCGTCTTAAGACGCAGTTTAATGAAAACAGCAAGGTTCCAGCAAAATGGGAGTTTTTCCCTGAGCTTAATCACAACGAGATTGTCGGTTGGGAAGCAGTGAAGGAACTTGCAAAATATTTTTCAGTAATCCTAATTCGAGACGATGATGAGTCAGAAGCGATGCGACAAAGAATCCAAGCCACGAAAGAGTTGATATACAAAGAGTCAGTGAAAGTTTTCGAAGTTCAGAGTATTGGTAAAAGCATGTTGGCAAAAATGTCATCCGTAATCTGCACAGGCGACTTCACGAGCGTGTACTTGGCTATAATGCGAGGTATAGACCCAACGCCAGTGAAAACTATAACTTTATTGAAGGAGAAGATGAAACGGAGCGGGGTAAAGGAAAAAATAATACGTGAATTGCAAAAATTTTCCGCAAAATAAACGCTTAACCTAAGCTTTTTCCATGATAAAGTCAGCGAACATTTTCTCCGCAGTTTCAAGCGACATCATTTGCGGCGGATGCTTAAAGGCGTAAGCACAAATTGGAAGTATTGCCCCTTTCAGCCTCTTATCTAAAGCTATTTTCACAGCCCTTATCACATCAAACAAGACGGAGCCAGCGTTCGGCGCGTCAACTACTGAAAGTTTCAAATCTATTTGCATGGGCGTCTTGCAGAAGTATAATCCCCTAATCCAGAAGTAGCTGTCACGTCTGTTCTGCAGAAAGTCCACGTAATCCATTGAGCCAGCCACCACCTCAGCCTTATAGGGCAAAGCAGCCTCAACAGAACGCGTCTTGACAGTTCTTTTAACGTCCCTTGTCCTTTCAAGCGTATCTAGGGATTCCGTGCCTCCGCCAACATCCAACTGATAAGTTTCAGTAATGCGAACGCCATTCATAGAAAGCAGTTTCAACAAGGTTTTATGCAATGTTGTTGCACCCACCTGGTCAATCAAGTCGTCGCCCACAAGCGGCAATTCAGCCTCCTCAAAACGTCTAGCCCATGCAACGTCGCTGGCAATGAAAGTTGGCGTGGCATTCAAGAAAGCGCAACCAGCATTTAACGCTTGTTCTGCATACCATTGAGAAGCCTTCACAGCTCCACTTGGAAGCAAATGGAGGACAATTTCTGCATCACTTTCTTTCAATGCATTTGTGATGTTCACATCTGGCTGATTGCTTATCTGCACAACATTTTTCGTGTATTCACCAACACCGTCTAATACTGGACCCTTAAGCACGGTGATGTCGGATTTTGGGGCATTAACTAATTTTGGGGCGTTATTTGGCGGCGCGAAAACGGCCTCAGACAAGTCTTTTCCAACTTTTCGACTGTCAATGTCGAAGGCTGCAACGATTTGGATATCTCTAGGGTGGAAACCTCCCAAAAATAGATGACGCAGTCCAATGCATTCTTCCTCTTTTTCGCATTTATCATAATATTGTAAGCCTTGAAGGAACGCCGATGCACAGTTTCCAACACCCACTAAAGCGACTTTTATTTTCGGCAAGTCTAACACCTTTTTGGCTGTTCTTATTTGCGATTGTCTTATAAAATGCTATGCTGCCTTATGGCTGGAATGGGGATATTTGAGATGAAGGCTTGGTTGGATGTGGCTCTATTGCGTTGTCCAAAGTGTGGACATTATTATGTGGATGCGTCATGGTATGTTGTGGAAATGGAATCAGACATTGAATGTGGGCACTGCGGAATAGAATTTAACAGCAAGAAAAACGCGACAGACCGCGCGATGCTTGAGGTTCAGCTAGATGAAAATGGGAAAATGCAGAAAGTGAATATTGCCGAACACCTAAATCTAGAATAATGGTTTCGGAAGCATTATCTTTTTCAGCGCCGCGTGTAAGATGCTAACTTCTCAATCGCTATGTATTCCTCAAATATGTTAGACCTTTGAAGAACATCCTTCCACAATTCTAAGCCTTTTTTGGTTCGCCATTTCTGTGGTGACGGTAAACCCAAAACCGCGAGTTTGTCGCCTTTCTCAATTTTTTCTGCAGTTATGCACTTGCCAGTTTCTGGGTGCACTGGGGTGATGATGTCCGGGGCAATTGCAGCGAGCTTTCCATCTTTATAAGCGACAAGCACTTCGTTTTTAGCTTTAAATTCAAAAGCAATTCCCTCGTATTCACGTGTTCCGCGAAGTTTTATTTCAATAAATGTGAAGCCACCTTCGGTTTTCCGTTCAGCACGCTCTACAACGCCTTCAAAAAGTTTGAAGCCATTGTTTTCTTTTAAAACTGCTTTTATTGGCTCAACAGCTGTCCTCAGTAGCTTTCCAATTCGCATGCACATTGACAAACTAAGTTGGATTGGCGACGTTTTCACCTGAGCGCCTGTTAAGATTCTCCTAGCAGTGTACGCGCTGTGATTCCATTCAGCAGCGAGAATGCGGGCAATCCTTTCAGCGGCTCTCGAATCCATTGTTTCCTTCACAATAACTATGTTTTTTGCATGTAAGTCTGCGGCAACCATTGGAGTTAAAGGAATGCTGTCAATTGTGTAAACTTTTAAATGAACTTCAGGAACAGATCTGCCTGCTCCATCAGCGTCCACGACTGGAACGTTGCATCTGGCGGCAACGTCAACCGCAGTTAAAGTGTTAAAACCGCCCAGTTCTACAGGGATTGTGGCATAAGCCGAAAAACCTGCATATTCTTCTAAAGCCTTTAAAGTTTTTACTGCAGCCTCGGAATCATACTCTATCGCAGTTGTAGCACCGACACAGGCGAAATTCACAACCTTCACGTTGTCTGGAACCTCTAAGGGAGCTACAAGTTTAACAGTGTAACCTTGAGAAGCTAGCTTGTCCGCTATTCTGTAGCCTACTTCAGGGTCGCCTCCTCCTCCAGCGGAAAAAATAGCAGCCCCATCCACCAAATCCAGAAGGTCTTGATAGTTAAGTGCTCTCAAGCTTGAATCACCAATCTTGTCGATTTGAAAATTTATTATTAAGTAAGTCTTAAAGTCTTTGGACATTTAACTGTAGAGAGGCTGAATAAAATTGACAGACGAAACAAAAACCCCTGACAAGTTCACGATAATAAACGAGTTAGCACGTCGACGAGGCTTCTTTTGGCAATCATACGAAATATATGGCGGTGCAGCTGGCTTTGCAACTTATGGTCCTTTAGGTGCAAAATTGAAACAGAGCATTGAAAGGAAACTTAGAGAGCTTTTCGTGAACAGACTTGGAATTTTAGAGATGGAGTCGCCTGTAATCACTCCGGGCAAGGTCTTTGAGGCTTCAGGTCATATTGACCACTTTAAAGAACCCATGGTGGAATGCCTAAAATGCAAGAAAAGATTCCGTGGAGACCATTTGCTTCAAGAGTTTGCGAAAATCAGCGAATCGGAAGCTGAAAAACTGAGCCTAAAAGAATTAAAAGCAGCAATTGAAAAGCATAATATTCGCTGTCCAGAATGCGGCGGTGCTTTCGGCGAACCAAAACTATTCTTAACAATGTTTAAAACAACCATCGGTCCGTATTCAGAAGCAGTTGCTTACGGAAGGCCTGAAGCTGCGCAAGGAATATTCGTAGAGTTCAAGCGTTTGTATGAAATGGCGCGAGAGAAGCTTCCGTTCGGTGTTTTGCAGATGGGTCATGCGCTAAGGAATGAGATTTCGCCGAGGCAGGGTCTAATAAGGCTAAGGGAATTTACAATAATAGATTTGGAGTTCTTTTTCGACCCGGAAGAGCCCAATTGTCATCTATTAAAAGATGTTGAAAATGAAAAGTTGCGACTTGTTTTGGCTGAAAATAGACTGCGAGGTTCAGAGGAAATAACCGAAGTTACGGTGAACGAGGCGTTAGAGAAAGGTTACATTAAGGCTGAGTGGCAGGCAGTTTTCATGGCTTATGCCAAAAAATTATTGACAGGCTTAAGTGTTCCAGCTGAAAGGCAACGCTTCATCGAAAAACTTCCTTGGGAAAGAGCACATTACTCGCTTCAAAGCTTTGATCAACAAGTTTATGTTGAACGTTGGGGATGGGTGGAAGTTTCTGGACACGCTTACAGGGCAGATTATGATTTGAAGCGGCACATGGAGTTCAGCGGCGAGGACATGCGTGCTTACAAAGAATATGAAAAGCCCGTTGAAAAGGAACAACTAGTCATAAAGCCTATAATGTCTATGTTTGGGCCAGTTTTCAAGACTGAGGCTGCGAAAGTGGCAGAGATGCTTTCAAACGCTGACTCTAAGGAAGTTGAGGCTTCGATAGGGCAAAGCGGCTTCTGCATGCTTGGAAAATATAAGATTCTGCCAGAGCACATAAAAATTGGGCATCAAAGGGTTGTTGAACGTGGAAGGCGTTTCATTCCTCACGTTGTTGAACCGAGTTTTGGCTCTGACAGGCTTGTTTACGTGGCTCTTGAATATGCCTACAATGTTAAGGACGACAGGGCAATACTATGCTTTCCACGAGATATTGCACCCATGCAAGTTGGTGTTTATTCTCTTGTTAGCAAGGATGGGCTACCTGCAAAGGCGTTGGAGTTGAATAAGTTATTGGTTGATGAAGGCTTTGTAACTGAATATGATGAGGCAGGTTCCATTGGTAGGCGTTACGCCCGCGCAGATGAAATCGGCATACCTTTGGGCATAACAGTGGATTATGAAACGCTTAATGATAACACGGTTACCATTCGCAATCGTGACTCATGGAAACAAGTTAGAACCTCAATTGAAGACTTACGAGAGCTTTTGCACAAGTATTTTAGGTGGAAAATCAATTTTGAGGATTTAGGCAAGCTATTAGAAAGCTGAGTTTTCGTTACCTTTTTTAATACTTCAGCGTATTTAATGTTAGAAAAATAGCCCTGTTTTGTGGCGGGAAAAAGTTTGGTGCTTCCAGCAGAAACTGAAGAACGCGTAAAACGAAGAGCGTTGAGCGTTTGCCAAGACCACCTTAGAAAGGTCTTAGAGTTGACTAGAAAGGTTCCTCAAATAATAGATTGTTTCATAAGAAATGATAAGGAAAAAGCAAGACAGCTTTTCACCGAAATTAGGGGCGGTGAAGATGAGGTTGACAATGCTAGACGGCTGGTTTCACAGGAGCTTGCCGAGATAGGGGCTATTCTACTCAGCAGAGAAGACTTCTTAAGGTTTACAAATTTGACAAGCGAGATTGCGGACTTCTCTGAAGGCATAGCTTTCCGCTTGGTTGAAATTATGGAGCATAACTGGAATATTCCCATGGATATAAAGAAGGATTTGTTGAAGCTTTCAGAGGCTGTTTTTGAGGCTGTGCTTAAGCTTAGGGAAACAGCTATGGTTCTCAGCTATGGCTCAACTAAAGCGATGGAAAAAGCTAAGGATGTTGAGGTTGCCGAACGGGTTGTTGACGAACTTTACCGTGAACTGGAGATAAAACTTCTAAACAGTAAGCTTGACTTTCCAGCACTGATCCTATTGAGGGATGTTCTGCAGCTTTTAGAGGATTCAGCAGACAAGGCTGAAGACGCCGCGGACGCTGCTCGAATCTTATCTTTCATTTTGTAAAGGCGAAAAATCAAATGCCTAAAAAAATCGAAGTGGAATTTATCGAAAACTTCTTGGTTGTATGGAGTCCAGCAGAAGGCTCAAAACTTTATAAAATGGGTTTTTATGGGAAGCCTCTCGGAATCCCTAAACCAAAAGTCCCAGAATTCAACGTTCCCTTGATTTTGGATTTGATGGAAGGTCTGTATCTTGCTGAAAAGGAAATTATAACCGTTTATGAAGGTTTAGAAAAGAGAAAAATCAGTTTAAAAAAGCTAAGTCAAAAAGCTAAACAATTGTCTGAGGATTTCAATGAGAAATATGCTGTTTATCATGATTTGCGGGATAACGATTTAATTGTCACGCCGGGGATAAAGTTTGGATGTGACTTTGCTGTTTACAAACATGGACCCGGCATTGAGCATGCACCATACATGGTTTCTGTTAAAAGTGCTAGGTCAGAAATAACAGCAACAGAAATTGTTAAGGCTGGAAGACTTGCAACAACCGTTCGAAAAAGATTTATCATCGCCGTGCCAGACTTGGAAAAGGAAAAGATAAGATATCTTATGTTCAAGTGGTTTAAAGCCTAAATACCTATACTATGAAAAGTAATTAGCCAAGGAGGATTTTCTGTTGGAGTTAAAGCAGATTTTTGAAATGCAGAGAGAGTTTGATCGGAAGTTAGGATCGAGCACATACGAGAACTGTCGCACACCCGAAGACGCCTTAAAGTTTATGGAGCATTTTGTGCTTGTGATGGTTGAGGAACTGGGTGAAATATCCAGAATTCGAAAACAATACTACAGAGACACGCAGAGTTTCACGGTTGAAGAATTAAAGCATGAACTGATGGATATTTTCGTTTATTTTATGCAAGCATGCATGGCTTTGAATGTTGACTTGGAAAAGGAATACTTGAAGAAAATGGAGTACAATGAAAAGCGATTCATAAATAAGAAAACTTAAAGTTCAATTTCCTAGCTCTTCTTTGCTATTGCCAGAATTCGAAACGTCTCTTTTCTAGGCGTTTTAAATTCCGTTTCGTTTTTGCCATCCCAGTCGTAGTCGGAAACCAGTTTAAACTCATTGTCTTCAAGATATTTTCGTATCTCGGCTAACGTATAACATTTTATTTTGTGGGTTTCATTGAAGGTTTCAACAAGTTTGTCCTTGCGTATCAAGATGAAGTGAAAGTCTATGTTTAGAACGTTTGTTTGCGGGTCAAAATTTGACTCTGAAAGACGATACAAAGTCACATTGTCATCTTGCGTTTTCATCCATGACTGGTATGGTGATGGCCTTATTCCTCCTACATTCCAGAACTCAAAAATGAACAAGCCACCCTTGTTAAGATGTTGCCTCAAGCCTGAAAAGGCATTAACTAAATCTTCATATTTGAGGATGTAACCGAATCCTCCGAATATGCAGATTGCGCAATCAAATTTTTTATTTAATTTTATATTTCGCATGTCTTGAACGAAAAACTCAGCCTTAACCTTTTCCTTTTTTGCCTTTTCTTTTGCTTTTTTAATCATTGTCTTCGAAATGTCTATTCCGGTAACGTTATAGCCACGCTTTGAAAGAATTACTGCGTGAGAACCCGTGCCACAGCCAACATCCAAAATACTTTTCGGTTTTCTCTGACATAGTTTCGCGAAAATTTTCTCTAGCGCATCACATTCTTTCTCATAGTTTACCGTTCCTTGATAGATTAAATCGTAGTAGTCGCCAAATTTTTCATAAATACTCATAGGTGGTACCGTAAAGCAAAAAGTAACTATTGTTGAGATTTAATAATTTCGTAAAGCTCTTCCTCTAAAGTGGGCATATGCTTAGGATTCTCAATTATTCTCCCAATTTCTTTGCCTTCTTTGTCAACGATTAAAATTAAAGGAATTTTATCAACGTTGAATGTTTCCACTTCGGGTGGCGACGGTGGGATTCGCCATTTTCTTGTATGGCTCAATGGGTCTTTCTTTAAGCCTCCGAAGATTCCGACTTCTAGTCCTGTTGCTTCGGATATTAGAGCTAAGAAAGGAATGTTTGCAGCGCAGTCTTTGCACCACTCTGCTGAAAAGGCCACTATTACATATTTGTCTGCGACTTTTTTAAGCTGGTTTACTGCTTCTTGATTCAGCGTGTATGTTTGTTTTCTTGTCAAGAATCTCTCGCGGAAGGGTTCTTCTAGGCTATCTAAATACTGCTCCACTGAAACCGTTTTCTTCCTGATTTCCGCTAAGTTGATGCTCATTTTTAGCCTGGCATCAATGTTTGATTTATGAATTCTCCTCTTACATATTGATGCGGATAAATTTTTGTTGATGTTAGTTTGCAGCCTTCCACTATTGTTACGTCATCGGCAATGACTGAGACTGCATTTATTTTTGTCTGTTTTCTCGGGCTTGAAAGGATTGTTACATGTCTTCCTATTATGCTCTCTTTGATTTCCGCCTTCTCTTCAATTATGGCTCTATCCATAACCGCAGAATTTTCTATCACAACGTCTTTGCCAATTTTTGTGTAGTTGTCAATGCATGAATTCACTATTCTTACACCGTCGCTTATTTTGCAGTGCCTTCCAATTAAAACAGCGCCTTCAACTTCTATTTTACCTTGTTTAATCTTTCTTATGATTTCTTGTCTCCGTTTCAGCGCTTCGTAACTTTCTCCCTGGATCCATATTCTGGCTTCTTCGCTTATTCTTCCGCCAAAATCTGTTAGAGACAAGAAGCGACCATTAAGCATGTCTTGCATGGCTTCTAAGTATCGTTTCGGAGTGCCCACATCATACCAGCTTCCCTTCAAAGTATAGCCGTATACTGTTCTTCCAGTTTTTATTATGTAGGGAATGAAATCGTAACCGAAATCGAGACGATGTCTCTCTTTAATTATCTGTTTAACTCCTTTTTCTTTGAAGATTTTCCTTATTTCCGGTGAAACCATGTATAAGCCTGTGTTGGCAAGATTTGATGGTGCCTCTTTAGGCGCTGGTTTTTCAACAAATCTTGAAATTCTCTTGTCCTTGTTTATGTCAGCTATTCCGTAACCTTCAACGTCTTCGACTTCCCTTAACGCTATAGTCATGACGGCCCCTTTTTTCTGGTGAAATTCTACAAGTTCTTTCAAGTCTACGTCGAAAATGTTGTCGCCCTGCACCGCGAAAACCGGGTCCCTAACGTTATAGTATTCCATGTTTATCCTTGCGGAATCTGCGCTTCCGAGGTCGTTAAAGTTGGGTTGGTATTTTATGTGGACGCGTGGGCTTATGCCGTATCTTGCGGAAAATCCGTAACCCGACTCAAAATAATCATGTAGGTCTCTATAGTTCGTGTAGCCTTTCACTCCGAATATGAAGTTTCGGATACCTTGGCGGGCAAGGGATAATAGGGAAAACTCTATTAGCGGTCTGTTTAATATGCGAAGGCAAGCCTTACTGGTTTCCGCCGTGAGTGGTAGTAGTCGCTTGGCTTTTCCTCCGACCGGAGTTATCACCCTTAATCTTTCTGGCGCATAATTGTCGCGCAAAAGCTTGTCACCAACAAACTTTGTAAATAGTTTATTCGCCTGAACGTATTAAACTTTCGAATCCAATCGTGAATTTTATAACTTTAATGCAAGCTTATGGTTATTACAAGGTTTGAATAATTATGGGTAAACTAAGTGGTTATCTACGCTTAATGCGTCCAATAAATTGCTTAATGATGGGTTTTGCCGTTATAGTCGGTGCAGTCCTCGCAAGCCCTAATATGTTAAATGCTCTCTGGCAGAACTTAATATATGGATTCCTTACTGGTTTTATGCTAACTGCTGCATCAATGGCTATAAATGACTATTGTGATAGGGAAATCGACGCTATAAATGAACCTAACCGCCCAATTCCAAGTGGCTTAATCAAGCCAAAAGAAGCTCTTGCCTTTGCATTCATACTCACAGCAATAGGTTTCGCAGTCGCACTTGCAAACTCGTATTTAACGAATTTGAAGAGTATCTCTTGTTTCTTAGTGGCTATAAGCGCATGGATAATTTTTGTGGCTTACACTACTGTTGGAAAACGTAGCGGGTTGCCCGGCAATTTTCTTGTCAGCACCTGTGTAGCAATTCCCTTCATTTACGGAAGTGTTGCAGTCGTTAACGAGGTTAAATTGAACGTTTTGATTTTTGCTTTCATAGTTTTTCTTTCCATTACTGGCAGAGAGGTTACCAAGGGAATTGTGGATGTTAAAGGCGATAAAGTGCATAATGTGAAAACTTTGGCTGTCCGTTACGGGGAGAAAACAGCCGCCATGGCAGCCGCCTTGTTTTATCTTTCCGCAGTTTCTTTAAGTCCAATACCTTGGCTTCTAAACCTTGTTTCATTTTGGTTCATTCCTTTGGTGGCTGTAACTGATTTTGGACTTGTTGCTTCTTCGTTTATGCTTCTTAAGGATTATTCGAGGGAAAACGCAAAAAAAGTTAAGAACCTTGTTCTTTTATGGTCCATTTTCGGATTGTTAGCATTTGTTGTTGGTGCTTTACGGTGAGCTAATGATTGGTGAAGAGGTTTTTCTGAACGTTCTTTTGGTGCTTCTATGCTATGCATTATACATCGAAAATGCGCTTTACACTGTATCTGACAAGAAAATAAAAATGAATAGCTTGGAAGACCTGACGGAAATCAAAGAGATCCAACTTCCCTAAAGCCTCCCCATTTTTCTTTCAGTGCACAAGAGTAATCGGTTGTTAAGTCGACTAAAATATAATGTTTAGTATTTCTCCAACGATATAGGCAATTAATGCTCCAGCGACGGTTATAATAGCATACTTCAATCCAGATTTGTATGGGTTTTCTTTGCCTATTTTTCCTACGTAACTACCTAAAATAAACGACATAACTGTTCCAATTGTGAATGAAACATACGTGGCGTTCCATATGCTGAGAAATGTGAAGGGAGAAATCAAGAAGATCAACGCGACAATAGTGGCTAGAAATGAAAACACTCCACTCATCCATACTTCCCTTTTTGAATGAACCCGAGATTCTGTTCCCTGTTCGACTCCGTAAATCTGAACGGCTCTCTCGGTTGTTTGAGAGATGAAAAAACCTACAGAATTTCCAAGTGCGTCAGCTATTCCGCCGGCGATGCTTGCAATTATGACTAGGTTTCGGTCGGAAGTTGCCCGAGCAACACCGACAATTATGCCTAGAAAACAAATTACCCCATCTGTTAGCCCGAAAGCTATGCTCTCCATTAAATAATGAACTTCAAACTTCTGTTCCTTCTCAGTGTTTTTCATCTAATTGCCTTCGTAGAAGCATATGACGTTTAAAAGGTCGGGGATTTAAGGATTATGCGACGTATACCGAGCATCAAAAGTTCCAATTATTATTTTGGATTTGAAGACGTAGGAGTTAATCGATTTTTCCGTCTATCTGCTGTTTATCTTGTTGAGTGTGGGCGTTATGCCTTTATCTAATGGTTGCATTCTTTAAAGCGTTTAGACATGTGTTGAAGAGGTTTAATACTTAAAAAGGGATAAGACTTAGATTTGGAAACAAACAAGAGAGTTTGATGCACATGTCCTTCGTACCTATACAAGAAATTCTGGAAGGAAGCTACGTAAACAAGAGGGTTGCAATTAGAGGATGGATTTATCGCCAACGAGAAGGAAAAGAAACAATTTTTTTAGTAGTTCGTGACTCAACAGGCTTTATTCAATGTACAGTTAAAAAAGAAAGCTCTGCATGGAATGAAGCTAA
>Ga0210016_1004962_pt1 | contig 11231 bp, 9 predicted proteins | sample CryGeyCG2014_300_FD_185454 | JGI IMG/M metagenome (GOLD analysis project Ga0210016, IMG submission 185454) | Groundwater microbial communities from aquifer - Crystal Geyser CG02_land_8/20/14_3.00 (SPAdes) (version 2) | ecosystem: Environmental > Aquatic > Deep subsurface > Groundwater | place...
GAGACAACAATTTAATAAGAGACCCTACCCAAATCCCAGAAAACGCAGTAATTGGCAAAGCATTTTTAGTTGTTCCATATTTGGGTTGGCCAAGAAAAATAATAAATGATTTGTTGTAAGTGCTAATAATTATAGTGTTTCCTAAAATCTTTGGTTTTTTCAAATCATTATATAAATTCCAGACTTATAAAAAACATTAAAAGCATTGAAGTGGTTGCTTTTCATTGAACTTAAAAAATAATCAAAAAAAGAAAAATACACAATAACATTATAAAATTCTTTAACAGCGCGCTTCTTCAAAACTATGAAAATAATCTTGTGAAAATTTTTTAACAAAAAACAAAGCACTTTTTCAAAACATCAAAAAGCGCCTAATAGCAAAATAATTGTTATCAAAATATATAGGGGCTTACATATAATTTAGCCATACTAAAATAACATAAAAATTTCCTGTTTTTATATATTTTGCTTTGCAAAATAACATATGAGAATCGCAGAAAAACTGACAAAAACCAACTCTTTTTTATTTTTAGCAATAGTTATTGGTGTTGCTTTAATTTTTCAGTTAGTAAATCTTTTGATTTTTGCAGGTATTGTTTCTTACTTTTTGCTGCCATTTGTCAATATGCTTGAAAAAATTGTTAAAAAGCGCGCATTATCTGCATTTATAGTGCTGGGTGCAGGTCTAACCGCAATGTTAGGAATAGTCATTTACTTTTCTGCATACTTGCTTAAAAATATTCCTTACAATCTCATAAACCTTCAATATGCAATCTTGCAAAATTTAGACAAAGGTTTATCTGCTTCTGGTTTAGAGAGCATAAAAATTCCTTTTACAAACTTTATAACAAATGTTTTTGCTCAAATTTCAACATTTATATCCCAACTTAGCTCAAAAAGCGTTACACTTGCAGGAGACAGTTTGGTGTATGGAATTCTTTTTCTTTTTGCGTTTTTTTATTTTTTGAAAGACGGGCCTCAAATCAACGAAAGTTTTAAACATCTTTTAACTTTTGAACACTATGACAGAATAAAGTTAGTTATTGAAAATGGTATAAAAAATATTGTTTTTTTGCAAGTTGTTTATGCGATAATCGCTGTTATGCTCTCTTTGCCATTATATTTTGTACTAGATCTCCCTTTTTTGCCTTTAATTTTGACATGCCTTTTTATAGTGTGTTTTATACCTAAAGTCGGACCTACACTTGTTTACTTGCCAATTTCATTTTACTTATTGATAAATGACAACTTGTTTGGCTCACTTATTGTGCTTTTACACGGTTTGCTAATTTTAAGCACAGTTGATGATTATTTAAGAATTAGATTTGCAGGTGCATTTGAGCTTCATCCTTTGATGGTATTGATTGGTTATGCTGGCGGATTTATGCTATTTGGTGTAATTGGCTTAATAATAGGTCCTATTTTATTGATGGTTACGCGCGAACTTCTAATAATTTATAAAGAAAAAAACAAGAATTAAAAAAATAAGTAAACAACTTGCCTTAAAGTCAACAAAAAATAAGTAATACTAAATTCAAGCTATAAAATTTATCTTAAAATTCTACAAATATTGCTAAAAATATGTCTGCACACAACTACTTCAAAATATTACATAGTATATTGCAAATATTAAATCCAAGTTCACGAGCAATATAATTATTTTCAATAATCACAACCAATACTGCTGCTGCACCAAGTAAAAATACAAGAACATATTTTATGAACGCACTTTTTGTTTTTTCTGTTGTTGCTATCATAATATATTTAATAAAGGGTTTAAAAAAGAACAAACAAAAATCAAAACTTAGATTTATTTACCACAAACAAGACCGCATATGTTAATATTATAACCAAAACCTTCAAACACATTTATTATCATTGTACTTAAAAATACAAGAACTACCAGAAGAATAATTCCAACTATAATTCCTTGAAAAAAGCTTGACGCGTCATCTGGTATTTTAACTATTTCACCTATACCTATAATATATTTAGCAAATGGTTTAAAAAAAGCTAAAATCTTTCATACCAAACCCTACTTTTCAAACTTGCCGCCAACATCAGAGTTTAAAGTTCCATTTAATATATAATCTATATTTTGTTTGGTATTTTGAGTATCAGTATTAATCTTAGCAAAGGTTGCATCTCTGCTATTGTTTAATAGTCCTTTTCCTTTGAGTTGTTTGTAATAAATTACAGCTGCCACTGCTGCAATAATTATAATGAAAATCAAACCCAAAATGCCTTTTTTCTCGTCAACAGATGTAAAAAACCCTGAAATAGATCCTGAGCTAATGGTTTGATTTGCTTTTGTTTCGTTAACTATAGAAGTTTTGCTAACTGCAAGATTAAATGTTTTGGTAAAGACAACCCTGTTCTTTTCATCTTTAACAAAAACACCAACATCGCGCGTAAAATTTGAGAGATTTAAATCAGGAACAGCAATTGTAAAAACAGATGTTGTTTTTGAAAAGCTTTCTGCTTGCTTAAATTTATCACCTACTATCCATTGATCAGAAACTCCTGAAAAAGAGATTTGAAAGGTGTGTGCGACCTTGTCTAAATTTTCAATTTCAACAACAAAACTCTTATTTTGTCCTTGATTAACTTCTATTTTTTCTGGCATTGAAACCTTAAAAAGTTCTGCAAGTGTTGGTTCTTTGCAGTTTTTTGCAAAAAATTCTGCTGAAAAGTATTTTTCATCTCCATCTTTTGATTTTGCGCGTATTCCTAAATTATAATTTCCTTCTGTTGCACTTTCTGGAATTCTCAAAACAACAGAAACATTTGCATATGAATTTGTTGCAATTGTTTGCTGCGCAGGATTAATTGTTATCCAAGATAAAGGTATTCCATCAGCAGAAAAAGAATATGTTTTTGATTCAAAGTCATTATTTGTTATTGTTAGCTTGTGTGTTTTAGTCTTGCCAAAACAAACCACAGAATCATATAAATCAATACCTTCGTCAGGAAGTTTAACTTTTTGAATAACTTGTTCTATGTCAAAAACAACTTTGCTTGTTTGGCTACAATAGCAATCATATTGCGCCTTGATTCCAAGCTCATAACTTCCTGTTACAACCTGTTTTGGCACAGAATATGATAAAGCAAAGATGTTGATAGAGTTTGCGTTTACAGTGTATTTTTTCTGTTGTTGTGTAAAAAATTTAGAAGCAGGGCTATCAAAAGTTATGTAAAATTCCATATCTACATTTTCTAGATTTTCCACGCGCAATTTAACTTGGTTTGATGTTCCTGATTTTGCAACAATGTTTGAAAGAACAGGTGTAATTATAATAGCATTGCATGGTTTTTGACTGCATCCAACATCACGGCTATCATCTGTGTTGTATTGGTAATCAGTTAAAACAATTTCTTGCGAATAGTTCTGCCTATAACTTAAAGCAGGTAGTGTAAACTCCTTTAAAATAATGCCTTTTTGTATTATCTTAACATTATAAGTTCCAGGCAATATTGTTTTTAAAATTGCCCCGTATTGATCTGTTTTTTCAACATAAATTTGGTTATTTGTTCCTACCATTCTTATTGTTAGATTTGGCATTGGCTTGTAAAATCCATCTTCAAGTTTTAAGACACTTAAATATACTTGAGCGTCTGTGTAACTTAAAGCAAAAGTATAATCATAAACTACCCCACATTTGCCTTGGTGTATTAAAAATGTTTTTGTTGTAACCAAACCAGTATAATTAACACTTAAATTGCAATTTGTGTTAGAATAATAACTTGCTGGCACACCAGTAAATTCAACCATACCATTTTCATTTGTGTTTGCTGTTTTTGAAGTGCTTAAATAATCGCAAGAAAGCGTAACCTTAGCATTGCTAATCTGTTTATTGTCTTTATCAAAAACAAATGCTTTTATTGTGTTTTTGCAAGCATCTACTCTAATACATTGCCATTGTTGAATTGTATAAATCGTGCCTGAAACATTCTTTGAAACATCATAAATATAAGTTCCTGATGCCTTATTTATATAAGTAATATTTGTTCTGTTTGGATCACTAGCGCGGTTCCATATTGTTGTTGTAAATATGCTTCCTGTTGGAGAAATATATGTCTCATTCACCTGTGTAGCATTGCTGTCTGTAAAGCTCCAAGATATCATATAATTGCCATTGTAATTTTGAGTACAATTAGTGGCAAAACACAAAGTTGAGATTATAGAAACAAATGCAAATATAACTGTAAAAAGAGCAAGCATAACACTTGTGCTAACGTTCACTTTTTTATTTGTTTCTCTTCCTCCCATAATGTATTTACTACTCTTATTTAAAAACCCCATGTTTGGAGAAGTCAAATGCTGGCGCTGTTGTTGTTTTTGCCAACAAAATGTTGTTATAAATAACAACTTATATAGTGAGAAATGACACCCTAATGGTGTTTATGCTTTTTTAATAAATTACACTATTAGTTATATTTTTATCATTAGGTCCTTCTTATATTATTTCTGTTACTTCAAATCCACTACTATTTAAATTTTAGTAAAAGTAATATTAGAGGATGTATCCTTATTAGAAATATTAGACATAGTATCATTCTTAGTATCTTTACAACTCGGAAAAACATTATTAAGTTGTCCCAACTCATTATTAATCTTTGTTATATCTTCCATAACTGTTATTACATTAGTAGAATACAATATAACCGCATCAAGAATTTTAATATCTGTTTTATAATCTAACCTACTTTTAATATATTTATCATAACAGTTACTATGCATTAACTCTTCAATAAAAAGCTTATTATATGTTGTAACTCTTTTTATTTCACATTCAAGTATATCCCTTTTATTTTCCAGTTCTTCTAGAGTATAAGTATTATCATCTCCTATTTTTATTTCAGAAATGTTACATTCTTTTATTTTTTTTATTGTATTATTAAGGTTTTGTTGGGTTTTTGACGTGGTTTTTAATATTATATCCATCTGATCTTCCAAAGAAAGATAAGTCTTAATACATTTATCATCTGTTTTTTCATCATCTCCAAATATTAAAAAAAACCCCGCCAAAGCACAAACACCAACAATACCCGTTCTTGCTAGAATAGTAACTAATCCTTTATAAGATGGTATTTTTATAATCATTGTTTCGTTGTTAACAGAATACTTTTCTTTTGCCCTTGTTATAATAGCAATATCCTCAGCACTAAGCTTCTCCTTATTATACAACTTTTTATACATTTCTTCAAGTTCAAGAAAATATGTCTCTGCTAAAACAAGCCTAACATAAAAAAGCCCAGATATAATAGGTCCATCTATCCCAAGATCTTTTTTTGCAGTACCCTTAAATATATTATTCATATGTTCATCTTGTTCTTTTTTTGGTAATGCGTAGTAACTAACTTCCCCTATTTTCATTTTGTTTTCCTTTATTTGTGTGAAAGTTTGCGTTGCAAACCTTTTATAAATCTCCTGTCTTACAGGGGATTTAATATAGAAAAGTAAAAACTCCCTATAATATATTTATACGAGGGTATTTAAAACCCCCTTTAAAATATAATAAGGTGCGCGCGCATATGCCCTTTTTGCTTTCAAAAAAAGATAAAAAAAGCACAAAAACAGATAATTTTAATAGATTTTACTCGCGTTTCACCAACAAATCAATTTTATCCTGCCCATGCGTCAAAAACATCCGCTTGCAACAATAATCAATAAATCCCATTTCATCAAGAACCTTAATTGAATCTTCGCCCTTTTCAACGCGCTTTTCATATTCTTCCCATTTGTGTGCTATGACGCGGCCGCACGAAAAACATCTTATTGGAAATAACATAATATATTTAAGAAAACATTTTAATACATTGCAATATTTAAGCACAAAATATTTTAGTTAATTGAAATGTTTAAACAAATCAGTAAATACATTGCCAAATTCTTTTAAAATTTTGGGTTTGTTAAAACGCACGCACGCAACATTATGTTAAATTTATGTGGGGCGCGCAACAAAGTAGAATCTCTGATTTTTATAAAATGCCAAATTTAAATCTCCTACAAATAAACTATTGCTTTAAATTTCTTGAAAATTATTATTTGCTTAATATGAAATAATATAAAATTTAAAAATATATTTTTTATAAAGAAAAACTATAAAAAATATAGAAATATCTAAATAATTTCCCTAGGGAACTAGGGAATTATTTAGTAAATTTATAGTTTAAAATCTTTGCTAACAAATTTAAAAACAGTTGTTCCACAATAAGGACAAGTGCCTTTCAGCGCCTTTCTGCTATTAGGCATTGTTACGATAGTTGGATTTTTTACATTAACTTCTTTTCTGCATTTCATACATCTTGCTGTTACCATTTTGATTCCTCCTTTAAGAATAATAGTTTCTTAGCAAAACCATTATGTTTTATATTTTATAGTGAGATATATTTTGCTCGCGCAAAATACTTATAGTTTATATTAAGAAAAACCAGGGTCTGAACATCAAGGTTTTATCTTAAATATCTATATATTATTTATAGCGCGCGGTTTAAATACTCTTAATAAGAATAAGTAAATTTATTCTATGTTTATATCAAAATCAGTCGACTTGCTGGTTTTTTTGCGAATAACCAAAACAAGCAAACCATTTTTATACTCTGCGCGCACATTTTTAACATCAATCTCGTCACCTAAGCATAATTGCTTAGAAACACGCTTTAATTCGTTTTCGCCTTTTTTCTGCGCGCTTAGAAATATTGTTTTGTTTTGCACTGTTATGTGAAGGTCTTTTTTCTCAAATCCAGGAAGTGCTACTGTAATTCTTGTTTCATCTGGTTTATCTTCGATTTTCATTTGCTCAAATCCTAATTGCTTTTCCATTTTTAAAGGTAAATTTTTTAAAAGTTTAAAAATGTCTGAAAACTGGCTGCTAAACCCTCTACTGAAAAAATCCTGTCTTTCATCAAAATCATCGCCAAAATTTACATCAAAATTCATTTTTTCGGTTTTTGGCTGTTTGCTTATTCGCTGCACAGGCAAATCAATATCAATTATTCGTTCATTTTCTTTATTTTTATCTTTTTTATCCATATTATATTGTATTAAATTATCTAAAAACAAGCAAAAACATTATGAGCAATCAAATATATACAAAATATAAAAAAATGTCGCAAGAGAGATCTGTGTCAATATATAATAACAAAATAAAGGACGAAATTTTGCGCGCAAAGGTAAAATATGGCTCTGTTGATCTAAATAGTGTGCTTAACAAAATAATTGGCGCGTTTCCTGAGGCAAAGAACAGCATCAAAGAGATTGTTGATGAGATAAAAAAAGAACTCAAAAACTCTGAAAAAATGAGTATAGAGGATGCTGAAAAAATTCTTAATAAAAAAGGCGTAGAACTAACAAAAGCAAAAGAGGAAAACAAAGAACTTAAACTTGAAGGAGACACAAGTAAAGTTATTATGCGAATTGCTCCAAATCCATCAGGTCCATTGCACTTTGGGCATGCTAGAATGATTGTACTCAATGATTTTTTTACCAAGAAATACAAAGGAAAACTAATTTGCAGAATTGAAGATACAGATCCTGAAAGAGTTTATATGCCAGCATATAATTTGATTTTAGAAGATTTAAAAGAATTTTGTGTTGAATATGATGTATTAATTTATCAATCTGATCGTTGGGAAATATATTATAATTTGTGCAAACAACTAATTTCAGAAGGAAAAGCATATGTTTGTACTTGTTTATCAGAAGATTTCAGTAAATTAAAACATAAAAATAAGTATTGCGCTTGCAGGCAGCGCAAAATAGAGGAAAATTTAAAATTATTTGACAATACAAAACTAAAAAGAGGTGCAGTTGTTCGATTTAAAACACCAGAAACAAACAACCCTGCTTTGCGCGAATTTTCTATAATGCGATTTAAAAAAATAGAGCATCCCTATAAAAAAAATCCTTATAATTGGTATCCTATGATGAATTTTTCTGTAACTATTGATGATCATTTAACAGGAGTTACACATATTTTAAGAGGAATGGACCACTTAACAAACACAGAAGCACAAAAACTTATTTATGATTCTTTTGGATGGGAAAAGCCAGTTTTTAATTTATATGGTTTGCTTAAACTAAAAGGTGTTGAGCTAAGCAAATCAAAAATTATCAAAGATATAAAAGAAAGAAAATACAGTGGTTTTGACGACCCCCAACTCTGGACTTTGCGCGCACTCTTCAGGCGCGGCATCTTTCCATACGCAATCAAAAACTATTTACTATCTCTTGAAATCACAAAAAATAATATTGTTTTTGATAAAATGGCTCTTTACAAAGAAAACACAAAAATCATTGAACCAATCTGCACTCATTTGTTTTTTGTTGAAAATCCTGTACTAATTGAAGTTGAAACTTATAGCGGACCTGAAAAAATTGAAATTCTTGCTAATCCAAAAAATAAAAATAGTAGGTTAAGATCTCTTGAAATAGGATCTTCTGTTTTTATCGCGAAAAAAGATTTTGATGAGCTAAAAGATGGCGATGTGTTTAGATTAAAAGATGGATTTAATGTGAGAAAAAACAATAATAAATTTATTTTTGAAAATATGCATTTGCCATATTTAAAAGATGAAATTAAGTTAAAGAAAATCCATTGGTTACCTAAAAGCAAAGAAAATTTTCATTGTCAAATTTTAATGACAAACAGAACTATAAAAAAGGGCTTGGTTGAGCCATTTGCTTCTAATCTCAAAGTCAGCGATATTGTGCAATTTGAGAGAGTTGGTTATGCTAGAATTGAAAAAATTGAAAAAGACAATATTATAGCGGTTTTTGCTTATTAATTTCCTATTGCTATTAACCGACAATCTATTTCTTTGATGGTTTTGCATCGCCACTAGGAGGAGAAGCAGTTGCTACTGAAACCACGCGCCTTTCTGCGTTTTTGGGTCGCAATTGATTAATACCGCATTTTCTACAATATATACTTTTTGTATTTACTTTTTTGGGGTTTGCCTTTATTGTTGCATTACAACGCATGCATACAAACACGTTCTTAAAAATACGATCATACGCTTCTTTTATCTTTTTTACCATAAATCTTTTATATAGAATATATATTGAAAAAACCATAAGAGCCAGTAGCCTAATGGATATGGCGGCAACCTCCTAAGTTGCAGATTGTGGGTTCGAGCCCCACCTGGCTCGCTTGCATCATATCTAGTCTATTATTTGATATTGTGTTGTTAGTTTTATCATAACAAATCTAAAAAAATAATGAAAACACTAATAAAAAAGATTATTTTGTTGAAAAATCCTACAAAAAACGAAATTGAAACATTGAAAATAAAATGGGCTAAAGGTCGCGCACTTAAAAGACACCCTTTAAACAGTGAAATTCTTGCAGCCGCCAGTAATAAAGATAGGATAAAATTAAAAGAGTGTTTGCTAAAAAAGCCAACTCGATCTGGTTCAGGCATATCTGCGATTGCGATTATGACTCCCCCATCACCTTGCCCTGGAAAATGCATTTATTGTCCTGTTGGCGAAAATTCCCCACAAAGTTATGTTGGTTTTGAGCCAGCAGCAAGACGCGGAAAGTTAAACCAGTATGATGCTTATCTTCAAGTTAAAAATCGTTTAGAACAACTTCAAGCAATAGGTCACTATCCTGAAAAATGCGAACTAATAATTATGGGTGGGACTTTTCCAGCACAACCTTTTGAATTTCAAAAAAAGTTTATTCAAAATGCGTTTGAAGCATTTAACAACAAATCAAAGGGCTCAACGCATTCATTAAAAGAAGCACAAAAAATAAATGAAACAGCAGAGCACAGAGTTGTTGGACTTACAATTGAGACAAGACCTGATTTTGTTTTTCCAGAGCAATTTTTAGAATTAGGAGCAACAAGAATTGAAATTGGAGTTCAGTCATTAAATAATCAAGTTTTAGCAAAAATCAAACGAAATCATAAAGTTAAAACAGTAAAAAACGCAACAAAAATATTAAAAGATTTTGGATTTAAAATCAATTATCACATAATGCTTGGCCTTCCTGGAAGTGATTTTGATGATGATTTAAATACATTTATAAAAATGTTTGAAGATTCTTCTTTTAAGCCAGATTTGCTTAAAATATATCCAACACTTGTTATCAAAGGCACTGAACTTTACAAAATGTGGAAACTAGGGAAATATGTGCCTATTGATGAAAAATATGTTGTTGATTTATTAAAAAAAATTTATTGTTTTCTTCCACAATATGTGCGGATTATGAGAATTCAGCGAGATATTCCTGCTAATTTCATTGAAGCAGGACCTAAAAAGAGCAATTTGCGCGAGATTGTAGAGAGAGAAGTAAATAAAGCAAGCATAAATACAAAAGAGATTAGATTTAGAGAAGTTGGTCATAGGATCTATGATGGACAGTTAAATCTCAAATTAAATGTTTTTGAATATGTTGCTTCTAGAGGTAAGGAGTTTTTTATTTCAGTAGAAGATTCTGCTAAAAATGTTTTGGTTGGTTATCTCCGGCTTAGGTTTTTGTCAAACAACAAAAATATTGCAATTGTGCGCGAACTTCATATATATGGTAAAAGCGTGCGTATTGGTAAAAAAAAGAGCAACAAAGGAGAATATCAACATTTTGGTTGGGGACGCTGTTTGCTTAAAAAAGCAGAAGAAATTTGCAAAAAAAACAAAAAAACAGAAATTTGGGTGATGAGCGGTGTTGGAGCGCGCGAATATTACAAAAAATTAGGCTATATATTTAACAAATTTTATATGAAAAAGAAAATATATTCTTTATAATATTCAAAAATGTTATGATGGTGTGTGAGTTGTCTATTGACAACAACACTCTAATGCAAACTAAATATTCGCGGAGGTGGCAGAACGGCAACGCGCTTGGCTTGAGACCAAGTGTCCGTGAGGACTTGCAGGTTCGAATCCTGCCCTTCGCATAATTTTAAGATGTTGTTGTTCTAATTCAAATAGCATTAGTTGTTAGAAAAATTAATAATTGTTTTGCTTTTTAGGTGTAAAACCTTTATTTTAAAAATCCACAAACAACACCAACAGTATTAGAAAAATTTCCTGCAGAATCACATGCTTTAACTTTTAATAAATAATCCCCTATTCCGTATTCTTTATTTTCTTCTAAATTTTTTATACCAAATTACAAATACAGTTAGTAGAATTGTAATTAAAATTATTGTTATGATTATGTAATTGTTGTAGTTTGGTTCTTGATATGGAGGTTTTTCTGGGAGTTTTGATGGCTTTT
>Ga0210016_1004966_pt1 | contig 11227 bp, 11 predicted proteins | sample CryGeyCG2014_300_FD_185454 | JGI IMG/M metagenome (GOLD analysis project Ga0210016, IMG submission 185454) | Groundwater microbial communities from aquifer - Crystal Geyser CG02_land_8/20/14_3.00 (SPAdes) (version 2) | ecosystem: Environmental > Aquatic > Deep subsurface > Groundwater | place...
ACTTCTGCATAACCATCGTCTATGCAGACTCTTCCTGTTTCAGATGATTCGCAATCGCAAACTTCATTTGGGACATCCTGTTCCAAAGAACCTGTGCAGTATTCATGACCTGATGTTTCTGTCCTGATTTGTCTCATGTAACCGTCAGAAACACATTCATCATCCTGCCAGTCTGTGTAATCGCATGAACATTCTGTATCCTGAACTGTGTCAGTGTATTCCTGTCCGCAATAATCATAATTCCATCCGTATGTAACCTCTGCAAAACCATCTGAAACACATTCTCTTCCTGATTCTTCTGAATGGCAATCACAATCAGGATTTTCTATTTCCTGGTATTGAGTATCTTCACAATACTCAAAGTCAGTTGTTTCATACTTAATTTGTTGCATATATCCGTCAGATACACACTCATTATCCTGCCAACAATCATACTGGCAGCTGCAGCTTTGGTCTTCTACTGTTTGTGTATAAGACTCTCCGCAGAATTCATAATTCCAGTCATAACTAACATCAGCATAGCCATCATCAACACATTCTCTTTCAACTTCAGATGATTCACATTCATAAATAATATCAAGTTCAAAATGATGGGCTTCTTCCCATCCGCAGAGATCTTCAGACCAGTATTCTATTAAGTGATATGAGTCTTTGTCAAGTGATATTGTAACTGGCTGGTCAACTAAGCTCTGACCTTCCTGGTCAAGCTGCCATGGATCTTCTGGGTTTTCAACCTTTTCGTCGCCACAGACTGCATCTGATTGAACTATTATAGCATTAGTTAATGTTAAAGTGCTACTTGCACCGCTTGAACAGCCATCATTGTTATAAGCAACAAAGCTTACATCATATGTTCCTATATCGTTTGGTGCTGTTATTGTGAAAGATTCAGTATAAGTTCCATCACCATCATAATCTGGTTCAAAATCGTCCTCTCCGTCGTTTCCTGCGCCTTCTATATCCCATGATGTGCACTTCCAATCATCATTGCTGCCACTATCGTCTGTTCTTACAGAAATTTCAACTGTTATAGACTCACCAGGACTTACTGTTACAGGATCGCCAATTACTGGTGCATAATTATAATGCCAACAACATACCCAACCTGCAGGTTCCCATTGTGCACCACCATCCAAAGTAACCCAGTTTATATTTCTGGCATCAGTAAAAGTTGTTTGGGCGGATGTTGCGCCATCAGATACATCAATTGTGTATTCCCCTGTGATGCCATCGAGAAGATAGGGATATTTGAAGAAAGAACCTTCCTCATCTGTTATGGGGAGAGATTATGTACACCAAAGTTCATCTTCAGTTGGACATACATGGGTAATCACATTACCATCAGAATCTTCAGGTCTTGTAATATCTATTTGAGTTAATTGTGTGTCAGGATTAAAATCGCTTCCTGAAATATAAACAATCTCTTCTGGTGCAAAATCATTCTTTATGTTTCCATCTTCATCTGTTGTCCAGATTGATGCTGAGGGGTTGGCCATAACAGCATAGCTGACGCTAGCTGTAAGCATGAAAATGACTGCAATCAAAGCAAAGAACTGTGAGAAAGCTCTGTAAGTTATACCGACGTTGGACTCAATACCTGACTCAATTTCTTTATCTGATTTCTTTTTCATTTTATAGGTCCTCCCTAAATAAATATTTATTGCTGGAGAAAAATTTCATGCTTAGAAAGCTCATACTTAGAATTAGAAAACTATATACATCACTATAATTACACGCTTCTTTATTTTGCATTAATCTCCCCCAATACTAGTATATTGATAATGTAGAAACTTGAAAATGGTAACTCATTTAAATAGTTTTATGTAATGCAAACTATACGATAAATTATGGTATAAAAATCATTATCAACAAGAGACAAACAATTCCTCGTCAATAAAATAAAAATAAAAAAAATTACTACCAGTTAGGTATGCTTATAGATTTTTAAATGAGTTATTGTTTTTACAACCCTTTGAACACAAAACAAGCCAATTCTTTATATTGAAATTATTCCATGAGCAGCCATTTTAGCAAAGGAATAAACTCAATATTTCCTTTTTTCCCTTCAAAATCTTGGGTAATGATAAATCCTTTTTTTAGGCTGTATTTTTTCATAAACTTTGTAATTGGCTTTGTATCTGCTTTGTTGCTGTACTTTATTTCAACTGGCAGGATTATTTTTTTATCAAGAATTATATCAACTTCATCCTTTTGAGGCGTTCTCCAGAAAAAATTAGCATTTGCATGCAGGACACAAATGTTTTCAACTATTTTTGAAATGTAGGTTTCATCCTGCCTGTAGGAAATTCCAAGGCAGGAGAATGTTAAGTAATATTTTTTCAGCTTTTTTTCAGTTGTTGACTTGTTCTTTGAATAATTATAAAGTTTTTTTATAAGCTGCGCTGTTTCAAGATAGAATAAGTACTTGGATATGGTCTGCCTTGTAATCCCCAGCTCTCTGGAAAGATTGCTTATTTCAATAATCATGCCTGGATTGTCAATAATTATATTTAGTATAGAGCGAATTATGGATGGATCTTCTATTTTAAATGTCTGGGGAATGTCCCTGAAAACCGCTTTTTCAATTATGCCCTCATTTATATACTTCCTTATTATTTGTGCATCATCCTCTTCTGTTAGTTCAGGAAATCCCCCTGTCTTGAGATAATGCTTAAATGCTGCCTTTATTTCTTTTTGATAAAGGAGATAATTTCCCTTGATTCCCTTAAAGCACAGATATTCTCTGAAGCTTAGAGGATTTAAGCTAAATTCAAATATTCTTCCTGCAAGGGTTTCCTTTGTTTTTCTTATGATAAATAGTGATTCAGACCCTGACACAAATATCTTAGCTTTTTTATTGTCATATATTCTTTTTATTTTGTTGCTCCAGTTATTGACTTTCTGGATTTCATCAAAAAAGATAAACCTTGGTTGCTGGTTATTGATTTCTATGTGTGCATCTATTATTCCTTCCAATTCCTGCTCTTCAAAATCGTCAAATGAAAAATAAAGTATGCTCTTTGGGTCATTCTTTAGAAGAAGCTTTTTTATGATTCCATAAAAAAGGGTTGTTTTTCCAACTCTCCTTAGTCCTGAAACAGCTATTATTTGTTTTTTTGGTATATAGTTATTAATTTCGCTCATTAAGTCCCTTTTTTTTACTTCTACCTTTATCTCTCCTGACTTCCACCAGGGATTGGATTCAACCAGTGCATTTAATAATTTTTGGTTCATTCTGATTAACATACAATTAATTTTATGTTAATTAAACATAACTAATATTTAAATCTTTCTGTTTAGCAGTGCCGGTTGGATAATAGCAAGCAGATATTGCCTTAAGTAATATTGTTTATTTTTGTAGTATCATCAAACCAATAGTATCTTTCTTTTCTGCTTCACCCTGATTTGGAAGTTTGAGCTATAAGTCTATTGCCATCTTAGTAATTATGCCTTTGTAATGACTTTATATAGAAACATATGACTTTTTTATGCTTTGCCTGGCTTTTCCATTGATTTTTTTAGAATTAGCGAATGAATTCTGGAAAATATTAATCTTAAGAAATAAAAAAAATCACTATAAGCTGGTTTTTTAAATGATTAAGTGTTTTACAACTCAATGAAAACAAAACAAGCCAATTCTTTATACCTTACTAACTAATCAAAAACAGAAAGCTTTATATATAATATGTACATTAGTCTTTTATAACAAGACTATGGTTACTAAAAATATATCACTGGGAAAGCATGAAGTCAGGCTTTTATTTAGCCTGGAAAGCAAAAAAATATCTATATTTTCATTTAAGGATGCAAAACTGATATTAAAAACATCAAATGCTTCTGTTAAGAACGTAATTTATAGGTTAAAAAAGAAAAAAAGGATTAAAGAGATACAAAAAGGCAGGTATCTGCTAGCACCTGCTGTTTCCGGCTTAAAAGCCTATTGGGCGGAACATCCCTTTATTGTTGCTAATTCAATATTAAAAGAATATTATATTGGGTTTTGGACAGCTTTAAACTACTGGGGATTTACAGAACAGGTTCCAAAAACAATCTTTATTGCAGTAAAAAATAGGAAAAGACCTTTTTCGTATAATAAACAAAAATTTAAATTTATTACATTAAACAAAAAGAAATTCTTTGGTTTTACAGAAAAAAAAATAAGCAATACTTTATTTAAGGTCTCATCAAAGGAAAAAACAATTATAGACTGCTTAATGCATCCTGAATATTGCGGGGGCATTGTTGAAGCTGCAAAAGCAATCAAAAATAACCATAAAGAATTAGATTGGAATGGTTTATTAAAAATGCTCAATAAGCTGGATATTAATGTTGTCAGGCAGAGATTAGGGTTTATTTTAGAAACATTAAATATAAAAAAAGATATTCTGAAAAAATTAATGAAAAAGGCAAAAGGATTTGCATGGCTTGATCCTGTCCACCCTAAAAAAATAATAAACTATTCGCATAAATGGCAATTGAAGATTAATGTAAGGGAAGAAGAAATTAAGGGAGGCTATTAATGGATGAAATAACATTAAGAAGGACAGCTGGAAGATTAAAAGTTTCAGTAGCCAGCTTAGAGAAGGATTTTGTACTGACAAAAATATTGTATGCAATATCAAAGAGCGAACTAAAAAACAAGCTGGTCTTTAAAGGTGGAACAGCATTAAACAAGGCTTATTTTAATTATTACAGGTTATCTGAAGATTTGGATTTTACAGCTGTTGATACTACTACAAATTATATAAAGAAATCAATAAGGGGTATTGCAAAGAAATTAAAGATAGAGCTAAAAGATGAAAATATTACCAAGTATAGTTATGTTGCTGTTTTTAGATTTACTGATATCTTAAACTACCCTAATAGTGTTAATATTGATATTAATACGGATGAGAGACTAGTACTTCCTTTATTGAAAAAAGATATTAAGCATTTTTATGATATCCCTCCTTTTAAAATACAGGTAATGGATTTGAGAGAATTAACAGCTGAGAAGATAAGAGCATTGATTCAAAGAAAAAAACCAAGGGATTATTATGACGTTTGGTACATTCTAAAAAGAAACAAGAGATTATTAAAAGGAATGAAAAGCTTACTTAAGAAAAAATGTGAAAATGTGAAAGTAAAAATGGATTTAAATGAAATATTCTTGCATCCTAAAGATATTAGGAAGTTATGGGAGCATCATTTAGTTGAATTAGTTGAAAGATTGCCTAATTTTGATAAGGTTATTGAGGAATTAAGAAGCTACATAAACAAGATTAAATGATTGCTAACTAAATACATGCAATTTTTGGCAAAGTATAAGCTCTAAATCTTACCTCTCTTAAAATCTTCCTATTTTTGGGATTTTTACGTTAATAAGAAATTTCTCGCCAATAAAATCAAAATAAAAAAAATCACTAATATTTGATTATGCTTATAGATTTTTAAATGAGTTATTGTTTTTACAACCCTTTGAACACAAAACAAGCCAATTCTTTGCATTAAATTATTTCTTAAGCAGTTATTTTAAGATAAGAAAAAGCATAAAATCATATCATTGGTTTCCAAGATTAATTTAGCTATCCCGGAAAAACCAATGAAAAAACCAGGCAAAGCATAAAAAAGCCCTGTGTTTGTATAAACTAATTACAAAAGCATTATTCATTAAGATAACAATGCCAAAAAATAAATAATTATATATACTAAGGATTATGAATAAATAGATTAAAATGGATTCAGAAAACACATTAGTGGTATTTCAAGGAAAACATATTAGAAGAATCTGGCATAATGATGAATGGTGGTTCTCTGTAGTAGACATTATAGAAGCTTTAACAGGCAGTTCTATTCCGAAGAGGTATTGGTCTGATCTTAAAATAAAGCTTAAAGAAGAAGGATTTGAAGTGTACGATATTATCGTACGGTTGAAATTGCCAGCACCAGATGGTAAATTAAGGCTTACTGATTGTGTAAATACAAAAAACGCATTTAGAATAATTCAATCTATTCCTTCTAAAAAGGCAGAGCCTTTCAAGCAATGGCTTGCAAAAGTGGGTTATGATAGAGTGCAGGAAATAGAAAATCCGGAACTAGCACAAAAACGTATGAAAGAATTGTATAAATCAAAAGGTTATTCTGATGGCTGGATTGAGAAAAGAGTAAGAGGCATTGCTATAAGAGATGAATTAACAGATGAATGGAAAAAGAGAGGAGTGCTGGAAGAAAGAGATTATGCAATCCTCACAGCAGAGATTTCAAAAGCTGCTTTTGGCATGACTCCTAATGAATATAGGAAATTCAAGGGGCTCAAACAAGAGAATTTAAGAGACCACATGAATGATTTGGAAATGATATTTACTATGCTTGGCGAAGCTTCCACTACAAAAATTGCAATAAATAAAGATGCGCTTGGATTTGACAAAAACAAAGATGCTGCAAAAGAAGGCGGAGCAGTGGCAGGAGTAGCAAGAAACGAATTAGAAAAAAGAAGCGGTGAGAGAGTAGTTAGCTCTGATAATTATTTAGAAGAACCTGAGAAAACAAAAAGATTAGGCAGAAAGAAGAATATTAAGAAATTGAAAGAAACAGCATAAACAAAACTCATCCTATAAGTTTAAGGAACTCTAATTAACATAAAATTAATCTTTTGCGTGCTATTTTATTTTGATTTCTTAGGATTAATTGCTTTATTTTCCGGAATTTATTCATTAATTCTAAAGAAACCAATAAAAAAGCCAGGCAAAGCATAAAAATCAAATTGAGTTATTCACTAAGAATTTAGCTTTCTGTAAGAAGATGGTTAGAAATGAATGTGAAAGAATTTGAAAAACTTGTAAAAGAAAAAGAAAATAAGGATCTGGATTTCAAGCTTGAATTGCCTGAATCAAAAAAAATTGCCCAGTTAGTTGCTGCACTTTATAATTCAAGAGGAGGCAAGATAATTCTTGGTGTGGAAGATAAAGGGAGAAAACTCATTGGCATCAAAGAGCCACAGAAGGCAGAGCATAGGTTTACCCAGATAATAAGGCATTGGTGCAGGCTTGATGAAGAGCCAAAGATTGAATTTGTAAAATACAAAGAGAGGAATTTTATTATTATTCACTGCCCTAAAGGAAAAGACACGCCTTATTTTGTTAGGGGAGAGCATATTCCCAGAGTAAGAATTGGCTCTTCTAATATGCCTGCAAATAAAGAAGAAATAGCAAGGCTTTATAGGGAAGGATCAAGCAAGTCACAGGATGTTTTTCCTGTTGAAAACTCAACATTAGATGATTTGGATTTAGAGAAAGTGAAAAAATATTTGAAAAAAAATGAGTTAACAAAACAATTGAATAATAATTACTTAAGGGAGTTAATGTTAAAGGAGCATTTTGTTGTGAGAGAAAACAAAAAAATAATACCAACAATTGCAGGTATTTTATTGTTTGGTAAAAATCCACATTTAAATATAACACAATGTGAAATAAGAGCCGATAGATATGTTGGTGACTCAATGATTGAATGGATTGATAGAAAAGATATTCATGGAACTATGTTTGACATGATTAAACAAACTGAAAAGTTTATGTTGAGAAATATGAGGACTTCAGCTAAAGTTGTTGGATTTAAAACAGAATTTAGGATAGAATATCCTATTGAAGCATTAAGAGAGGCTATTGTCAATGCCATGGTCCACAGAGATTGGCATAGTGATGAAGCAATTTTGGTGAGGATGTTTGATAGCCATATTGATATATTAAGCCCAGGAGAATTACTTAGACCGCTTAAGATAGAAGAAATCAAAAGAGATGATTATGTGCCTTTATCGAGAAATAAAATCATTATAGAAGTTTTGGGAAAATTAGGAATTATGGATAAGAGGGGAACTGGCTTTTTGAGAATTAGAGAGTCTATGAAGAAGTGGAATCTACCAAATCCTGAATTCATAGAAAAATTAGGTTATTTTGTTATTAGGTTTAATAATCCAGCAATACAAAAAATTCCTGAAATAGATGAATCAAAGTTGAATGAAAGGCAGAAAAAAGCAGCTGAATATATTAAACAAAATGGAAGAATAACTACTAAAGAGTATATTACTTTAAATAAAACATCAATTATTACTGCAAAAAGGGACTTAAGTGATTTGAAGAAAAAAAAGATAATTAAATTTATTGGATCAGCTAAAACAGGGTATTACTGTTTTTATAATTTAATAAATGATACTGTAAATGATACTGTAAATGATACTGTAAATTATGCAAAAAAAGGCGATGCAAACTTATAAAATTGATTATGCTGTAATAAGGGACTGTTATAGAATATGAAGAAAAGTTGAATGAAAGACAACAAATTGCTTTAAATTATTTAAGTAAACATAAAAAAATAAAACGAGAAGAATATGCAAAAATGTTTAAATGCTCTACCAAAACAGCTTTCAATGACCTTAACGATTTAGTTAAAAAAGGAGTGCTCAACAGGATGGGAAAAACAGGTAGGTATACATATTACACTTTAAAATTTAACGTGCAATCTAACGTGCAGTCTAACGTGCAATAAAAATACTGCAAAAAAATTATAATACAAAGGTTTTGCTTAGAAAAGGAATCATGGATGAGCGAGGAAGTGGAATTCTAAGAATGGAAGAAGCAATGGAAAAATGGGAGCTTGAAAAACCTAATTATGCAGAAAAAGACGGTTATTTTGTCATCACTTTTAAAGGTCCTAGCAGAGCTGAAAAACCACTTGACGAAGAAATTCTAAAGAATTTGAATGAAAGGCAGAAGAAAGCATTAGAGTACATAAAAGTATATAGTAAAATAACAAGTATGGACTACAGAAAATTGTGTCTTGTTGTTAAAGATACTGCCAATAGGGATTTGGTTGATCTTATCAAAAAAAGAATAATCAAAAAAGAAGGTATAGGTAAAGCAGTATTTTATAGGTTATTTAATGAAGCAGATAAATGATTGCGTCCGATTTGCGTCCGATAAATAGTTTAAAAAGGTAAAGGAAGTCTCAAAACAAGTTTGATAGGATGGCAAGATATGATCTTAAAGATATGGAAAAAAACGAGTATATAACTTTTGTAGGGTCTAAAAAAACAGGTTATTATCAACTTAAATTGCCGAATAAATTGCCGAATAAAAAAAATTGAGGCAAGAATTTTTAATAGTCACATTGATATATTCTATGAAATAAATCAGCAATAAGTGAATTTCTTCTAACAGCAATTTTTCCTAAGGTTTTTTGGATTAGAGACTTAATCAAAAAACCAAGATTAATAACAACTAACCTATCATCAAGTATATCAATCTGTACATTAACACCCTTTTTTTGTTTTTTCACTATCTTTTTTAACAACTTTGCACCGCATTTATTTAATAACATAATAAACACCTCTGCCAACACTTTTTTTGTCAATTAAGCCAAGAGACTTTAATTTGGATAGTTCTCTAAGAGAGGTATCATTAGAAACCTTGAGTAGACTTGCACACTCGCTCGTTGTTATTCTCCCATTCTTCTTAATATACTCAATTATTTCTCTCTGTCTTTTATTTAATGCATATTTTTCTTCCTCAAACTTTCCTTTTGTTGAGAACAAAGTGACAAGAGTGCTGTTCTTACTGGATTTTATCTCTGGCATTTTAGGGTTTAGGAAAATTGCATTGTGTTTCATTTTCCAACAACCTCCCAATGTCCGCCCTTGTCTGGACCAATTCTTTTCAGTAAGCCCTTTTTCTTTAGCTTGACTATATTTTCCTCAACTTTTCTTGAAGATATACCAACAAGTATTGAAAGTTCCCTAGCTGATACATATGGTTTTTTTGATATAAACTGGATTATTTTCTTTTGATTTTCTGTCAGTTTTTCTCCGACCTTTTCTCCGACCTTTTCTCCGACCTTTTTTATTTTCACTTCACTAATTTGAGAGTAAACAACTGCTTTAGTTTCAATCTCATGGAGAACATAATTTAAGTCCTTGTTTCCATTCTTTTTCAATAAAGATCTCACCCCAACAATACCAGAGCCATATTTTTCTATGAAACCAACGTCATACATGTACTGTGAAAGTATTTTATTCACTGGTTTGTGTAAAGGTCTATTTGGAGTCACGCCCTTTGGAAAAGTTCCTGGATTAATTATTTCAACCCTATCATCAAAAATAAACACCCTTACATCAGCAGTTGTTTCATAATCTCTATGTATCAAAGCATTTATTATTAGCTCCCTTAATGCCTTAATTGGAATGTCAAATTTATCCACTCTCTGGAAACTTTTTGCAGTTCTAAAACCCATAAAATTAATATGCTCTTTCAGAAATTTCTCAGCTTGTTCAACCATCTCCCATAATGTGCCCTCACAGTCTAATCTATCAAGGATTACACCATCTAGGATTTTTCCCTTTATCTTCACTAACCTTAATTGTGCGCTGGACAATTTTAGCAGTGGATTCCTGCCAAAAAACAGAATTCCGGCATTTGTTGGTTTTGTGTCTTTAAGTGCTTTAATATTCTTTAAAAACTGGTTAAATGAAATTTTTATTTGTTTGGGGATATTCCTGTGCTTCTCCCTTTGCTTAAGATACCATTTAATTTTCTTTTTGTCAATATTCTTTAAGTCTGCTTCTTCACAAACCTGCTCATCCCAGTAACTCTTTTTGCTTTCCTTTGCTAATTTCCTAATCTCTGAGGCAGACAATTTATGGACAGATTTTCCAATCTTCCCATATACTTTGCCTCTAAAGAAAACTGGTTTTTCATTATGTTCATCCACCTCTATAATTATAATATTTTTACCATTAGATGTTTCAACTTTAATTTTAGGGTAAATTGGATTATCTGTATGCTGTTTGATGTAATTGGCAAGACCCTCAATTGTTTTCCTGCCTATATGCACACCTTTAATCTCTCCTGAATCAGACACACCAACTAAAATTAAACCTTTGTTAGTATTAGAAAAAGCAGAAACATTTTCTCCAATTTCATCCTTCAAGCCTAGAGACTCTTTAAACTCAACTCCATGGCTTTCTCCTTTTTCTATCAATTTTTTAATCTCTTTCTCATTCATTTTTCATTCATTAACAGGTTTGAGCTGTTAAAGACTATTAGCTTTTTTTATGTTTTGCCTGGCTTTTTCATTGGTTTTTTTAGAATTAGCAAATAAATTCCGGAAAATATTCATCTTAAAAAATCACTGCCACTTGGTTATGCTTATATATTTTTAAAGAAAGATTTGTTTCACAACTCTTTGAACACAAAACAAG
>Ga0210016_1004968_pt1 | contig 11222 bp, 7 predicted proteins | sample CryGeyCG2014_300_FD_185454 | JGI IMG/M metagenome (GOLD analysis project Ga0210016, IMG submission 185454) | Groundwater microbial communities from aquifer - Crystal Geyser CG02_land_8/20/14_3.00 (SPAdes) (version 2) | ecosystem: Environmental > Aquatic > Deep subsurface > Groundwater | place...
CGACAACAGATAAGAAATACTTAAAACGAGTGTTTTGAGTATGTTTTTCTTATTTATAAGAACTCATTTTTAGTTATAAATTTGGTTCATTATTGATTTTCACATCAATTTTTCCATATCATGGACAGAAAATGCATAAAACTGATTTTTTGAAATTCCTATATACATACTCATATCAAGAAACGGCAAGTCCGTTTCTTTTTTTATTTCAGATATCCATTTACAAATCCATACCAAGCCATTGCTTTTTTGCCTTCAGGCTTGACAACTAACTTTTCAACGCAAGGATTCAATTCATTATTTCCACCGATAAGTAGAGATTTTTTATTTTCTTCGAATAATATTTCATTCAACTTCATTTCCTCAATGATAACTCTTATATTTTTTTCGTCATTTTTGTTTTTTTCTACCTTTTCGTCCTTGTTGAAGTTGAAGTGAATTTTCGGTCGTAAATAGAATCAACGATATTTGGGATAGATGCTTTCCATGGAATCTTTTCGTGGATCAATCAGTCAGCTTTCTTTTTCTATTTTTCAGCAGAGAGTAGCTTCAGCATCATTCTGTTTCACCTCGCCGAGCATTTTCTTTCCATATTTTCGTAAGGTATCGACCAAGAATTTCGGTCATACTTCTTGCATCTTCTCAATCACATTTTTTACCGTCCGATCAAAAGGAATCTTGAATTTTAGTGTGTCGATCATATCTCCCGTATCAAGTCATGCATTCATTTTCATAATCGTGATACCGGTCTCTTTTTCATTATTCAAGAAGACAGATTGCAGCGGAGAGGCACCGCGATATTTGGGGAGAAGCGAACCATGAATATTGATAGGAGCAATAGTCGGGATATCAAGAATCGCTTGCGGAATGATTTTTCAGTAAGCGATAACGACTAAGAAGTCAGGATTTTTTGATTTCAGCCACTCAGCGAATTGTTCCCCTTCTTCAGATTTCTCAGGGTTGATCTTCGTAGGAGTCTGAACCATCTCCAGCCATAATTTATCATTACTTTCTGCAGACCAATCAAGTTGTTCTTCTGGGATACCAATCGAACGTCCATATTCTTTTGCTTTGTCATTTTCTCATTTTTGGAGATCAAAAACACGATTCTTGTATATTATCAAATTATATGCTCATCTAGTATCGAAATATCGCAGTCAGGACTTAAGAAGTTCTTGCAGTGCATGAACAATTTTTTCATGTTCGTATATGTCTGCGTAAATAACGATACCTCGATCTTCACGAAATGTTCGTGGAATATTTTTATCATGTAATTTTTTTTCTCGATTTTTATGCAGACTATCAATCAATAAAAAATATCTACATTTGTTTCCTGTGAGATATTTTTTACTTTCCACTTTGATCACATTTTCACACATTTGCATTCCTCTCCCTGATGGTTTATCACATTGGGTCACTACACCAACAACTTCGAATCTTTTGTCGCCAAAAAGTGCTTGCAGAAAAGGCACACCTATCGGGGCGCTGGAGAAAAAAACTACTCTATAATGATCTGGATCGTATTGTTTTTGCATTTTTGGCGTACAATGTAAAACCCTATCGCTAGCTCTAAATAATCATTTGATGAATCCATACCTGCGGAATACGCGAACGCTGTATTCACTGCAATGCGGCTCGTGAGCACACATTCTTCACTTCAATCGTAGCGATGGTAATCCCCTATCTGGGGAAAGTGTATATTGATATCCACGAATCAACACAATAGCAATATGTGCGAGGAATCTGTTTATTTTCTTCAAAATCCGCATAAAAAAAATACATCAGGGGTAAACAAAAGAAATATAATTAGTCTGAGGGCCTTTTCAAGCCATTCGCAATGCGATTTTCATCAAGTTTTATCGACTTTTATCAAGTTTTATCTATGTTTGAAATTAATCCCCAAATCCATACTATTTTCATGCCGTCCAGAAAACGGTAGTTTTAACGATTTGAGATTATATGCTGAGCAACGTTTTCCTATTTACCTGAGAAGAGAAATACCTCCTAGACAAGGAGATTTCTAGACGAAAGCAGAATTTCGCAGAAAAATTCGGGAAAGACGCCATCTTCGCATTCAACAATGAAAACTTCGATCTCGGACATGTAAAACAAGCCATCTTCGCAGGGTGACTTTTTGTTAACAAAAAACTCATCATCATCAAAGGCATACCGACTGACTCTGACGCATCAAATAAGATATCTGCAGAAGCTTCTGAATCACTCACCAACGAAATCATAGACAAAAAGGGTGAGATACCTGCCGATTCCATTCTTATGTTTGTGAGCTACAAACCAGACAAAAGAGGCAGACTTTACAAATTCCTAGAAAAGAATGCCACCATCAAAATGTTTGAGAAATTATCAGGTATCGAACTCAGAAACTTCGTAAAAAACGAGTTGAAATGACTTACTATAGATTACGATACAATTGATTATTTCCTCGCGAAAGTAGGCGACAATCTCTACAACATTATCAATGAATGCGACAAATTAAAAACACGGTTTAATTGACTCGTAACTCGTAACGCATCACTCGTGACTGACGAGATCGTAGATCTCGTAGTCTTCGGTCAAACTATAGCAAACAACTTCGCATTCTTCGACAACTTTTTTGATCATCAGCACAAAAATCTCAAAATCATAGACAAAATACAAGAAGAAGGGACAAATCGAAATCAATTTATGGGATCACTCTACCGATGACTTAAGATGTATATTTATATTCTTGATTTATATGATCAGGGTATCACGGACAGCAAGACCATAGCTAGCATGACCAAACTAAATCCCTATTCAATCACCAAGAATCTCAAAAACATCAAAAAAATGCAAGACAGAAAGGATTATATAAAAAAATTTTATGACAATCTCATCGTCTTAGATAATAAGATAAAGTCGGGGAAAATACCAGACTCCTACTTCCGGCTCTGAGTCAAAAAAATAATAATGAATCAATAAACACTGGCCATTTACCTACTTCAAATTCTATGCACTCACGAAAAAAACTATTCATACTTTGATTTCTAGTCCTCACGACCATGTGAGTCAGTTTCTGATATTATGAAGATGACCTCTATTGCCATATCGAAGATAATAACATCAAAATATCACTCAACAAACACGACGGTGGTAAATGCACAGAATATGTAAAATATCTGGAACAAAAAATGAAAGTCGTCTACAAAGACATTCTTACCATCCAATGATACATCAATAAGAGGCAGGATGCATGATACTGGAGACCAATCAAAGAAGAGAAGATGAGGCTACTCAATAATCTACAAAAACGAAGATTAAACATCCTCATTAATATGAGAACATTTGAGAACAATCTACTTGCTAAATTCAAAGAATTATTCCTGGCAAAAATCCAAACACAAAAAGAAAAATTGGAAAAGGCAATCATAACAATCGACGCATTGAGCGGCACATCAGAGTCAAGTAAGGCTGGAATTGAAAAATACTCACAACTGGCAAAAGATACATTAAATACAATCAGAGGGATCGAAAATGCGAAAACATTTACAAGATTTAACAAAATAGTAAAAGATTATCTTTATTTTACAAAACAACTTGAATGAAAATAGGCATCATCACCTCATGAAATGACACACTCACATTGTTCAGATTTCTCCAAGGATATGATCACGAATACATCATATACTATGATTTTCTCAATCGACCGTATGGAGACAAAACTTTTGAATGTAGCCTAGAACAAATACAAAAATGAATCTGATTCCTCATCAAAAAATGATGTGAAAAAATCATCCTCCCGCCCATCTACGAACTAGCTCTGCTGAATGCGTCCCTTGAGAAAGGCTACAGTCCAGCAAAACTGGAGAAAGGGGCCCTTTGGGATAGGGATTTGTTAACGACATCAGAGAAAGAACTGAAATCTATTCTTCCATTATTTCAGACTTATCTCCACAACCTATGTTTCACTCAATCATTGATAGGTAAATTGTGAATATTTGGAGACTATGCAGACATACAAGTCGCACAGAAACTCATAAACAACGAAGCAAAAAATTACAAGCTCAACGATCATCAGAAAAATATCAAAAAGCCCGCCCCGCACAGAGCTGCTGGGTTCAATTTCCCATTCAACTACCGAAGCAAAGAAACAGCATTATGGAAGTATTATTTGAATGAATTATCCTATTCAGAGCCGATGGTGAACGCAGTCATCAAGCATGATTTGAGATATTTCAAAGATGCAAATATCGACACTGCTATACCGCTCAATTACGGATATTTTAATTATCAGAATACCATATCCAGATTCTTTAATCACAAAAAAACACGCTTCCACAAAATAGAAAAATTGGAGGAAATATTTACTGTTATCTGCCCCACTTGACAAAGGGGGGATGGGGGGATTTGAAAACCCTATTCAGTTAATATATTCTACACCGACCACTGTGATTTCTTGCAACGTAGTAAGAAACTTATGCGGCTTTTACAAAGGGGCAAACAAATAGAAATCAACTTCGAAGAGATTAAATAAACTTGTTTTTATACCTATAATTCATACATTCCATATCTATAGCCTTTTATCCATCATCCAAAAATAATGTTCAGCCGGATTCTTAATTTAATAACAGGGAATTATAATCAGAAACAGATAGATAAACTCCTCCCTATCGTAAACAAAACTAACGTCGTATTCGAAGAATATGAAGCTCTTTCTGATGATCAGATCAAAGCGAAAACGAAGGAATTCAAAGACAGGATAACGAAAGGAGAAACATTGGATAGCATCCTTCCGGAAGCATTCGCAACAGTAAAACAAGCCTGCAAAAGGATGCTCGGACAGGAGATAGAAGTTAAAGGGACGCAAATGACACGGGACATGGTTCCTTACAACGTTCAGCTTCTTGGATGAATCATTCTCCACAAAGGGACAATCTCGGAAATGAAAACCTGAGAAGGAAAGACATTGGTCGCAGTCATGCCAGTGTATTTGAACGCACTAACTGAAAAAGGTGTGCACGTAGTAACTGTGAATGATTACCTTGCTTCTCGTGATGCACAGCGGATGGGATATGTATACGAATGGTTATGACTCACGTGTGGATGCGTAACCAAATCCGTACCGCTCCAAAACAGACGCTCCGAATATTCCAAAGATATAACCTATATCGAAAATTCTGAATTAGGATTCGACTATCTGAGAGATAATCTCGTAAGATCAAAACAGCAAAGATCATTGCTTCGAAGACCGCTTAATTATGCCATCGTGGACGAAATAGATAGCATCCTTATCGACGAAGCGAGGACGCCGCTCATCATCTCAGAAGCAAGTGCAGAACCGACAGAAAAATATGTATATTATGCAAAGATAGTGAAAACACTGACTCCTTGCTCAAGCAAGAAAAAAGTTTCCAAGGGGTTACTCCATGAATTGATGAATGAAAAAACAGGCAAGCAAGAAGAAGATGGAGATTATTATATCGACGTCAAAACCAAGACAGCGGCACTCAGTTGAAGATGAATCCAAAGGCTTGAAGAAATTCTTGGAGTAGAAAATCTCTATAGAGATATAGGATATGAAGAGATCCATCATATGGAAAACGCGCTAAGGGCCGAGGCTGTCTATGAAAAAGACAAAGAATATATCGTCAAAGACAACGAAGTATTGATTGTGGACGAACACACTGGTCGTACTATGCCAGGAAGAAGATTTTCAGAGTGATTGCATCAAGCGATAGAAGCAAAAGAAGCAGTTGAGATTCAGAAAGAATCAAAGACTATGGCGACAATCACCTACCAGAACTTCTTCAAACAATACAAAAAACTCTGCGGAATGACAGGTACAGCGCTTACAGAAGGAGAAGAATTTGAAAAAATCTATGATTTGTCTGTGCTCGAAATTCCAACCAACAAGCCAACAATCAGAGTAGATAAAAATGATAAGGTCTACTTCAATCAAGCGGCAAAATGGAAATTCGTCAAAGAATATATCAAATTTTATCATGAGATGGGGCAACCGATATTGATCGGTACATCAAATATCGCAACATCAGAATTTGTAGATAGGATACTCGAAAAAGAGACAATCACTCACTACGTCCTCAATGCAAAATTCCATGAGCAAGAAGCACATATCGTCTCTCAAGCAGGAAAATACAAAAGCGTGGTAGTAGCTACCAACATGGCCTGAAGAGGAACGGATATCAAATTGGAGAAATGACTCAATAATAAGCTCGCAGAAAATTATGCAAAACGAATAAACAAAACAGTCAAATCCTGAAAAGCAATATCGGCAGTCATGTATTCATGAATAGAATACGAGCTTACCATGGACTGACTCAAGAAAGAATTATCTCTGACCGATGAACAGATCAGACAATCGGAAATACAAGAGACAGCGGTCAACGATATGACGATCAAAGTGAAATTCAACAAAGGCAAAAAAGCGAATACCACTGTTTTTGCAGAAATAATCATCAAACCAGCAAACGGACAGCATACAGAATTGATTGAAAAAGATTTCCATTATGGACTCTTCATTCTCGGTACAGAAAAACACGAATCCAGAAGAATAGATAATCAACTCCGCGGACGTGCAGGTAGACAAGGAGATCCTGGCATATCAGTGTTTTTTGTTGCCTTGGATGATCTTATCATGCAGAAGATGTGAGGAGAAAGGATTCAAAGTATGGCAGCACTCCTACTAGGGAAAGCTGAATTGGAAAATCTAGAACTTACCCAAAGCCAGTTTACAAACTCAATCATCAGAGCTCAGAAACAGATGGAAGGCCGGCATTTCGGCATTAGAAAGCATCTCTTCGATTATGATAGCGTAATCGATAAACAAAGACAGGCCATCTACCACAAAAGAGATGAAATCATCGAAAGCGAAGAGAATCCGGAAATAAAAAAACTTCTCATCGAAGAGATGAAATGAGAGATAGAAAGGAATATGTGAGATATCGTGAATACACAGATACATACGGCCAAAACACTCAATCAAACAACGGAAGAATTTATCAAGACCATGGACAAAATCTTCTCTCTCAAGCTAAGCTCAGAAGAAATGGAAAAATATGTTGGCATGAACTACGAAGCATTACAAGAACCATTAGCAGAACGTGTGACGAAGCATATACAACACAATATGCAATCCATCGATCAAGAAAGGATGTATCTCATACTCAAAGACGTGTATTTATATCACATCGACACACTTCGGGTAAAACACATCGACGAAATGGATTATCTCAGAGATAAGGTAGGACTTATGGGCTATGCCCAACTCGATCCATTGATTGTGTACAAAAAAGAAGCCTTCGATAAATTCCAGAATCTACTCTATAATCTCAAATTGGATATCTCAACATACATCGCAGGTATCGACTTCGCAGGCATCCACCAGCAGGAAGAATTACAACAGCTCAGAATAGCCAACCAGACAAAAGATAATCAATACGTCCAACTGCTTCAAAAAGTAAGTCAGCAAGTGAAAGCAGCTGAAAGAAAAATCCCACAATCTCCATCAATCTCCGAATCTCCTCAAAAGATGGTCTACGAAAATCAGGATGGATTCGAAGTATTTGAGACCAAGGACGGTGAACCGACAGGAGTACCAGAAACACACGTCATCGATATGAACCCGAATCAGAAAACTAGACCAAATGATCCATGCCCATGTGGCTCAGGTAAAAAGTATAAAAAATGCTGCAGGAAATAGATTTCCTTTCAAAAAGTAGCCAAACGGCTACTTTTTAGATGAAAAGAAAACAAACCCCCTCATTCTCCAGCTTTGCTGGACTGTAGCCCCTTGTCAGGGGGACTTTATGGAAAAGTAATTCTCTAAATTAACGCTTCCCGGCAAGGTCGATTGTAATGTCTGTCCAGGGAACACATACGCAATCAATATCGATACTACACATATCCAAGACCACAATCGACGAGAGGTTTTTGGATACTTTTTGACCTGGGAGCAAAAAGTATCGCGCCAGCCGCGCAAGGCGATAAAGAAAGTAAGAAGAAAAGCAGCCGCAGGCATTTAAAAATTAAAGATATTTTCTGTTTTTTAATTGGTCAGGCATATGTTGCTGATCCTTCGCAGAAGGGTCATTATGTGCATACTTATAATCTTTCCCATATCCCAGCTCACCCATCAATTTTGTCGGCGCATTTCTTATTACCATTGGCACAGGAAGATTTCCATACTTTTCAACATCCTGCCTAGTCGCTATTGCGACACGATAGGCCAGGTTATTTTTCTTCGCTTTTGCTAGGTAGATAGCCAATTGGAAGATGAATACATCACATTCAGGCATTCCTATCTTTTGAACAGCATCATAGACAGTTGTAGACAAAAGCAGTGCATTATTGTCGGCTGGTCATATGTCCTCAGATGCAAAACGCATTAATCTTCTGCAAATATAGAGCGGATCTTCACCTCCCATGAGCATTCTCTGAATCCAATAACAGGCTGCATCGCCATCTCCATCACGCAATGACTTGTGGACAGCGGAAATGATGTTATAATGTTCTTCACTATCTCTATCATAATAGACAGATTTCTGCCCTGCAGAAAGAATATCTTGATCAGTCAACGAAACGCATTTATCTTGTTCATCTTTTTCGTCATATTTGTCCTTTGCACCTTTACCCCTTTGCACCTCTGCACCTTTCATCATTATCGCAGATTCCAAAACGTTTAACGAGTTCCTTAGGTCGCCATTTCCTAGCTTACTCGCCAAGAGGATATTCTCATCGGAAATCCTGATTTTCGGATGGTTTTTTTTGATTTTTTCGAGATTTTTTTTGATGAAATCAGCGATTTCATCTTCTTTCAATGCTTCAAAGACAAATACCCTACATCTGCTAATCAGCGCATTATTTATCGTAAAACTCGGATTCTCTGTTGTCGCTCAGATCAAGATGATGGTCCCTTTTTCGACATACGGGAGCAAAGTATCCTGCTGTGCCTTATTCCAACGATGAATTTCATCCAAAAAGACGATTGTCGACTTGCCGTAGGCGACATTTTTCTTGGCTATTTCTATGATTTCCTTGAGATCATCTTTTTTACTCGTCACTCCCGACAAATGGAAGAAACATTGCCCCGTACCAGCTACGGGGTCAGGATTCAATTTCTTGGAGATGATATGTGCCATAGTCGTCTTCCCGCACCCCGGCGGTCATCGAAAAATCATAGATGGGACCTTACCATTCTCAAGAAAAATACTGATAGGCTTACCTGTACCTACTAAGTGCGGCTGCCCTACGAATCCTTCCAGATCCTCTGGTCTCAAATATGATGGTATCGGCTCTGAATTCATGTCCAAATCATAAAAAATAAAACCAAGCACATTGTAAAAAAATCCCGAAGAAAATCTATTGAAGATTCTAAACTTCTAAAAACGTCGACATCACACGAACCAATCATCAAAACCAAGTTCATCTTGGAATAACGAAAGATATCGAACATAGAAGCAACCTGCACATGAACGCAGTAAATGATTTTGGTTCTTTGCATATTGTTTGAGCTGGGTACATCAGGGAATAGCAAAATGAACTTTATAGTCCCGAAGTGTCGGGACAAAGAACTAGACCTTTTGCTGACTGGCGCCTGTCCCGCAATAGTGCGGGAGGGCAATGCCAAAAGTCAGTCTGCGAAGCGCGCCACAGACATAAAAAATAAAAAAAAACAAGAGCACGCCGATTTCCGTAATATTACCACAAATTGTCAATTCAAAAGCGAGATTTTGAGCAGTTTTCTATTCCTTTTAAAGGGCATTTTTGTATAGTGAAATTGACGAATTTTTTGATATATTTAAAAATAAAGAAACACTAGTCTCGATATGGAAAAACTCCTCAAAAAAAGATTCGTTCGAACCCTACTTATAGTATACCTTTTGTCATACGTCATGCATGACTTCTTTTTTGTAAACTCTGCAAATGCAGAAAGTCAAATTACAAATACAAATCTCGTAGCAGTTATCGTTGATAAGAATATTTATGAGGGAATCAAAGGCACCGACAACTGGGGATTAACTCGATATGCCAAAAACTATGTCCAACAGAAGATTTCAGATTCCAAAGCAATAGTCTTGCCGATTAATATTGACCCGGCAGACTGATTCAAGGCACAGGACATCGTGAAGATGTTGGAAAATATGTATTTCGATTGAATCAAAGATGCTCCATCCAAATTGGTATGATTGGTTTTGATAGGTGACATTCCTTTACCGGTGGTAGAATATAACACCTTTATTTACCCAAGTATCTACCCATACGTAGATTTCGAGGATCAACAATTTGTATACAATGCCGATAAAGATTTTTTCACCTACAATGACAATCCGAATGGCCAGGCGGAAGTCTGGCATGGTATTATTAATTTCAAAGAAGATATAGCAAAATATAAGAAATTTTTCAATGAATTGCAGACATATAATTCACTACAGACAGATGCTAACACATGAACACAATTTGTCGCATCCAAAATCCGATATGACGACTTCGTAGCTACCAAAGAATATTTTCTTACAGATAATATCACGTACTATACAAACAGTTTCTTATTTTCCGAAGACGTGGGATATCGTAGATTTACGAATACGCTTCTAGATACGCTCAAAGGAGAGCACAATAATGTGATAAGCGATGCAACAGATGAGCTGACAAATTGATTAAGCGACCTTATCCCGAATAATCCAGATGCTGACGAACAAGCAGCCGCAGACTTTTGATCGACGATACAAACACTGATGGATAAGTCCAACCAAATCATGGGAGAAGGGGAAATGGAAAGCGCAAAAGCACCCACGCTTACACTCCAGAAGATGAGTCAGGAATTTCTCAAATGATATGACTCGCTATTGAGCACCAAATATCTGACACGCATGAGAGACAATATTAAAACCGCAGCAAGACGGTATCAGGCAGATGCCAGTGGAGATCTGAATATGAGCTTTGATTCTCATTACAACAAGATTGTACAAAAAGATGCACGGGTAGTGTGAAATTCCGACGTAGGTCTCAATCCTCTTCTTGTGGATGCCAATACGCAACTGGAAAATGGTCTCAATCAACAAATCGAAGATCAGAAGTATTACATGGACGTACCGGTTCCTTTGACAAAGTTGAATTTTGACGGTGAAGTACGACAACAGCTTACGAAAGTGTCGTGTATACGGAATACCTATGACTTATGGACAAATTATTACTTCGGAAAAAATGCGAATAATATACAATCTACA
>Ga0210016_1004969_pt1 | contig 11221 bp, 10 predicted proteins | sample CryGeyCG2014_300_FD_185454 | JGI IMG/M metagenome (GOLD analysis project Ga0210016, IMG submission 185454) | Groundwater microbial communities from aquifer - Crystal Geyser CG02_land_8/20/14_3.00 (SPAdes) (version 2) | ecosystem: Environmental > Aquatic > Deep subsurface > Groundwater | place...
TTTGAGTTGTCATTGCGAGCGACCAAAGGGAGCGTGGCAATCTCGATATTTTTAGGTCGAGATTGCTTCGTCGTTAACACTCCTCGCAAAGCCCAAATGTAAAGATCTGTTAGAGACACCACACTAGATATAGAAAAAAGTAACTCTTTATTTAAGTAGTAGACTTTCAGCATCAGGAAGAATAGATTATCCCAATTTATTGAAAAAAGCAATTCAAACAGGAAATGAAGCAATGTTTGCTTATGATTTATCATTAAATAATCGTTTAAATACTATTGAACCAAGACACACAAAAAAGGGAATTATTTCTTCAAGAATACCAAGCAATGCAAATGAAATATTAGCGGAAGGGGAATTTAATAGGTTTTATATTAGAGCACTTTGTAGAAGGGTAATTGCAGAAAAGATAAACGAACTTGAAGTGTTTCGTGCAAAACAAGTTTCCAGTCCAAGGCTAGAATCGGAAAGTAAAATTGGAATGAAAATTGATCCCAACAAATTATTAAAAGATTTAAGAGAAAATATTGGAATAGATACAGTCTTAGGATTACCAGCAGGCCCAAATTCTGGTTTAAGTGTTAAAATTATTTAATATTTAAATTTAAAGATTTATAAGTTTTTAAAATTTATGAAAAACATAAAAATTTATTTTAATGAGCCAAAAGTCTTTGAACTTAAAAATATTAAACCATTAAATGGAATTGTTGGTTTATATTTTATCTCTTTAAAAAATGTTGAAATTCAATATCCATTTAGAAAATCTCGGCTGATTTATATTGGTATGAGCGAGAAGAAAACAAACAGTGTGGGGAAACGTCTTTCAGGTCATTATGATGGGACATCTGGTAATGAAGGATTGGTAAATTATAGAAAAGTTGAAAGTCTGTATTTCACTTATCTTAATTTTGAAATATTAAAAAAGATATGGAATTATCGTATTGAAGACTTGGAAAGTTATTTTATCTTTGATTTTGTAAAGAATTATGGTGTTTATCCGATTTGCAATAACAAAAGTGGATTTGAAATCAAGAAATATGATTTACCAGTGACTCTGGAGATTGATTGGAAATATTTTGGACAGGAGGAAGGCGATGGACAATGAAATTAAAAGCGGTCATCAAATAGTTAAAGAATTCTTTGCAGAAATAGAAAAAATTGAAGGTGTGAATAAAAATATCGCTGATGTGTTAGCAAGACTATATAAAGAAGATAAGTTAACAGATGCCAATATAGTAAATGAACTTGAGAAGTTGAAACAGGAGAAATTACGTGGTTAAAATCAAGCATATAGAAATTAATGGTCTCCGAGGGATTAAAAAAACAATCTCAGTTTCTTTGGATTCATCACAATCTATTCTAATTTTTGGTGAAAATGGCAGCGGAAAAAGTTCAATAACCGATGCATTCGAATGGTTTTATAATGATAAAGTAGAACATCTTTCTTCTGAAGAAATCGGGAGGGGAGGGATAGAAGCATTAAGAAATATATTTCTGCAACCTGATCAAGAAGCATATGCCGGATTGAAATTTAGTGAATCAAAATATAATTCAATTAAGAAATTATTTTATAATAAATCAAAATTATCAACTGAAATAGATAATTCAACAAAAGAGTTCGAGGATTATATTAATTCATCCACCTCCGAAAATCTTATTTTAAGATACGGAGATTTACTTAAATTTATTTTAGCAAGTAAAGGAGATAAACTTAGAGGAATATCTCAAATTATTGGATATGAAGAAGTGCAAAAAATAAAAGAGATATTTAAAAGAGCTGTAAATGATGTAAAAAGAGAAATAAAATTAAAAAATTTCGAAGGTCAAACAAGTAATAGACAAACACAAATGCTGACACAAACAGAACAGATGATTGTTGACGATCGAGGTTATTTCGATGCAATTAAAAGATTAGTTGAACCTTTAAATCTTTCTGCTGAGATTATGAGTCATGAAAATATCGAGAGCGTATTAAAAACAATTGAACAACCTGAAAACAGAGAACTCCTTGCTTTATATTTATCCTTTGAGACTACTTTAAGTAAATTAGATAATTTCATTATTTTAGTTGAAAAAACAAAAAAATCATATAATAAATTTATTGAAAAATATCAAAAAATAATAGAAGATTCGGAAAAACTAAAAAAAATTAATTTAGAAAAATTAATTTCAGAAGGAATTAATGTTCTTGAAAGAAGCTTATTTAATGAAAATAAATGTCCGCTTTGCCTTCAAGTAAAAAATAGAGATGAGTTAATTTCTGAGTTGCGACAGAGGATTGATGAGTTAAAACATATCAAGAATGAAAAAGAGGAAACAGAAAAAGATAGGCAATTAACTAAGAGATTAATTCAAGATATCATAAATGAATTAGCTTCTATATTAAAAGAAAAGTGTATTAATATTCAGGAAAATATTGTTATAAAAGAAGAAATACAAAAAGTGCTTAAAGATGTTTTGGCAGAATCAGAAGAAATAGAGAAATATGACTACTCAAAAGAAATTCAGATAAAATCAATTGATAAATTTCTATTGTATGATGAAATAAAATTGGCAGAAATAAAACGGATTATAGATGAACAAATTAAGCAAAAAACAGCAGAAAAAAAGGAGGATGTGCGATTTTCAATAAGTAAAAAAATAGCACTTACGCGACAGGCATATTTTGATTATTTAATATTAAGAAAGGAATCTGAAATTTTACAACAGCAAATAGAATCATTGGGAATTATTTATAATCACTTTATAAAAAAGCAAAAAGAAGCACTTGGGTTATTTCTTAAAACAATATCAAAAGACACAAATGATTTCTATATTTACATGAATAATAATGAAGCGATAGACGAGATTCAACTTATTCCCATGGGTGAAGAGGATGAACTCATAGGTTTAACAATCCAGTTTAAATTCCATGAAAAGACTGTTACACCACCGAATAAATATTTAAGCGAATCACATTTAAACTGCCTTGGAATTTGTTTATTTTTGTCTTCTATTAAAGCATTTAATAAACTAAATAAATTTTTTATCCTTGACGATGAAGCTTCAAGCTTTGATATCCCGCATCGAATAAGGTTTGCACAACTATTACTTGATAAGTTCGAAGATTATCAAATATTTTTATTTACTCATGACCAAGATTGGTTTGAATATTTATCTAATTTTATAAAAGGGAAAAATTGGATTACCAAACGAATTTTTTGGGATAATGAAAATGGTACTGAAATGGAAGAGCCATTGCTAGATTTAAAAAGTAGAATTAAAAATAAATTTAGTAACTCAGACCCAACTGATTTAGGCAATATGATACGTAGATATTTAGAGGGATTGCTGAAGGATATTTCATATAATCTAGGAGTAAAAGTTGAGTTTCGATATAACGATCTAAACGAAAATAGAATGTCAAACGAATTGCTTTCTGAATTAAGACATAAACTAATTAATATGGAATGTAAATTGAAAGATGCTCCTGAATTAACTAAACTAATGGGATCAATCTTTTTAGGAAATAAAACTTCACACGATAGTAGCTATACTGAAACTATTAGTGATTTGCAGACATTTTACGCCGATATATTGGCATTAGAAAAAACGTTTTATTGCGAGAAATGTAATAAAACAATTTCAAAAAAATATTACGATTCTGTAAAAAAAGAAATTCGATGTTCTTGTGGAGCAATAAACTATTCATGGAAATAAAGTAGACGAGCATTATTAGTTATTACAAAAAGAATTTTTAACATAAATATTGTATCTCGGAATTTTATTTGATTCCCTAGGATTTCATATTATTAAAACCATAAAAGGAGGAAAGTTATGGAAAGATATAAAAATTTAGGAGGCAATTCTGGTGTAGCTGAGTATGAAACTAAAGAAGATGCTATAACAGTTAAGTTCAAAGATGGAGCGCAGTATCTATATAACTATGCAAGTGCTGGGAAGGATAATATAGAAGAAATGAAAAGATTAGCTATTATTGGCAAAGGTTTAAATAGTTATATAAGTAGATATGTTAAAAATTAGGTAGCGTTAGGGCAAACCATGCGGGAAGGATTAACTTTAAATTTGATAATGTTAAAAACGTATTGCGCAAGCTGGGACTGCTTAACGGCCCAAAACTGCTTAATGCGGCAGAGGTATTGTTCTGCAACCGCAATCCTCTAAAAGTTCAAGCCGCTGTTTTTGCCGGTAAAGACAAGCTGACGTTTTTAGATATCAATAAATTTGAAGGCAATGTTTTTGAACTGCTTGATAAATCAGAGAAATACATTGCACAGCGGATAAACTGGAGGGTGCAGTTTGGCAAGCTTGAAAGAGAAGAAATACCCGAAGTACCGACAAAAGCAGTCCGTGAAGCACTGGTTAACTCTGTGTGCCATCGTGACTATACCAATACCAAGGAAAATGAAATAGCGATTTTTAAAGACAGAATTGAAATCTACAATCCGGGAGATTTTCCACAGGGATACAGGCCGCAGGATTTTATTAAAGGCAAAGAAAGATCGATGCCGCGCAATCCGCTCATTGCCGAAACGCTCTATAAATCCAGGGAGATTGAAAAGTGGGGCTCTGGGTTAAAACGCATTCATGATGAATGTAAAGCCAGCAAGGTCAGGGTTGATTTTGAGGTGCTTAAAAGCGGTTTTTTGGTTATATTTTATAGACCCGGGGAAAAGGTCACTGAAAAGGTTACTAAAGGGTTGGTAGAAGGGTTGGTAGAAGGGTTGGTAGAAAATCAAAAGCGGATATTAAAACTGATACAAACCAATTCACATATTTCTAAAAAAGAACTGGCAAACAAGATAGGAATAAGTTCAACCGCTATTGATAAGAATATTACTTCACTAAAGAAAAAAGGCCTGCTGCGCCGCGTAGGCCCCGATAAAGGCGGCCACTGGGAAGTGATTGAAAAATCCAAGTAGTTGAACCTTTTTCTTTAAGGAACCTTTTCCTTGTAACACGGAACATTTTGTTTCTTTGAACCGTTTTTATCTTTCGAACCGTCTTTAAAATCTGTGTAATCATCTTTTCTAATCTGTGTAATCAAAAATAAAACAGGAGTTCCCCCTATGTCCGTCATAAAAGTTTTGGATGCCGGTATCCATCTGTTAATAAATTCTTTATTTAGTTGAAACCGCGCCCACTTGAAAAATCACAAGTGGGTTTTTAATTTTATCAATAGATTAAATCCCAGCAAGATGCCGTTATAATCAACCATAAAGTAAGTTTTTAAAATACCAAAAGGAGCAATAATGTTTGAGCAAGCTTTTAAAAATATTGATGATATTCTCCATAAAGACGCTGGCTGCAGCAGCGAGCTGGATTATGTGGAGCAGACCTCTTGGGTTCTCTTTCTGAAATACCTTGATGATTTTGAGAAAGATAAAAAGACGGCGGCAGAGCTTGCAGGTAAATCTTACGAGGGAATTATTGACAAACAATACAAATGGGAAGTCTGGGCATTTCCTAAAGGTAAAGACGGCAAACTTGATCACAACAAAGCGCTCATCGGTGATGATCTGAAAGATTTTGTTGACCACAAATTATTTCCTTATTTAAAAAAGTTCAAAACTTCAGCCGAAAGCGCGGACACCATCGAATACAAAATCGGAGAGATTTTTAACGAGTTGAAAAACAAGATTCAGAGTGGTTATAATCTGCGTGAAGTCATCAACTATATTGAGGAACTTCGTTTCCGTTCCCATACTGAAAAGCACGAGATGTCGCACCTATACGAAGCCAAGATCAAGAACATGGGCAATGCAGGCAGAAATGGCGGTGAATATTACACACCTCGTCCGCTTATCAAGACAATCGTGAAAGTAGTAGCGCCTGAAATCGGAAAAAAAATCTATGACGGCGCGGTTGGCTCAGCGGGATTCTTGTGTGAAGCCTTTGAATACCTGAAAGCCAGCAAGAATCTGACTACCAAAGACGCGGAATCTTTGCAGAAAAAAACCTTTTATGGTAAAGAAAAGAAGTCGCTTGCCTACATAATCGGCATTATAAATATGATTCTGCACGGCATTGAAGCGCCCAATATCGTGCACACCAATACACTGACTGAGAACCTTGCCGATATTCAGGAAAAAGACCGGTATGATATTATCCTTGCTAATCCCCCTTTTGGCGGTAAAGAACGCGCAGAGGTACAGCAGAACTTCCCTATCAAAACCGGTGAAACTGCTTTTCTATTCCTTCAGCATTTTATCAAGATTTTAAAAGGAGGCGGCAGGGCAGGCGTTGTAATCAAAAATACCTTTCTTTCTAATACCGACAATGCTTCCGTGTCTTTACGCAAACTGCTACTGGAAAGCTGTAATCTACATACCGTGCTGGATCTGCCTGGTGGCACCTTTACCGGCGCGGGTGTTAAAACCGTAGTGCTCTTTTTTGAAAAAGGAGTGCCTACACGTAAAGTCTGGTTTTATCAACTTAATTTGGATAGAAATCTTGGCAAGACCAATCCACTGAATGAAAATGATCTGGCGGAGTTTGTGAAGTTACAGAAAACCAAAGCTGATTCGGAAAACTCCTGGTCAGTGAAGGTTGCCGATGTGGATACTACTACTTGCGACCTGTCAGTAAAGAACCCAAATAAAAAAGATGAAACCGTTCTACGCGAACCGAAAGAGATTCTGGACGATATAAACGCACTGGACAAGGAAAGTACGGCGATCATGAAAGCAATACGGGAATTGGTATGAAGAAGAACTGGCAAACAAAAAAACTTGGTGAGGTAATCAAGTTAGAATATGGGAAGCCTTTACCTAAATCGCAAAGGAAAAGAAACAGTTATTATCCTGTTTATGGTGCAAATGGAGAAATAGATAGAAGTAATAAATATTATTATACTAAAAAAAGTATTATTGTTGGCAGAAAAGGATCGGCAGGCGAGTTAAATTTAACTGAAGAAAAATTTTGGCCGCTAGATGTTTCATATTATGTGACATTTGATGATAAATTATATGATTTAAAATTTATCTTTAACCTGTTAACTACTCTTGAATTACCCAAGCTTGCAAAAGGTGTTAAGCCGGGCATAAACAGAAATGAAGTTTATGCTTTTGATGTTAGAATTCCTCCACTCCCCGAACAAAAGCGTATTGTTGCTATTTTGAGTAAAGTTTTTACGGCAATTACGAAGGCAAAAGAAAACGCTGAAAAGAATCTGCAAAACGCTCGCGAGCTTTTTGAATCTTATCAACAGAATATCTTTGCCAATCCAGGTGATGGGTGGGTGGATCGAACACTCGATCAAGTGTGCATTGTCGAAAGAGGCAGCTCTCCTCGACCAATCAAAGAATTCTTTACGACTGCACCAGACGGAGTAAATTGGATCAAAATTGGCGATACCGAAGAGGGCGGAAAGTATGTCTATTCTACAGCTCAGAAGATAACGTCGGAAGGCGCTAAACAGTCACGATTTGTCAAAGAGGGTGATTTTATCCTGACGAATTCCATGTCGTTTGGTCGCCCCTACATCATGAAGACAAAAGGCTACATTCATGACGGCTGGTTCGTATTGAGGCTTAATATCTCGATTAACACGGATTATTTTTACTACCTGCTTTCTTCGCGCGTTGTCCAATCTCAATTTGTTCAGTTGGCAAGTGGATCGGTTGTTAAAAACATCAGCGGTGACCTTGTGAAGAAAGCCGTTCTGCCGATTCCGCCGCTGGCGCACCAGCAAGTCATCGTTGATAAGTTATTGGAGATCTCCGCTCAAACCAAAAAGCTTGAAGTCATATATCAGCAAAAATTGGCTGATTTGGAAGAACTAAAAAAATCGATATTACAAAAAGCCTTTAATAGGGAATTATAAAGAGGAGATAAATAAATGAGTAATTTAATCTTATTTGAAAGCAAGCAAGTCCGGCGTTTCTGGGATCTAAAAAAACAAAAATAATATTTTGCTATAGTGGATGTTATTGCTATTTTAACTGATAGTCCAAATCCACAGGTGTATTGGCGTGTACTAAAGAAACGATTACTTGCTGAAGGAAATGAAACCGTTACAAATTGTAACGCTTTGAAAATGGAGGCCGCTGACGGCAAAATGAGGCTTACTGATGTTGCCGATGCTGAAAAGTTGCTCCGGTTAATCCAATCAATTCCCTCTCCTAAAGCCGAGCCTTTTAAGCGCTGGCTTGCAAAGGTTGGTTACGAGCGTTTAGAAGAGATTGAGAATCCGGAACTTGCCGCAAAGCGTATGCATGAGATTTATAAACAAAAGGGCTATTCCGATGAGTGGATAGAAAAACGGATGCGTGGAATTGCGGTACGGGATGAGTTGACAGAAGAATGGAAAAAGAGAGGTATGAAGGAACAAAAAGAATATGCGATTCTCACGGCAGAAATCAGCAAAGCAACTTTTGGCATGACCCCGACTGAATATAAAGAATTTAAGGCACTTGATAAACCGAATGAAAATCTTCGCGATCACATAACTGATCTTGAATTGATTTTTTCTATGTTGGGAGAAGCGTCAACTACCGAAATTGCCAGAAAAAAAGATGATCAGGGTTTTACCGATAATAAAAGAACAGCTCTTGAAGGTGGATCTGTTGCCGGTAACGCACGGTGGGAACTGGAAGAAAAAAGCGGTGCAAAAGTTTCAACAAAAGAAAATTATAAAGAGATACCCTAAATGAGACGTAAGGCAATAAAACAGAATAAAAAGGCTGGATAATTATGAATGAATCGGAAACCAGAGCGGAGCTTATTGACCCGAAGCTGAAAGAAAGCGGCTGGGGTGTGGTGGAAGGCTCAAAAATCCTACGGGAATATAATATAAATATTGGCAAGATTCTAATAGGCGGCGGACGCGCTAAACCGCTGATTGCCGATTATGTGCTGGTCTATCATAACCGCAAACTTGCCGTCATCGAAGCCAAGAGCGATGAGCAAGAGGTGGGCGAGGGAGTGGCACAGGCGAAGAATTATGCCGAAAAAATGCACTTAGACACTACCTTTGCCAGCAATGGCAAGAAGATTTATCAAATCTGTATGAAAACCGGCAAAGAAGGATTAGCTACTGCTTTTCCTACGCCGGATGAGCTATGGAAAAAGACTTTTGCCACCCAAAACCAATGGCAGGATAAATTTAATCAAGTCCCGTTTGAAGATGTGGGCGGCACAAAGAGTGCGCGATACTATCAGGAAATTGCGGTTAATAATACCATGGACGCTATTACAGAAGGAAAACAGCGTATTCTACTCACTATGGCAACCGGCACCGGAAAAACCTTTGTAGCCTTCCAAATTGCCTGGAAATTGTTCCAAACTCGTTGGAATCTGAAACGCGACGGTTTGCGCAGGCCTCGTATCTTGTTTTTGGCAGACAGAAATATACTTGCAGACCAGGCGTTTATTGCCTTTTCAGCCTTTTCCGAAGATGCGTTAGTTCGCATCAACCCAAAAGAGATCAGCAAGAAAGGTTCGGTGCCCACCAACGGCAGCATTTTCTTTACCATTTTCCAGACCTTTATGAGCGGCCCGAACAATACGCCGTATTTTGGCCAATATCCCGCGGATTATTTTGATTTTATTATTATTGACGAGTGCCATCGCGGAGGCGCGAACGACGAAGGAAACTGGCGCGGTATTATGGAATATTTTTCGCCCGCTGTTCAGCTTGGCTTAACCGCAACGCCCAAACGCAGAGATAACGCGGATACTTACCGTTATTTTGGAGAGCCGGTGTATATCTATTCGCTTAAAGAAGGCATAAACGACGGGTTTCTGACGCCGTTCAAGGTAAAGCGGATCAAGACTACGATAGACGATTATATCTATGTCCCGGATGATCAGGTTGTTGAAGGTGAAATAGAGGAAGGCAAGCTTTATATAGAACCGGATTTTAACAGAATTATAGAGATTAAAGAACGCGAAGCCAAACGAGTGAAGATATTTCTTTCTGAAATCAATCAGAACGAAAAAGCCATTGTTTTTTGCGCAACCCAGGATCATGCGATGGCAGTGCGGGATTTAGTCAACCAATTTAAACAAAGCAAAGAACCGAATTACTGCGTGCGGGTTACTGCTAACGATGGTATATTGGGTGACCAATATTTACGTGAATTTCAGGATAATGAAAAGACTATCCCGACGATTCTGACTACTTCGCAAAAGCTCTCCACAGGCGTGGATGCCCGCAATATCCGCAATATCATACTTATGCGCCCGATTAATTCAATGATTGAGTTTAAGCAGATCATAGGGCGAGGCACACGGTTGTTTGACGGAAAAGAATTTTTTACCATTTATGATTTTGTGGATGCGTATTATCATTTTTCCGATCCGGAATGGGATGGTGAACCTATTCCGCCTGATCTAACACAGGAACCGCCCAAAGGTCCTCCTAAACCACCAAGGGAAATAGTTGATGAACCACCGCCTCCGTATGAATCAAAGCAAAGAATAAAGGTAAAACTGCGCGATGGTAAAGAGCGCGAGATTCAGCATATGATCGCAACCTCTTTCTGGAGCGCGGACGGCAAGCCTATCTCAGCCGAAGATTTTCTGCGCAACCTGTTTGGCAAGCTGCCTGATTTTTTCAAAAGTGAAGATGACCTGCGCGAAATCTGGTCTAATCCTATTACCCGCAGGGCATTGCTTGAAAAACTTGCCGGTGCGGGATATGGCAAAGACGAATTGCTTACTTTACAGAAATTGATTAATGCTGAAAAAAGTGACTTGTTCGACGTGCTCGAATATATTTCATTTGCGGTTAAACCGATCACAAGGGAAATGCGGGTAGCGCAGGCGCAATCGAAAATTTTTAAAGGATTGGATAACAGACAGAAAGAATTCTTGGAATTTGTGCTTTCCAAATACATTGAAACCGGCGTGGAGGAACTTGACCAGGAAAAACTGCCTAATCTTTTGACATTGAAATATCTGGCGCTCAGCGATGCAGAAAAATTGTTGGGCGGGGTTCAAAGCATCCGGGATACCTTTATTGGTTTTCAAAAACATCTGTATGCGGAAGTAGCGGTATAAAGTGAAAGAACCAGGGTCAGGTCTTTCCTGAAAATGTCAGCAATTAAGGAAAATAAAAAAGTGTAGAAAGTTAAAAAGACTCCAAAGAACCTGTCTGGCTGTGATCGTCCGCAGCCTTGAAGAGATTGAGGTTTTAGCGAAATACGCGCGGCAGATAAGCAGGCGCCACAATAGCTGGGATGTTTTTCTTTTTGACGAGAAGCTTATTCATTTAGGCAGG
>Ga0210016_1004974_pt1 | contig 11214 bp, 7 predicted proteins | sample CryGeyCG2014_300_FD_185454 | JGI IMG/M metagenome (GOLD analysis project Ga0210016, IMG submission 185454) | Groundwater microbial communities from aquifer - Crystal Geyser CG02_land_8/20/14_3.00 (SPAdes) (version 2) | ecosystem: Environmental > Aquatic > Deep subsurface > Groundwater | place...
AGAACTTGTTTCTGGGATCATCCTCGGGAAGAGCATTTGCCCCGAGAAAAACATCCACAGCAGCCAGTCCGGTATAAACTGGAACATCATTGAGGTAAACCTTACCCCCACCGAGCTTTATCCTGGGTCTGGGGTGACCTATATTGAGAAAGACACCTGAGGAACACATTGGACCAAAGGTGCCTGTGGTAACCACATCAATTTCTTCCGCTGCCCTGCTTATGCCCTTTTCCTTGGCAAGGCCAATCACCTCTTCAGCAGTTACCACTACCACTTTGCCACTTTTAATTTTCTCGTTAATCTCAGCGATTGTCTTTGACATAGCGATTCTAACCTTATTTCAGTAATTCCATGGCTATTTGGGCAGCCTTTTTGCCAGATAGGAGCATGCCACCAAATATCGGTCCCATTCTGGGGGAACCAAAAACGGCGCTAGCCGCCATACCAGCGACTATTAATCCAGGGTAAACCTCCTTAGTATTTCCAAGAATCTCCTTCTCACCTATCTCAGCCCACATCGGTTTTTCGCCGATTATCTTTCCTGTCGCTGTCCTTAGCTTCCCTCCCAATTTCTCAGTAACCAAGTGGCAAATCTCACAGGCATGTCCTGTGGCGTCTATCACTATCTTTGACCTTATGGCTAAAGGGTCAATATGCAAATTTGCTGTGGAAACAGCGCTCCAGTTTAACACTAAACCACTAACTCTGTCAGCTTCCCTGATGACCACGTCTTCAACGCTGAGCAAGTTAAATATCCTGGCTCCTGCTTTTACCGCCACAGAGCAAAGAGTTGAAGCTACTTCTACAGCGTTGGCAACATAGTAGCCTTCTTGATATTGGATAGTGCTGATGCCCAACTCGTCCAGAATTTCCTTGCCCTCAGCTTGAACTACAATCTTGTTGAACATCATGCCACCTCCCCATATTCCTCCCCCAACGCTTAACTTCTTTTCGAAGATGGCTGTTTTTACTCCTCCTCTTGCTAGATAATAAGCGGCAGCCATCCCCGCTGGCCCAGCGCCTACTATAGCTACATCAAGCTCCATTGCCTCAAGTAAGTCCTTTATGTAGCTCTCAGTTATAGCTCTGGAAATAGTAACTTCGTCCATTATTATTGGCTCCCTTTAGGGGTTTACACGGTCATCTAAGCAAACACACTTTACGAATATTGCAATAGTATACTCCTTCTACAGAGTAATTTTCTAGCCATGGTAATAGCCTACCGATTGCTGCCGATTATAGTGGCTTCATTTGACAATAGGCCATCGCCCACCGACTGAATCTGAGACAGTACTCGCATTGAATATTATGACAGCTAGGTGTAGCATACCAATAAAGGTAACTCTACCAGTAATCAGTCAGATGGCTCTACTTTCCTATGAGATATATTATTTCAAGGATGAGTTGAAATTATGAATACAGATACAACATTTATAACCAATGAAGGAGAAAGTAACCTTCGAGATAGATTCCGGGTACTGATCAAAGACACCAAGTTTTTTGATGCCTTAGTTGGTTATTTCTACACCAGCGGCTTCTATGCTCTCTATAGATCCTTGGAAAACACCGAAAAAATTAGAATTCTTATCGGCGTAAGTACAAGTAAACAAACCTTCAACTTAATTCAGCAATCTCAATCTCCAGTGCCGGGGACTTTTAAATTCTCTCACGCTGAGGCGAAAGAGGAATTCTCCAATGTCGTAGCGGATGAGATGGAAAGTTCTGAGGATAGTAGAAACGTCGAAGAGGGCGTAAACAAGTTCATTGAATGGCTTCGCAATGGCACGCTGGAGATTAAAGCCTACCCATCTCAGAATATTCACGCCAAGCTGTATATCATGACTTTTGTTCAAGGTGATAAAGATGTTGGTAGAGTAATAACTGGTTCTAGTAATTTCACGCAGGCTGGCTTGATAAACAACCTCGAATTCAATGTTGAACTCAAGAATAGAGCTGACTATGAATTTGCCCTAGCCAAATTCAATGAACTCTGGGCAAATGCCGTAGATGTCAAAGACGAATATCTTGAAACCATTCAAAACAAAACCTGGCTTAATAACACCATTACCCCTTATGAGCTTTACCTTAAGTTTCTTTATGAGTATTTCAAGGAAAAGATTAACATTGACCAGGATAGTATTGCGCAAAGATATCTACCGGAAAACTTCCTGGACTTAGTATATCAGAGAGAGGCAGTAAAAGATGCCAAGGGTAAGTTGGAAGAGTACGGCGGCGTCTTTATTTCTGATGTGGTCGGCCTGGGTAAAACTTACATTTCAGCTATGCTGGCAAATCAGCTTGATGGTAGAAATCTGGTCATTGCCCCTCCTGTTCTCTTGTATAAGGATAACCCGGGTTCATGGCCTAATGTTTTCTCTGATTTTAAAATAGCGGCTGATTTTGAATCCCTGGGAAAGCTCGACTATCTCACAAAGCAAGGAACTGATAAATATAAGAACATCTTTATTGATGAAGCCCACCGCTTCCGCATGGAAATGAATATAACCTATGAAAAGCTGGCGCAAATATGCCGCGGCAAACGTGTTATCCTGGTTACTGCCACACCGCTTAACAATTCACCCCGAGATATCCTCAGCCAGATTAAGTTGTTTCAAAAATCTAAAAAAAGCACTATCCCTAACTTGCCGAAGCTGGAGAATTTCTTCAACAGCCTGGCTAAGAAACTCAAAGACCTCGACAGGCAGAAAGACTATGATGAATATATGAAAATCGTAGGAGAGAATGCTAATGAAGTCCGAGAAAAGGTCCTGAAATACCTGATGGTGCGGAGAACCAGGTCAGAAATTGTTAAGTACTTCACCGAAGACTTGAAGAAAGGGGGATTGAAATTTCCTGAAGTGGCTGACCCAGAGCCAATTTTCTATCAGCTTAATAACAATGAAGACTATGTATTCACTCGAACCATAGAATTGGTGACCAAGAAGTTTTCTTATGCCCGTTATGCTTCTATGCTGTATTACAAAGTCAAGCCTACCCAACCCGAAAAACTGGCACAGCAGAATATGCGTAAATTTATGAAGATATTACTGGTGAAGCGACTTGAAAGCAGTTTCTATGCCTTTAGAAATACACTTGCCCGGTTCATCAAATCTTACGAGCAGTTTTTGCACGAATTCGATAACGGGAATGTATATGTCAGCAAGAAATATGCCAGTAAAATCTTTGAACTCTTGGAAGATGACGACGATGAAGCTATCCAGCACCTCATCGATGAAGACAAAGCCAGGAAGTACGAGGCAAAGGACTTCCGCCCCGATTTCAAAAAGGATTTAGACAGCGATTTAGCCACTCTAAGGGAAATAGACAAGCTCTGGAAAAGCATAGACCGGGACCCGAAATTGTTAACCTTTCTTGATATTCTTTCATCCCATAAAATCCTGAAAGAAAACAAGCTCATCATCTTTACCGAATCGAAAGAGACTGTCGAATATCTTGAAAAGCACCTTGCCGAGAAGTTTCCCAACCAAGTCCTCTCTTTCTCCGGAAGCTCGGGCGCTGCCACCCGCGATAAAGTCATTGCCAACTTTGATGCCCGGGCTAAATTTCCCAAAGATGACTATCGCCTTCTCGTCACCACGGAGGTGCTTTCAGAGGGTGTTAACTTACACCGTTCCAATGTGGTTATCAACTATGACATCCCCTGGAATCCCACTCGCTTGATGCAGCGGGCAGGACGTATCAATCGTGTTGACACCAAGTTTGATACTATTTACACCTTCAACTTTTTCCCCACTACACAATCGAATGACCAGATTAAACTTACCGAAGCCGCTGAAGCTAAGATACAGGCTTTCATTGAAATGCTGGGCAATGATGCCAGGTTGCTAACAGAAGGTGAAGAAATCAAGTCGCATGACCTCTTTACCCGCCTGACTTCAAAGAAAACTATCACTGGTGAGGACGAAACTGAAGACAGCGAGTTGAAATACTTACGGGTCATTCGAGATATTCGCGATAATGAATCGGACTTATTTGAGAAGATTAAACGTCTTCCTAAAAAAGCCCGCACCGCCAGAATCAGTGAAAACGGAGACAATACCCTGCTTACCTATTTCCGCAAAGGCAAACTGCAAAAGTTCTACCTTGCAAACGGGCAGTCAACTCAAGAATTGGATTTCTTCTCCGCTGCCAGGCAACTCGAAATAGACAAAGACACTCAACGTCAGCCCCTTCCCCGGGATTACTACGACTTATTGGACTTGAACAAGAAGGCATTCCAATCAGCTACTACTGAGGAAATGCCAGAGGCAAAAATGAAAGGCGGCCGGGACAGTGCCACCTTTGTGCTCAAGTTTCTGAAGTCTAATCAAATCAAGCATTTCCAAGGTTACACCGAGGATGACGAGCTTTACATCAAACAGGTCATTAAACTCATAGAAGAGGGAGGTTTGCCCAAACAAACTACTAAAACGCTGCAAAAGGCACTAAGCAAAGAGCTAAACCCCATAAAGATATTGGGCATACTGAAAAAGAATATTCCTTCGGAGTTTTTCAAGGAGACGGTGGCAGAAAGCGCCGCCCAAACCTCTGGCCCCAGAGAGGTCATCCTTTCTGAATACCTTATAAGCAAATAGCCATGAAGAAGCCACAAAACAACTATGCTTTTATTGATGGACAGAATCTCAATCTGTCTATACAGCGACTGGGATGGAAGTTGGACTTCAGAAAGTTCAGGGTTTACCTGAGCGAGAAGTATGCAGTTGGCACAGCATATTATTTCCTCGGCTTTGTCGAAGGAAACAGCAATTTGTATACCTCGCTTCAGAAAGATGGTTACATCCTGGTCTTCAAACCCACGCTCACATTCCCAAATGGGAAGGTGAAAGGTAACATCGATGCCGAACTGGTACTCCATGCGATGATTCAATATGAAAACTACGAGAAAGCTGTTATTGTCACGGGAGACGGTGATTTCTACTGCCTGGTGGATTATTTCATCAAGAACAACAAATTATTAAAGCTGCTAATCCCTGACAGGAACCGCTTCTCCTCATTGTTCAGAAAGAAAATGGTCTACATTTCCTTTGTAAGTGATTTTAGAAACAAGTTGGAATATGATAAGAATGCCAGATAAAAAAGGAGAGGCATTACCGCGGGACGGAACCCTTTGGATGGCCTCTCATCGAGATTATGTTATAAGTATAACAGATACATATATTTTGTCAAATAGGTTTTTCCTATGGATAGACAAGCCGCTGCGAAAATAATCAGAGACACTTTTGAAAACCCTTTTGACAAGGGGCAATTTGTTCATTTTAGCAGGAACCTACTTAATCACATTGATGATTCCAGTAACTTCACCTATCAAGGGAGTTATATCCCTGATGCTTATAAGCCATATATCCAGACACTTGAGCGGATAGGCAAATACCAGGACACGGAAGACAACAAAATAGACCTCCTTATTGTCCAATTAAAAAAGGAAACCTTGCTTGAGCGTGCCCGCACCAGGCAGAGGAATTTTATCGCCTGGTATCTAAACGGCAGTCGTGGTGGTGAACTTAAAGACGCAGCTCTAGTGGCATTTGTTTCCCCTGATAGTGAAGACTGGCGCTTTTCTCTGGTGAAAATGGATTACACCCTCGAAGAGACGCCAGGCGGTAAGACTAAAGTAAAAACGGAACTCACTCCAGCTCGCCGTTGGTCATTCTTGGTGGGTAAAAACGAAAGTAGCCACACGGCACAGAGCCAGCTGGTCGATATTCTGGCAGATGATAAGAATAACCCAACGCTCTCTACTCTGGAAAATGCCTTCAATATTGAGGTAGCCACCAGGGAATTCTTTAAGAGGTATCGTGAGCTTTTCCACAAAGTTAAAGAGGAACTTGATAAGCTGGTTGTCAATGACAAGACTATCAGCCAGGAATTTGATGATAAAGGCATAAACACCATCAATTTCTCCAAGAAACTGTTGGGACAGGTCGTGTTCCTCTATTTCTTGCAGAAGAAGGGCTGGTTTGGCGTCGGGCGGGATGAGGATTGGGGAACAGGGCCAAAGGACTTTCTGCGGCGCCTCTTTGAAAAGAAGATTGTGCCGTACGGCAACTTCTTTAATGATGTGCTGGAGCCGCTTTTTTATGAAGCGCTGGCCGTAGAAAGGACTGAAGACTTCTACAGCCGTTTCAACTGCAAGATTCCGTTCCTCAACGGTGGTCTTTTTGACCCTATCAATAACTATGACTGGGTGCATACCGATATTCTTCTACCTAACGGACTCTTTTCAAACAATGAAAAAACAAAGGAAGGTGACACTGGCACTGGCATTCTAGATATCTTTGACCTCTACAATTTCACCGTTAAAGAAGACGAGCCGTTAGAAAAAGAAGTGGCAGTTGACCCTGAAATGCTGGGCAAGGTTTTTGAGAATCTTCTGGAAGTTAAAGACCGCAAATCCAAAGGCACTTATTATACCCCTCGTGAGATTGTCCACTATATGTGCCAGGAAAGTTTAATCAATTATCTGGACACCGCAATTAACACTGGTGATGTTCCACTGGTGCACACTCGCCCTCCCCAGGGAAAATTGCTCGGGCAGCCTGACCCGGAACAAGCGGCATTGAGAACTACTGCCTATAAGGTCGTAGTCCCCCGGGAAGATATCGAGAACTTCGTCCGTAAAGGTGAATTTGCTGTTGAGCATGACACCCGGGTTGAGAGCTATGGGAAGGAGACTGAGCGCTATTCCTACAAACTTCCTGAAAGCATCCGTCAGAATGCTAAGTTGCTTGATGATAAGCTAGCTGATATCAGGGTCTGCGACCCCGCAGTTGGCTCCGGGGCTTTCCCCGTGGGCATGATGCACGAAATCATCCACGCCAGAAATACGCTTACCACTTACCTCCCTGATAAACCGAAGAGAACCAATTACAACTTTAAGCGCCATGCGATTCAAAGCTGCCTTTACGGCGTGGATATTGACCCCGGCGCTGTAGAAATTGCCAAGCTCCGCCTTTGGCTATCCTTGGTGGTTGACGAGGAAGATATCAGGCAAATTCGGCCCCTTCCTAACCTGGATTATAAAATCGTCTGTGGCAACTCGCTTTTGGGTGTAGAGAAAAACTTATTCAATCTGGAGTTGTTCAATAACCTCGAGAAGCTGAAGTCACTCTATTTCAGCGAAACCAATGCCACCAAAAAACAGGAATATAAAAAACAGATTGATGATTTAATCAACCAGATAACCAATAACAACCAAAAGTTTGATTTTGAAGTGTATTTTTCTGAGGTCTTCCATGAGGATAATAGAGGCTTCAATGTCGTAATTGCCAACCCGCCATATATTGAGCACAAAAAGCTGAAAGTTCTAAGAGAGCTAATTAACACCAAATATGAGACTCACTCTGGTACAGCTGATATATACGTCTATTTCTATGAGAAAGGTTTGAAGCTATTAAGGGACCATGGAGTTCTGACTTTTATCTCTTCTAATAAATTCTTGAAAACGGGCTATGGTAGCAAGTTGAGAGGTTTATTAACTAACTACCATCTACTTCAAATCGTTGACTTTACCGAGGTTCACATATTTGATGCGCTTGTGGCTACTTGCATAGTTATTGTAGCAAAAGAAAAAGCTGATGGTTCTGTTTTAGTTACCTCTGCAAATGATAATATACAGTCTTTTACGTACCTATATGAATTCATTAATAGAAGTTGCCAGCCAGTTCTTTTGAAGAATCTGGGCAGCGAGATCTGGCAATTAAGCGAAGGACCCAGGCTAAGAATAAAATCTAAGATTGAAACTAATAGTAGAAGATTGAAAGAGATCGTTGGTGTCCACATTTATAGAGGATTAACGACTGGCTGCAATGAAGCATTCATAATAGGGGAAGACACAGCTAAGATATTCTTGAAATCAGACCCAAGAAATCGAGATATTATCAAACCTCTTTTGCAAGGACGAAACATAAGAAAATGGCAGTACATCGTAACAAACTCATATATACTTCAAACTGGATATGATTTAGATCTTCGCAAATACCCGAAAATATTCATGCACTTGACACGCTTCAAACCTAAGCTTATGGGTCGAGCAGATCAAGGAAGGAAATGGTGGAACCTGAGAGCTTGTGCATATTATGCTGAATTTGAAAAAGAAAAGATAATTTGGGGACTCACAGCAAATAAATGGGCTTTTGCTTATGACAATGAGGGACATTATTTACCAAGTAATGGTTACATATTGACCTCATTGGAGGTTCCCATCAAATATCTACTTGCCCTTTTGAATAGTCAATTACTGGAATTCTATTTTAGCTTTGTTGGCATAATGACAGCAGGTGGCGCATTTACGCTTAAATACGAAACTATTGGTGAGCTTCCTGTTAAGGAGCTACCCTTAAGCAAACAAGAGTTGCTCATAAATTTAGTTGACCAAATCCTCGCTATCACTAAAGACGAAGACTACCTTGCCAATCCCACCAAGCAAGCCAAGGTCAAAGAATACGAACGCCAGATTGACCAGATGGTCTATGAGCTGTACGGGCTAACGCCGGAGGAGATTGGGGTGGTGGAGGGCTCCTTCTCTCAAAAGCACTAGAAACCTCAGAGTCAAGAGCAAAGGGACATTTCGCATAAACTACTCCGTGCGATGACCTCGGTTATCGTTGCACAAAACTGACTTTTGTTCAATGAAGGGTAATATTTGGAAAATGAGGGTTTATGGAGGCTCGCTTGTATCGTCCTTGCTCTCCTCGGAGAATATCTCCTCTGTGATGTCTATGATGAAGTCCGCGTCGAAAAGATCGAGGCCGTAGTCTTTACGAATGCGCTCCATACTTTCATTGTCGATGCTCTCTCCGAATTGGGAGAATGGTCCGCTCCATGTAAAATAGTCTACAAAAAAGGCCTTTGCATCCTCCAGCTCACCCTCGTCAAAGCTTTCTTCAAGCTCAGCAATGACCTTGTTGATGCGTTCACTTGTTCTACGCTTTTTCTCCAGCCAGTGCAGTCTTCGCTTCCTTGATTTTCGTTCTGCCCTTCTCGCTTCTCTGCCCATGTTGTTGCCTCCTCAAATTGGCCAGTCTAGCCACGGAAACCACACAATATACCTAATATACTATAACAAATGCTGATGTTGGGCGTAAACAATCACTCATTTCGTTAGCTTTGAAAAAGTGATAATTCAGGATACCCGAAATAACCGCACGCAACTATGTAATTCCAAACAAGATCACTTGGATGATGCATTTGCAAGACCGCTCGTCGTGTCATTCAGCGCTTCTCGGTATCAATATTTTGCTTGTGGTCAGTATATCCTGAATCCGTGAAGTCAAACTTGCTTGCTTCACCTACAGGGTGAAGGTGAGTGAATCTGTGTTCACGGATCCAGGTATATTTAAAGGCTAGGTCAGAGAAAGGATAGGCTACCTTGACAAAATTTTTGCAATGGATTAGATTGGCGGCATGAATACGTTTTCGTGGGTTTGCCCACACTGTGGGCACGCGGCAACCATAAAGGACGAGGACATTAACATCGATGATTCAATACTGACCATCAAGAATAAGGATGGTTATCGATGCCTAACTAGTGTTTTCATCGTTTGTCCGAACCCAGAATGCCAGAAATTCACTCTAACTGCAGCTCTCAAGGAGGTTAAGAGCGTATTTCGTCCGGACGGGTCTGGTCGCCCAGATTATAGCAACCTGCCGGTTCTAAGACAATGGGACCTAATACCAGAATCCAAGGCAAAGTCTTTTCCCAACTACATACCGAAGCCGATTCTGGATGATTACAGTGAGGCTTGCCTGATACGAGATTTGAGTCCAAAGGCTTCTGCTACCTTATCCCGTAGGTGCTTGCAAGGAATTATACGCGACTTCTGGCAGGTTAAGCCGGGCCGATTAGGTAACGAGATAGAGCAGATAAAGGACAAGGTCGACGTTGACGTGTGGAAAGCGATAGATGGAGTAAGAAGCGTAGGCAATATCGGCGCACATATGGAGGAAGATATCAATGTCATAGTTGATGTCGAGCCAAACGAGGCGCAACTGCTGGTGGAACTAATTGAGATTCTGCTCAAAGACTGGTATGTCGCCCGCGAGCAAAAGAGGTTGCATCTGGAAGCCATTGTCAAGCTAACTGCAGAGAAAAAATCCGTTCAAAAGCGAACCACGATCTAGCAGCAAGTGTAGCTTTAAGCTTTTGCGTGCGCTACGCTTGCCAACGGACTATATTCTCGGTGAATTCTACTAACACTCTCCACATTAAAATGGTGCCATACTTCTAGTAGATTCTGTTACCTCATTGCACCTTATAGCGTCTTGTTCAGTAAGGCGAGTTACTTATCCAGTTTCATAGTCATTATCGTGGGTGCTATAATCCCGATTTCTTGTGACGGTTTACCATCACTTTGAGCGTTCAATTTAATCTACTTCGTTGTCCTTTAGTAGCTATTCTAGTTATAATGATCAGGAGCAGCTTGAGGTCTATTGAGCAGTAGCGAAGCTGGTGGGAAGAGGCGTACAATATAATTTGGAGGATAAAGAAATGGCAAAGGCTAAATACCTTGTGGATGAGAAGGGTAGGAAGCGAGCAGTTCTCCTGGATATCAAGGAATATCAGCGATTCATGCAGCGGCTAGAAGAAATGGAAGATGCCCTCAGTTTAGATGAAGCAGTTCACACTGCTCAAAATTTCAGGGACTATCGTGAAGTCAGGGCTGAATTAAAGCGAGAAGGACGTTTGTGAGGTATGTTGTTCTCCTTGAAAGTCGAGCCGAGAAGGAGCTTAAATCTCTTCCTCAAGGGGTTTTGAAGCGGTGGATATTAAGTTGCAAGCTTTGTCGCTCAATCCTCGCCCAAGAGGCGTAACAAAACTAAAAGGAAAAGAAAGTGAAGGATGGCGACTTAGAATAGGCGATTATCGGCTCCTTTATCAAATCGATGATAAAGATAATGTCGTGCGTATCTATAGAATTAAACACAGACGGGAAGTTTATCACTGATCTTCCTTCTCTATCTGCTGAACATGCCTAGGGCAATTGGCTGTCACAATACTTTTCGACGGTTTGGTTAGCCGTTGGAAACAGAGCTGTGAAGGGATGCTATCAAAGGTCGATAGGTATATTATTAAACAAAATGGGCAATTCGTTTAATAAGGTAAAAGCTTATTAAACCGGTGTTTAGCAAGGATATCTCACCCTAGCAGGCGGCAGGGCATGACGAAAAAAGCAGTGCACAATTTAGTTTTTGTTC
>Ga0210016_1004976_pt1 | contig 11211 bp, 9 predicted proteins | sample CryGeyCG2014_300_FD_185454 | JGI IMG/M metagenome (GOLD analysis project Ga0210016, IMG submission 185454) | Groundwater microbial communities from aquifer - Crystal Geyser CG02_land_8/20/14_3.00 (SPAdes) (version 2) | ecosystem: Environmental > Aquatic > Deep subsurface > Groundwater | place...
AGACAGCTCCAATTCCCCGGGACATCATATTAAAAGTGAGGGCTTCAAAATATCTTCCCGGATCAAATCTTTTACCGTAAGAATAACTGTATCTGCGCCAATGAGAAAACAGAGTTTTTAAAAGGGTGGGGACGGAAAAATAATTAAGGTTGAATCTTAAGAAATTTCGCCAAGCCTTCAGAATACTTTTCGGCACGTCAAAAAACTGCCACTGAAGCCAGAGCGAAATGATATTTTGGGTTAAAATCCTCTCCAACATAGAGATTGTTATATTATAGCGAATTTCAACCGATATATCAAAATAAAACCCCGTTAGAATCTTATACTCTAACGGGGTAAAATTATGTGGTGACCAATTTAATTTCTTTATTGTGTGGGCGTGTGCGGATTTGAACCACAGACCTCACGGATGTGAACCGTGCGCTCTAACCAACTGAGCTACACGCCCAAATTTTGGCCTCTATCCCTGAATTATACACCCTTCGCTACGGCTCGGGTAATTAATAAAGCAAAAAAAGAAGGAACGGCTTTTTGGAAAATTTGCCGTCCCTTTATTGCAATATCTCTTGCACCAAATGAGCGTTAACAGAGTTCCGGAGCAAAAAATCTACAATTCCTTTGTCGTCATCGATAAATTTCTCAATCCCCATCCGGTTAATAATTTCTAATTTCCGTTGGCCGACTCCTTTTCCATTTCCTACGCAAAAAAGACTATGAAAAGGTATTCTATGAAATCTAAGCCATTTTTTTGTTAAACCCTCCAATTTTTGGGGCCTGGCAGAAACAATTACAATATCCCGCTCCTTACTTAAAATTTCAACCACTTTTTTATTGGGCCTTACAAAAATAAGCCCGGAAAAAAGCCACCAAGGTAATTCAAAGTTAATCCTCACAGAGACAGACGTAAGCACACCATCCAAATCAGACCCGACAGCCATTTCAATCGCCTCCTTTCAAAAGGAAATTTTCACCTTTTTCCCAACGGGACTCATCCAAAAACAACCGTCCTCCATGTGTTCAAGACAGGACATCCCTAAAAATTCGTGGGGATACCCTACTGTTTCGTTCAACCTCTTGCGGTAAGCCGCCAAACGCGGGCAGTTCTTAAAACAAACTTTTCTGTCTTTACGATAACACTCTCTACAAGGACTGACTATCTTTTCCATTCTTTTCACCTCCTCCAATATTTTAATTACAAAGGACAATTATAAATTTTAATTCCTAGAATATTATTTTACCCGAGCGGACAATGAGGACTTCTTCCTCATCTTCACCTTCGCTTCCTTCGGAAGCTCGGTAAGCGAAGGGTTGAGAAGAGGATTTATCCTCTTCGACTTCTAAACAGTTCTTGAGTTTTAGCTTTGGCAATTTTTATTTGAAGAAGTTTGGTGGAGCGGTATTTTTGGTATCCCATCTTTCTTGTATCTAACCACTGCTCCAATTTTATAATATTTGACTTGAAAAGCCAAACCAGAAACAAGGCAATCGCCAGAGGTAAAAGGAATGAATCAATAAAGAGGTTGTTCGTCAAGCCAGTTGAAATGCTGGTCGCTCCGGCTACGGCTTTCTTGGTAACAACGATCGTGGCCGTATCGGAATTTGAAGTATTGCTGGAAGAAACTGTCACTGAATTGGTTAACGACGTGTTGCCGAAAGCAAAACTGGCAGCGCTCGCTATGTCAGCGTCAAAAGTGACGGTTCTTGTTTGGTTAGCCGACAAACTGCCGATGTTGTAGCCTGAAACGATATCGCCGCTGACTGAGTTGCCGTCCAGTTTCAAGGAATTCTGCCTCCAAACTATTTGGCCGGGCAAAGTATCTTTCACAATCACATTGTCTAACGCCGAATTAGCGGCAGTAATGGTAATTGAGAAAGAAATGACTTCGGAAGGGTCAGCTAAAACAGAATCTACCCACCCGGTTCCATCCGAAAGATTACGGACCCATTTGTTTACGGTTAAAGTCCCAGCCGATGTTATGCTGGCTGTCACCGTATCTGTGTTTGATCCGCCAGAACCGGTACAGGTCAAGGTGTAGTTTCTGGAAACAGTTAAGTTTCCGGTTGACTCAGAACCTGAAATTGATTTTGCTCCTGACCAGTCTCCCGAGGCTGAACAATAATTGGCGTTATTTGAACTCCAGCTCAAAGTGGCAGCGGTATTGTAAGGAATGGTAACTGAACCGTCGTAACCATTAATTTTTAAATCAACGCTGACCGGAGATTGGCAGGAAAGAACATTAATATTGGCTGTGTTTTCGGCAGAAACGCCCTGAGTTTCAATTTTTACTTTTGCCGTGTAATTGCCGGTTGAACCGAAATTACAGACATCATAAGCCGTGTAAGAATGCGAACTGGTGGTGATTATTTTTTCCCAGGTTCCGTCATTAGTACAGTCAAAAAAGTAAGAGATATCTCCGCCGAAATTGCCGGAAATAGAACCTGTCAAATCAACGCCGTTTAAAGGAACGCAACCGGAAGAAGGTGAAGGAGAAAGAGAAACGGATAAAGAAGGCGAACCGATATTAACGGTAACATTGTCTGAAACTGAACCGGCAGAACCTGAGCAGTTTAAAGTAAATGTCTTTGAAGAAGTTAAATTAGAGATTGTTTGCGAGCCGGAAGTTGATTTATAACCCGTCCAATCACCGGAAGCCTGACAGGAATTAGCGCTGCTGGAAATCCAGGTTAAGGTAACGGAACTTCCGTAAACAACGCTGATGGGACCGTCTGAGCCATTTGCTTTAAGGTCAACCGTGGGAGCGCAACTCGTGGTAAAGGTTTTGTTTTCACCAAAAGTCGTGCCGGCGCTGTTTTGAGCCGCCGCCCTATAGTGGTAAGCAGTACAAGGACTCAAGTTGGAAACAGTAATACAATAAATCCCTAATTGGCTTAAAATTTTTTGAGAGGTCGTTTGACCGTAACCGGTTGTCTGTCCGTATTCAAACCAGCCCGTAACCGTGCTGTCTCCACCCATATCAGTGACCTCTCCGACAAAATTAACGGTCGTTCCGGTAACCGTTGTGACGTTGGGACAACTTTGAGCCAACGCAAAATTCGCCAAGGCAAAAGTTCCTGACAATATTAAAATTAAAGGAATAAGAAAAATGATATGCTTTTTTTTAATTGTTTTTAATTGCATATTTTTAACGATTTTACATTATTCACGTAAATAACCGTTAGTAAGTAACAACCGCAGGTTTGGTAATGACTGTCGGCGGTTTTGCTTTCACAATCACCTGAACCGAATCTGTGGACGTCTGAGTCTGATCGGCATTTTTGCAGACAATAGTGAAATTGTATGTTTTTACCGAATTCAGCTGAATGGTTTGTGAACCGGAAGTCGTTTTGGAGCCTGACCAGTCTACGGAAGCTTCGCAGGAAACAGCGTTTTGGGATGTCCAGGATAAATTCACGGATTCTTGGTAATTAACAGTGATGGGGCCGTTTGAACCGTTGGCTTTGATGTCAACCGACACGGGCGCGCATTTGGTGGTAAAGGTTTTGTTTTCACCGTAAGAAGTACCCGAGCTGTTTTTACCCACGGCCCGGTAATAGTAAGTAGTACAGGGATCTAAGTTATATACAGTGGAGCAGAAGAGTCCGGTACCGTATTTGGAAAAATGAGCAGTTTGATAGGAGTAACCCATACTCTTTCCGTAATCAAACCAGACTTCCAAATTCGGGTCGCCGCCGTCGTCAGTGATTTCACCGACCAGCGTGGCTTGCGTTTCCGATACGGTTGTATTCAGAGGACAATTATCTGCCAGAGCAAATTTTACCGCTACCAGACTGGCTGTCAAAACCACAGCTGAAAAAACCGCGATTTTAATTAGTAAATTTTTTGTCATTTTAATTTATGTTTTTTCTTAAATTTCTCGGCCTTTCATAATTCCCCCACCCCTTAAGCCAAAACTTTTTTGGCTGAAAAAGTGGAGGGAGGAAGAAAGAAATTTTCTTTCTTCCTCCTTAATTATTTCTATCTGGTTCGGACTCCGGGCGGTCTAGTCCGTGGTGCTGATGGTCTACTATGAACCCTCGGCGACCGATGATCACGGTATCTGCCGTAATGACGGTATCCGTAATCACGGTATCCACCATAACCACGGTATCCGTAGTCTCTGTATCCGTAATCACGGTATCCGTAGCCTCCTCCAAAAAAAATAAAAGGAGGCGGCGGTAAGGGAAAATAGGAAACTGACGGGTAATAATCGTAAACTGGCGGTGGTGGCGGTGGATAATAAACGTATACTTCTACTTCCGGCGGTGGAGGCGGTAGTTCTGCAGGTGGTAGAGATGGTGGCGGTGCTTGTACTCTCGGCGGTCGTGTTTCCTCTCTTGGTTGCGGCACATATTCCGCTTTTGGCGGCACTTCTGACTTTAGATTTCTCAGGCATAAATTACCGCAATCCTTCAAAAAAAGATACTCAATTTCGTAATCCTTGAATTCAACTTTTACTGAGAATCCCTTGGTAGGCTTTCCAAGTTTCAAAATGGGATTCTTGGTTCTCATTACATTTCCTTTTTTGCTCTTCCAGCCCATTGACTTGAAAACTGTACCATCAGCGATGGAAATCTCTTTCACTTTGTCTTGCTTCATCACCGATTCCATAGAATTGATAATTTCGTAGGCTTCTTTGTCGCTAATGTCCAGATTCGCTCCTTGTTTTAAGTCATATTGGATATAGCCAACGAAATCCATCTTCTCTCTCTTGAATTTCTGCAAGAGATCTTTTTCGTTCTTGATTTCTCCCAACCAAGGAGCAACTCCCAATTTGGTAATCGGCACTTCCTCCCCAAAGGCTATATCGCCTACAAACATTCCCCAAAACACGAACAGAAATAATACCACCGTTACCAAAACCAACAATTCACGCATCCATCTTTTCATAACCATTCCCTCCTTTCAAGAGTTTTTTAGGTTTTTTGTCGTTTCTATCCGTTTAAATTTTAAAAAATCAATCTACCCCCACGCCAATCCCGGCAAAAGAAATTGCTAGAGCACGATACGAAGGCAAAGCCCACTTCGTCTCTATTCATTATTTTCATACGATTCATTGCAAGGATTGGTGTGGGGGCTTATTTTGCCACGACGGCAATTCTTCTTAAGTCTTTGCCGGGCGGCCAACAACTGATTAAGACTACCACATTGTCAGAATTTGTCAATGATTGAGACAACTCCTCTCCCCTGTCTAAAAAAACCTTGCCAGTTACATTATAAGTATATTTTCGGTGATTAAAATAAACAAAAATTTCATCTCCTTCGGTCAATTCGGAAATTCTGGTAAAAACCCAGTCATATTTTATTTTGGGCCAGTTCTCGGGCGCCGAATGCCCCAAGATTATGGTTTGGCCAGCCTCGCCCGGCAAAACAGAGCCTGGAAAATAAACCACTCCTTGGTCTAAAAGTTTGGAAAAATCTTTGAGTTGCGCGCTTTCCGAAATAACCAAAGGCGCAGAAATGCCGAGCTTGGGGACTTCTACGCTGTTTTCTTTACTTGAAGACTCGGAACTTTTTAGCGGCGCAGCAGTCTCTTTTTTTCCAGAAACATCAGCACTTTTGGCAATTATTTTTGATTCAAAAACACCGGAAACAAGTCCAGAAATCGCTTTGTAATTAAAAAGCCAGGAAACATCATTCCAGTTAATAACCAAAAAGCTGATGGCGAACACCAAAATAAAATATTTCAAGAGCGCCTTATTTTCTTTTTTCATCAAGATTTTAATACGCATTTATTAAGAAATTATGAGGAATCAGTTTTATTATCACGCCTTGGTCAACCAGAATAAACAAAACCAAAACCGCAATAAAACCAAGCGTTTTTAGAATCAGGTCAACATGCTGAATATCAATTCTGACAAAAATGTTAATTATTAAAGCCAGAATAATCAACGCTAAGAAGCCGTAAACTATTATCTGAAGGACTTTGGAATAATCTAAAGTAAGAAAAGAAAGAAAATTGAAGGTCGCTTTTTCCTGAGCTTCTTCCAAGGCCGGTACCACTTGTTTTGTCATAGAAGCGAATTCAGCTGAAAGCGTTTGTGTTCCGGTTGCTTCTTCTTCCATTTTTTCCGGTTCAGACGCAACTGTTTCTTTTTTTACTTCTTTCACTTCTCCTTTGGTTTGCACTTTTGGTCCCGATGCGGTTTGCTGAAGCTGGCCGAAAAGCTGGACCACGACCGTGGTTTCATTTCCCTGAAAATCGCCTGTCAAAACCGCGATGCCCACATCCTTGTAATTGGAATTTAAAAGGTTGGCTTTATGCGAAGGAGAATCCAGCCAGGCCTGATTCACCTCTCCTGAATCCAGAAAACCAATGGCTAAATTTTCTCCGGCAATTTTATAATTATAGCCGGCAATTTTGAACCAGTGCCAGGGATCTACTCCCTCCGGACTTTGATGCGAAAAATAATCTTTTGCCAGCATATCTTTAGCTTTCAGGACAGCAGCATTATTCAAAACTGTATTTTCTTTTAACGGTCCAATTCCGGCTTCTTCTCTGTCATGGTTCAGTATTTTGATCAAAGCGATTTTGCTGATATCGCCAAAAAGCGCGCTCTTGGGGAAATAAATCAAAAAAGGCACGGTAATTATTTTTAGAATAAATAAAATCAACAAACAATAAAGCAAAACACGGCTGGTCAGAAATTTAGGCCGAAAATTGTTCTCCCGAGTAGGGACAAATATCAGTTTTAGCTTCAGCCAAATGTTTTCTGTCATAATTTATTGAGCTTCCGTAGGAAGCGAAAATTAAGAAGAGAACGTAGCTCTCTTCGCCTAGCTCTATTATACTTAATTCAAGAAAAAAGTCAACCCCGTTAGTAAAATTTTTGCTGTTTTATATTCAGTTTGTTATGATTAAAATAGAATGCCCCGTAGTAGAATTTCAAATGATTATGTTCTATTATATTTACGTTATTGAAAGCCTAAAGAATGGTGAGCTATATATTGGATATACCGTAAATCTTCCTAAAAGATTAAAAGAACATAATCAAGGTTTAAATTTTTCAACAAAATCAGACAAACCATGGAAAATTATCTACTACGAGGCCTGTTTCAACCAAAACGATGCTAAACGTAGAGAAAGTTATCTAAAAACTTCACAAGGTCAAAGGTTGCTAAAATATAGATTGAAAGAATACTTCTATTTTAAGAAAAATTTAATTTGAAATTTCACTACGGGGATGCAGATTTTTGAATTTCATTTCAATCCAAAAGCAAAGGAAGATTTAATTTTTGACAGTTTTTGCTATGAACCGGAAAATGTTTATGAGCGACGTTTGGGTTCTCTTTTTCTGGTTGGCGAACTTAAGAATGCCTTGCCTCAAAATCTGAGATTTTTAGATAATTTTGTTTCTTACTTTAAGAGAGAATATTATTCATCTCCCATCAAATTTTCTCCGGAAGCCGCTTTAAAGCTTGGTTTAAAAAAATCAAATGAATTTTTAGAAGGAATCTCCAAAAGCGGCGATGTCAGCTGGCTGGGAAACCTAAATCTGGCGATCTTGAGTTTTAAAAATTTTGATTTGAATTTAACCAAAGTGGGCGCAGTAAAAATTTTACTCTTAAGACAGGGGCAGCTCATTGATATTGGAAAAAATCTGGAATTTGAAGATATTGAACCTTATCCTTTAAAAATATTCGGCAATATGGTTGCGGGAAAATTAGCCGAGGGAGATATTATCCTGGTGCTGACTAAGGAGGTCTTTAATTTTTTCTCCAGCCCGCCCAAGTTTTCTGAAGGAAAATTTGGGCGGGCAAGTCAGAATTTATTGAAAGAAATTGCCAAAATAGAGCCTTTTGAAGAAAAGAAATTAAGAACGATTTTAAAAACCAGAGAAAAAGAGCTTTTAAAAATTTCTGGGGTTTGCCTTTTGCTTCTTTTAACCAAAGAGGTTTGGACAGTAAAAGAAAGGCAGAAATCTTTTACCTTCCAGCAAAAACCTGAAAAATTTTCCTTCAAAAAAGCCTTGTATCCTCTGATTAATTTATTTACCCGAGCCGCAGCGAAGTCAAAGAGAGCTTCGCTCTCTTTTCCACCTTCGTCCCGTAAACGGGATTCGGTGGCTGAAGAAGAGGATAAATCCTCTTTGACTAAAAAAAGGTGGCTGTTTTTTCCAAATTTTCTATCAAAATTAACTGCCGTTGCCAAAAAGTTTCAAAAATTGAAAAAAGTTAAAGTAAAACCGGAAATAAAAATACCGAAAATTAATATCAGTTTTAAAAAACCGCAAATTAAAATCTCTGCCATTTTTAGAAAAAATCTGGCTTTGGTTTCATCTTTAATTCTGGTTATCATTTTAGGATTTTTTATTTTTAAGGGAGGAGAACGGGCAAAACTAAAAGAATACCAGTTAACCTTAACCGGTATTCGTGAAAATATGTCTCAGGCGGAAAATTATTTAGCTTTAAATGGCGAAGAGAATAAATCCTCTTCTTCAGCCACCGAATCCCGTTTACGGGACGAAGGTGGAAAAGAGAGCGAAGCTCTCTTTGACTTCGCTGCGGCTCGGGTAAATGAAAAAAACGCTTTTTTAATTTATAAAAAAGCCTGGCAGGATATTTTATTGATACTCGAAGAACATTCGTTCTTCTCCACCCCTCGCTTCGCTCGGGTAAGCAAGGAAAAAAGCGCCTTGCAAGAAGAAGTTGTTTCTCTTAAAGATTCTATCCAAAAAAGTCTTGAAAAAATAAGCAAATTAGAGCAGGTTTCAGACCCCTCTCTCCTTTTTGAATTTAACGAAAAGGAGTTTATTCCGCAAAAAATGGTCTTTTTCCAAAACAATCTTTATTTATTCAACCCTCTGGCCAACAATGTTTATAAAGTAAATCCCAAGGGAGAGAAAAATGTTTTGCAGATTAACCAGCCATTTAACGAAGCAGCCGAATTTGGCAGCCAGATTTTGTTCTTCCAGAAGCCGAATCTTGTCTTTTTCTTTAAAAACAACAGCTTAGTCGATGAACTTCGTTCATCTTCACCTTTCGCTAACGCTCAGGTGAGCGAACCCATTTCCCTGAGTCTTCCTTATCCGGATTTTGACCCCAAAACTTTGGCCGTCTATCGTTCCAGCATCTATTTTTTAGATGAAAAAAAAGGCGAGATTATTAAATATCCGGCTCCCCTGACGCAAAACAAAGATTTTCCCCAGACCTGGCTGGCTAAAGAAACAAAGAAAGCAGTGGGAGCTAAATCAATTGCCATTGACGGCCCCATCTGGATTTTAAACAAAGACAATACAATTTCGCAGTATTTCGGGGGAAATCTAAAAGAAACAATCACCCCGGATTTCTTTCCTGAACCGGAAAATTTATCAAGCATTCAGGCATCCTATGAACTATTTTACGTATTAGAGCCGGCGCAAAAACGAATAATTGTTTTGACCAAAACCGGAGATATAATAAAACAATATCAAAGCGAAAAATTTGATAACCTGAAGGATTTCGCAGTTTCCGAAGACGGCAAAACCATCTGGCTTCTAAACGGGGTTAAAGTTTATCAGATTAATTTTTAGTTTTAGCTTTTTTACAAAAGCCCCGACGCAGTCGGGGCTTTTATTTTTAAATAAATTTTCTAAAAAGTTAGGGTTGTTCCGTTGATGCTGGCTTTGTCAATCTCTTCCTCAAAATAAGGAACAAAATTGCCGAAAGAGAAATGATAATAACCAGCCACAGATAATTAGCGCAGCTTAAAAAGCTGTATAAAATAATCAGGATTAATATAATTAAAGGTAAAATCCATTGCTTTTTCTTTTCCGGTTTCTTCCCGGCAACGGAGAGCAGGAATAAAACAATCAGAATTATTATAAGAAGTAAAAGAAGCCAGCATAAATTTTGTGAACCGAAAAAATTGCCAATTGCCGCTAAGAGTTTTCCCAATCCCATGCCCGATTCTTCTTGACCGGCCGCAGTTTCTCCTGTTGTTTCTCCTTTAACGCTCCCCTCCGGCAATTCTTCAGGAACACCTTCCCCCGCTCCCGCAGGACCGGGCCCTGTCCCTTCATAGACAAACGTTTCCTCTCCGGCAACTGTCTTTTTTGTTCCAGGAGTGGTAAAGGAATGTTCAGCGCTAACTGCAAAAGAACCATGGGAAACGCATCTGAAATAATAAGTGGTGCCCGGCTCCAAACCGCTTATGACCATTGAATGATTGGTAGTTGAACTAGTATCTTCTGAAGTTGAATGCATATACCCATAATTTGGCGGGTTGTCTAATTGTAAAATATGAGGCTGAAATTCAGATGAAAAAATCACTCGGCTGGTAGCATCTTTGTTAGTTTCCCAGGTAATAGTGGCTTGGCCGCCGCCAATGTCAGAAGCCGCTTCATTAAAAATCTGCAAACCCGGTATGAAAAATCCTCCGCCTCCGCCGCCGCCAGACGGTATTTCTCCGCTGATTGATTCAGTACCCAAGGCTCCCACAATCAGGTTAAAAGAAACATTTGTGTTCTGATAATCATTGTTGCTTTCCGGCAGAAAAGTGATTGTAAAGTTGTATATTGCTACCCCGCCCGAGACCACATCTGAAAGCGCCACTTCTTCCTGTCCAAAAAAATTAGTCAAAGAATTTTCATAGAGTGTATTTAAAGATTGGTCAGTAATTTTTAATTTAAGTTTGTCGGCAAAGCAGATTCCGGAACAAGTGGAGGAAATTACGGCTTTCGTGCCGATTTTTAATGTTCCAGCGGTGTTATTCGTCGCCCGAATCAAACGAACCACGCCGTCGCCCGGCAGGAAATTCGCCTTATCAAATATCTTTCCTGACAAAGGAAACCAATCACTTCCATTTATTGACCATTTAATTATCAATTGGCCAACCTCTGTTGCTTTTGCTGAAGGCACGGCTAAAACTCCCAAGCCCAAGGCAGTGACAGAAATTAGTAAAATTGTTTTTAATATTTTGTCCATAATTTTAAAATTATTCGCCGGCTGGCGGCTCGACCGAGTCAATATTAGGCGCAATCACTGCTTGTTCTTCAATGGCTGGCGCCTGTTCAATAACAACTGTTTCTTCCATTGGCGCCGGCTCAATAATCGCATCTCCCACTATCATATCGTCTGCCGGAACTTCAACGGTTTCACCTGCTGGCTCATCAGGCATTATTTCTCCAACTATTCCATCTACTATGCCGTCAATTATATTATCCACCTCATCAATTACATCATTTATTACTTCAGTTAACCCTCCTTGCTGTTCTTCGGTCGTGCTTTCGGTG
>Ga0210016_1004983_pt1 | contig 11192 bp, 14 predicted proteins | sample CryGeyCG2014_300_FD_185454 | JGI IMG/M metagenome (GOLD analysis project Ga0210016, IMG submission 185454) | Groundwater microbial communities from aquifer - Crystal Geyser CG02_land_8/20/14_3.00 (SPAdes) (version 2) | ecosystem: Environmental > Aquatic > Deep subsurface > Groundwater | place...
GAGGCTTCAATTTTAACTGTTAGTCTTTCTTCTGTTGTTTTAAGTGCGTTAGTGAGGTCTTGTTTAGTCAGCATACAGTATTTTTACATGATTTATTTAATTTAGTCAATTCATACAAAAGATATCACTTTGCTATTTGACAAGAGCAGAGAACATTCATAGATGCAGAAGGAGATTTAGTATTTGTACTTTTATATTTTAGAGCTTATCCAAGCTTGCATTATTTACCCCTTGATAAATTCTATCAATTGTGATAAAAGCAATAAAATAATCAAAAGCCGGTTACGGCTTTGAGCTTAAGAAAACATTCATTAACAACATAGATAACCGAGCTTTGGGCTCGGTTTTTTTGTAGGTCAGAGACAAGCCTCTGTGCCTACTTGCTCTTTGAGATATTCAGTTGACGGCTGACTTGGTTCTGGGCACCTCAATTGCGAGGTGTTTTTCATAGAACAAGAATTCATAGGCCAGGAGGCGAAAGTTCCTAAGGTCGACAGCCACTTGTCGTATCCGCCGGGCTTTAAAAAGCCTACTCATCCTAAGGAAGGTGAAAAATGTCTGGGGGTGGTCCGCTTGGTGGTCCTCCTCTCGGTAGTGGACCTATGGTGAGTTGGCTGACCAATCAGGAGATGCTCCCCGGAGTGGGAACCGACCAGCTGGGAGAGTTCGAGAGATCCCTGGTTCAGCAGAACATCAAGGTAGTCGGTGGTCCAGATGAAGGGACTCACACCTTCTACGATCCCAGGAATCAGAGGTCGGGGCAAAAAGGTCCCAACGCGTAACGACCTCGTGTCCAACAACTGAATAGTAGTAGAATAAACCAAAGGGGGGTTACTGTGAATACAGTATGCATGCACTACCATGCTAGGTAAAAAACCCAACCCCTCCTGTTCCACTAAAAATATCTTAACCAAACCAATGCTAAATGTTTCTATCGACTATTCGTTATCACCGGAAAATTGTAAAGAAAAAGGTTATGAATGGACCGGAGACACTATTTTTGATCCTGAAGCGCCAGAAATTGCCAACAAAGACGTTCTTGCTCTTCTTCAGAAAGGATATAAGCTAGGTATGCCCGCATCTAGAGGAGCCAGTGATATTTTCGTTGGGCTATACAAACCAGTCAAACAAAAGTCATAAAAGTTCATCTTAAAAAGTGAAGAAAAGAGATTCAAAGAAGCCTTATTTTCTTTTTAACCTACCAAATGGGTTAAAAGCGGTTTTTTGGCCACTGAAAGGAATTGAAGCAGTGGCAGTCTATCTTTGGGTAAAAGCCGGAAGTTGGCACGAGACAGAAATCAAAAATGGCACCTTCCATTTTTTAGAACACATTCTAGCTCACGGGACAAAAAATTACCCGTCGTTTACACAACTTTCACTCAAAGAAGAAGAACTAGGAATATCGGCATCACATAAAGTTGGAGGTGCAAGCACTAAATTTAGCTTGCGGGTGCCCAAAGAAACCTTTTCCGAGGCGTTGTCACTACTTTCAGAATTTACTTTCTCCCCTGTTTTTTCCAAGGAGGGGATTGAAAGAGAAAGAAAAATTATCCTTCAGGAATATTTAGATCATTGGGATTCTCCCGACAACCGCTTTTTCTTTCATCTCTTAGAAAGTTATTGGGGAAAAAATCATCCCTATACTCTCGACCCGCGAGGAGTACCGGAAGCAATAAAAGACATTACTAGAGAAGATTTAATTTTGGCTCATCAAAAGTATTACTCTCCCGGAAGAATGATTTTGGTTATTGTTGGCGATCTTGACCCAAATTTAGTCAAGAAAAAGATAACGGAATATTTTCATCAACCCAAAGGAAAAGAAAATCTTAAAGCCACCTCCAAGCTGCCTAAGTTTTTCAAGAAGATTTTTTTCCAAGAAGAGAACATTAATCAGGTGGCCTTTACCAGTTGGCTCCCACTTTTCCGACTTAGAGCCGATGACTGGAAAAAAAGGTACACAGTGGCGATGATTTCTCATCTGTTAGGCAGTTCGCGAAGATCCAGATTAGCCATATCGCTTCGAGAAAGAGAACCTCTTGCTTATTCTGCGGGTAGCACATTTATTATCTTTCCGGAAGGAGCGGTTTTTAGAATTGGCTTTTCTGCTTCCTTGGAGAATACCGCAAGAATTATTGAAATAATCAAGGAAGAAATTGAGAAAGTAAAAAAAGAAGGTTTTACCCAGAAGGAATTCCTGTCTGCCCAAAAATTCTGTATGTACCAGATTTCCATGAGCAACGACAGTGTTTGGTCCGTTGCAGAAAACTTGGTCGATGATTTATTTTGGAGAAAAAGGATTTATTTACCCGATGATCTCCAAACGGCAGTTAAAAAAATTAGTAATAAAGATTTGACCGAGGCGGCTAGAGAAATTTTTGATTTTAATAAAGCAACAATTGGCATTATGAGTAGCCCGGAGAATATTAAGAGTTTGAAAAAACTCAATCTTGGACAGATTTTCTAAGTCTAGCCTTCACACCCCACGAGTGATACATGTATAAGCTAATTCTCCTGAGTGGACTGAGATACATCGGTTACATTTCCTCTAACTTCAAAAGAGGGCTTTGTGCCTGCAGGGGTCACCCTGCAGGCACACTTGCATCACACTTGCATATGCACCGTTACAAAAGTTGACAACCGGCAAAATACTATGGTACGCTTTTTGTAGTTGAAGTTAGGGGAAAAATTACAAGGAAGGGGTTATAATCACTTGTTTCCTCCGAAAAGTAATCTGTTAAAGATATTTTGATTCTAGGGCTAGATTAATAATTTCATCCATAGTTTTTCCGCTCAGTGTTTTGAGATAAGTTTCCAGATCTTTAATGTCGGGCTTATCGTTTCCTTCGGGATTGCTAAATATTACTAAAGCTTCTTTAAGTTTTTCTCTTTTCTCTTGTGATATTTTTTGTTGTATGAGCTTATCTAAATAATAGTGGTAAAACATAAAGTGATTTAGTTCATGTTTGGCCGTATTGATGAAACCAGCAACACTACTATTTCTATTAACCATAAACCAGTGCTCTTTATAATTGTAAGGGCTGATGGGGAAGGTAGTAATGTAAACTGTAATTTTCTCGAAAGGAAAAGGTTTTTGATAAATCTTTTGAAGCAGATCAATTATGTTCTGTTTCTCTTCGTCTAATACTTGCTGGCAAACTTTAATTACTAATTTTGTTGCATGTTTAAAATTCTCCGGACGACTGTCTAAAAAATCCTTGACGATTTTTTCGGCACTAGCCTTTGTTTTTGCCCCCAATAACTTAGTTTTAAATTCTTGAGGATAGTTTTGAAGTAATCTTTCTTGAATATTTTCTCGACCGTGCTTGGCGTAAGTAAATTTCCAGCCGGCATCGAGATAATTTTGAATGTCTTTTTCTTGAGAGTAATCAACAAAAAATTGCATAGATAAGTTTATTATATCGATTTGATTTATTTAGGTTGGGGATCTTTACTGACGAAAGGGAATAACTCTTCTTTTGTAAGCAATCGAGACTCTTTGCAAAAACGAACCATAGCTACACTTGGTTTGTGTGAGAAACCGACATACTCTATAATTTTTCCTTTTTCTTGCGCTTTTTTGATTGCTGGGGCTAAGTCCGTGTCGGAAGAAACAAGAACAATTCGATCACATAAATCCTCGTAAGTAGCGACAAGTATATCAACGGCGATATGAACATCCACTCCTTTTTCGTGATAAACACGATCGCTTTTTAAAAGATAACCAAGCTCGTAATGGAAATTATGAAGCTTGAGTGTTTCTAAAAGTTTTTGCTGATTAGCAAGTAATTTGTCCGCGTGAGCAGTGCCGTCTTGTCGAACCCTCCCAACGTAGTATTTAGAGCCAACGACTTTCTCTGATCGGGCAAGAAAAGTGGCGAAGGATTTGAAATCAAACCCAAGGAGATTATGAAGACGAAGGTCTTTTAGTTTGAAATAGAAGTTACTGCCGTCAATGAGAATTAAACACCTTTGCATACTCTCGATTGTAGCACCACAAAAAAGCCCCTGTAAACACCTTGCGGCCTCACAGGGGGATTTAGTACAGGTACTTTAACACGTTTTCTGGGCACTTGTCAAGGCTGTAAGTCATAGGGTGCCTGCAAGTCTTCGACCCTGAGGCTCAGACCGAAAGGGGGAGGTCTTGCAAACATTGCTGTTGGATTTCTACGGAGGGTTAGTTCTTCTTGACATCCCTTAAAATACCATGGTACTCTTTTTGTAGTTGAAATTAAGGTAAGAATTTAGGGGTCGCCGACGCTGCCTCCTTCGCTGAAGTGGCTACGAAGGCCGAGAAAGCTTTGGCGGACTGAAAGAGGGGGTTGCTCCCCAAAAGATTTGACTTAAATTTTGGTATAATAGCTTCTATGAAGGCCAATTTAAAAGAGATTAAGAACAAAGCTCTCCCGATCCTCAAACAAGCAGGAGTCACGCGTTCTGCCGTTTTTGGATCAGTTGTGCGTGGCGAGGCAAAAAAGGATAGTGATATTGATATATTGGTGGAACCCCCAAAAGGTATGAGTTTATTTGAGTTTGTTGGTTTACAACTTCAGCTCGAGCAAACACTTGGTCGGAAGGTAGACTTGGGAGAATTTTCAACTATCAAACCGCAACTTCGAGAAAGTATCCTACAAGGCTCAGTAAAGATTTTATAACCGCTTTGCCAAAATCCTGCACTTTTGTGCGGGCGATGAAGGCAAAGAGAGGTTGAGAAAAGCTAAATCTAATCGATTGCAAGCTTCCCTGGAAGCTTATAAGTGAAAGTTCAAACCTTGCCTTAATATATATAAATAATATATATAAATATAGTGAACTACAACCTTTGTTTATGAAGAGAGATTATAAAGTTTACTTGGATGATATTCTCGATAGTATTGAAAAGATAATTGCCTACACAGAAGGGAGAACTAAATCGGACTTTACAAAAGATAACCAATTGCAAGACGCAGTCCTTCGTAGGTTTGAAATTATCGGCGAGGCGGTAAAGCATATTCCTGACGATATTAAAGAAAAACACCCGGAAATAGAATGGGAAGAAGCAGCCGGCGCACGAAATATTTTTATTCATGAATATTTTGGTGTGCGTCTTGAGAGAGTATGGGAAACGATTATTAACGATTTGCCGTTATTTGAGAAACAAATTAAGAGTGTGGTTGAAGAATAAAATTAACACTAAGTTGCTCTTCGTGTAATCCTCCGTTTTATCAAAGCTTGCATTTTTGACACCGTAGTTCTTTAGCATAACGCTTGACAGGGGAGGGGGTTGCTTCTTGAAAGTCAAGTTATTAGGCGTAGCCTTCTAATTTGACTTATAGTAAAGACTATGCTATAGTGAGCCCCCAAGATGAACAATTTTGGGATTCTCCAAGAGATTTCTAAAGTAACTAGCTTTTTATCAGTAGTTGTTTTTCAACAGCTGATAAATTTAACCGCCAAAGGGCGGTTTTTTTGTGGTAGAATTTAGAGACCCGAGTACAAAGATAGTTTCGTCTTGGAGGTGCTAGACTAGAAGTGCCAGGAGGAAGTGTAAAATGAATTCGGAGAGATTAAGAAACACTCAAATAGGGTTAGAGGATTTTTCTGGTAGTTTAGCTCCTTCTCCTGTTATCGAAAGGGAAAAAAGCAAAGAACCACTTTATAAAACCCTTTCGGCGCCAATAAGTGCTCAAGTTGAAGTGACTGAGGTTTGTAATCTTTCCTGTGCACATTGCTATAACGTTTGGCATCAAAAACCTCCATCAGAATATTCTACCTTAAACAAAGATCGTCTTCTTTATGTTCTTGAAGAACTTAGAGACAGTGGGGTTTTTAAGGTTACCTTGACTGGTGGCGAGCCTCTTTTATCCAAAGACAGCGTTATTGAGGCAGTTCAGTATTTGGCAGAGAACAACATTACTTGTTCAATCAATACTAATTTGACAACTGTTTCTGAAGAAGATGCCTTTAGGCTTAAAGAAGCGGGCGTCCAGGCAATTCTTACCTCGTTGATGTCTTTTAATGAAGAGACTCACGATGGGATTACTCAAAGAAGGGGATCTTTTCAAAAAACGGTAAGAGGAATCCAGAATGTTCTGGCTGCTAATATTCTTCTAGTGGTTCACATGCCTATTGCCCGGGCAAATGAAGAGCAAGTTTATCAAACTGGAAAGTTCGTTGCCAATCTTGGTGTTAAAGCTTTTGCGGCAACCAAAGTTTCTCCAACTCCGGGTAATCCTAATTTTTCAGAAATTGGCATTTCGAGAAGGTCTGCTCAACAGAGTCTTGAGACTCTTTTTGAGCTCCAAGAACAATTTGGTTTACAAACCGACATTTTAGAATGCTATCCACTTTGTTTAATTGGGAATGCACAAAAATTTGCCAAATTCGTCAGAAGGAATTGCAGTGCTGGTGTGACAACTACAGCCATTGGAGCCAATGGCGAGGTGCGTCCTTGTATCCATTCAGATGAGGTAAGCGGGAATCTTTTTCAAGAAGGATTGGAAGAAAGCTGGGAGAGAATGAATCACTGGCGGGATGGAAGCTTAATCCCTAAAAATTGTCGAGAATGTCAATATTTACAGAAATGTACGGCGGGCTGTCGTGTCGAAGCTCAATACTTTGGAAACATTGCAGGGATGGATCCTTATGCCACTTCAGAGGCAGATGTTTTGATCCCACCAGAAGAAAAACCTGTGGTAATTCCAGAAGGATTTTTTGAAGAAAGATTAGAGTTCAATCCTCATTTGAAAATGCGAACAGAAGACTTTGGAGGGATAGTAGATGGGAAAAGTGGGTCTTATGTTTTTTTAAACAGAGATTCGTATGAGTTAATGCAAAGATTAAAAAAAGAAAAGATGCCCTTTTCGGTAGCACAAATCTCTCAAGATTATGATGTTAAACCCAAAGAGGCTTTAAAATTTTTTGCTCATCTCTATAACAATAATGTAGTAACTTTTTATCAAAATGCAGAAGGTTAAAACTCAAAAGGGAAAGGTCACCCTCGTTTTTAAAAAGACAGATCCTTATAACCGCTTTGCCAAAACCCCACAATTTGTTGTGGTCGATGAAGGCAAAGCAAGGTTGAGCAAAGCTAAATCTAATCGATTGCAAGCTTTCCCGGAAGATAATATTAAAGCGGGACGTCAAACGTCCCAGCCACGTTTGACTGTGGCGGTTGAAAGCTTACCAGAGAAAACCCTGGGCTTTCAGCCCAGGGAAACTTATAAAGACTTTGTCTTAAAAGAGCTGGAGTTTTCTCTTAAAAAACTTAAGAGATTTTTTAAGCTTCCTTTTTTCCCAATCAAAGTGTTCCTTGCTTATTCGCGAAAAGAATTTGATAACTTTATTGGAAGAAAAACTGCTTTATGGGAAGTGGGCAGTGCTAATTGCCCCAAGAATGAAGTTTGTCTTTTGTCTCCCTTGATATTTGAAAAAGAAAGCACGCATAAAAAAGGGGATTTCCCCAGGGTTTTAACTCATGAATTAGCCCATCTTTTTACTTATCGACTTTATCCCTTTTATGAACCTCGTTGGCTTCGAGAAGGTCTGGCTTATTTTATTGCTGGTCAAGGTAAGCCAGATTTTAGACAGAGAGTGAACTTATTGGTTAGTAATGGTGATTTTCTCTCAAGAATTGACACCGCAAAAAGCTGGCGAGAGAATCTGTACCATGGTGCCTACCACCTTTCTTTTTTGTGGGTTTCTTTTTTAATCAAAAAATTTGGTAAAGAGAGAATGCTGGAATTGTTTAAAAAAATAAATTTTCCTTATGAAAAGAAGAAATTTGATGAGGTTTTTGAGCAGCTTTATCAACAAAATCCGGATTCTTTGCAGAAAGAATTTATCAAAAATTATTTTTCTCGAAGTTCAAAAAGGAAGGGAGGTGAAAACAAAAATGACTCCAGAATTTAAACCTGACTTAGAAATCAGTGACAATGGCGAAAAGCCGAAATTAGGTTATGTCAAATTGTTTAATGGATTACCAGTAGGTGCTGTTGAAGGTGTAGAAAATACAATGTCTTGTGAAGAAGATTGTGTGAGTTGTTTTGACCCCGAGCCTGATTGTGTGAGTTGTTTTGACCCCAGTCCTGGGTGCGATAGTTGTTTTGATCCGAGCCCTGATGTTAGGGCAAAAAAATAAACTTACCACTTCCGGGAGGTGCCAAGCTATATCACCCGTGGGGTGTGAAAAAACGGCTCCCTGTCAACCTAGTGGGGAGGTAAACTCCGAGGGGCAGGAGGAGTCTAAAGAGGCGACTTGTAAATGTTCTAATAATCCTTCGGGTTGTTGTGTTGATGGCCAAAACAGAATTATCCCCTTACAGCTTAAGGAATAATTTTTTAATTAAAAAATGGTTAAATTGATGGCTAGGTTTGTAAAGAATTACCTTTCCCCTTAAAGAATAAACCAGGAGAGAGAAGTCCCCGATAAAATCAAGAATTTTGTGACGGACTGGTTCGTCAGCGCATCTTAAAGAATTCAAAAATTTTCTTTCATCAAAGGTGATAATCGGTGAATTTTGCGGATTTTTAGGGAGTATCTTAAGGAGTTTACAGATTCTTTGCCATTTTTCACCTTTCTCGTCTAGGGGAGAACGGATAAAACTTCTTGCCCAAGACAGTTCTTTTACGAATTGTTTGGGGAAAATAATAGTTTCATAGACTTGCTTTCCTATCAGATTTAGAAAAGAAATAATAGCAGTTACTTCGTAATTTTCAGAAGGAAGAAAATAGGCAAGGCTATCATCTTTGGGAGATTTAATTTTGAATGGCTTAAGAATCTTGATTACCTTCTTGGGAGTTTTTTGAATTTGCACCCCAGTTTCTAAAATCTTTTTTACAAAGCGATACGGGTTCAAATCGGAATCGGGAATCTCATTCCCTTCTCTGATTTTTATAATCGCGTTGTCAACCTCAAGCCCGACGAAAGCGGCCAAGAGATGTTCTACGGGGAAGATTTGAGTTTTTCTTTTTTTAAGAAAAGTAGAATGGAAGTTGGAGTCTGCCAAAAAGTTAACTTTCGCGGGGATTTTTTGACCCCCAACAATAAAAGTAATTCCCGAATTTGGCGATGCTGGAGAACAAATCATTCTTGTTTTGTTTTCGGAATATGGCGTAAGGCTGGTGAGTTCAAAAGATTTTTTAAGAGTTTTTTGAAATTCTTTAACTTTAACGAGACAAAGTTTCATCTAACTTTCAAATCGGGGTGGGCTAATCGGAAACCCACTCTTTCGGAGCGAGCGGCCACCCCCATAATATCCCGACGGTGGACGCCGGCGCCAAATGGACAGTGGCCGAAATTTCCTCCTTTTAAAATGCAGTACATTCCATCTGTTTCTGCTCCCCAATGGCCGGGAGTGTTAAAAGAGCCTAAGGCTATTTGACAGACATTTCCCCCCATATGGTATAAACCAGCTGAGTTTATGTCCAGTGGATTATCAACTTCCAAGGTATGATAGTTTTCCGGCTTACTTGGATGGAAAGTCCAGGTTTTTGAAGGAATTGGTCTTGGGCCTCTTTTATAAACCAGTTCCCAACCGTAAGGAGCGGCGGCAAAAACCCATTCTGGTTCGGTAGGGAGCGTAAAATTTAAACCAAATTTTTGAGAAAGGAATTCTGCAAATTTTAAGGCATCGTAGTAGGTGACATTAGTTACAGGATCTTTATCTCTGGTTGAAGTCGGAGGTCGGCAATGTTTTTTATCTAATTCTTCGTATTGAGCGTTGGTAATACAAAATTTTGCTAACCAAAGAGGTCCGACTTCGAGTTCTCTACGGGGAGTTTCATTGTGTCGATAGCCTTCAAAATTACAAGGAACAGGAAAACGGGCGCCCATCATTACTTTTCCTCCGGGAAACCAGACAAAATTCAGCTGTTTTAGAAGATTTTCCTTTGTTTCAATCTCGGAGAAAGAAGGTTGATTAGTATGTTCTTGTTCTTTCATCTAATTCTTAGATAATCTTTAATAATTTTTTTCTTTGTCTGATTAGTGAATTTTTGCATGTTTTGTCTGGGGTCCAGCCAAATAGCCTTGCCCTCACTAGAACTTTTCAGTTTACCCCCGATAATTTTTGCTTCGTAACAAAAATTAATTCCTGAAATTTTGTCTTTCCACGGATAAATCCCGAATACTTTTCCGACTTTAATATCAAAGTTTGTTTCTTCTTTTACTTCCCTTATAAGTGCCTGTTGAGGTGTCTCCAGTTCCTGGATGACCCCCCCGGGTAAATTTAGAGTATTTTTAGGAAAAGACAGAATAAAAAGCATCTTCTTCTTTTTTTTGATAAGAGCTGAGACGCTGGGGATTGGAGGTAAATCTTTAATTCTAAGAATTTTTGCTAGAAATATTATGAAGATAAGAAAAAATTTTACTTTCAAATAATTAAATTTTTTCATTTTGCTGTATTTTACTCTAATTTATGCCTATTTGCAACTTTATAAACATTCTGTGCGAAACTAAAACTAATGAAAAATTCCTCGATTGATTTAACCAAAGGTTAGAATCTCAGAATGAAAGAATTTTTGGAAGGATTTAATAAAGGACAAGAAGAGAATAAGCAGGGAATACAAATGTTGGCTTGTTTTTCTAATTGTTAAATTTCTAATTCTTTTATGGCTTTTTCTATATCTTTTAGTAAAGTGATGACTAACTGATATTCCTGCTCAAGTTGTTGTAAGGCGGTAGAGTCATGCCCCGGCCAGGATTCTTCATTTTCTTTTTTTTCCTCAAACCTTTCGTCCAGAATCTCCAATTTTTTTTGTAATTTATCCTTCTTTTCTAAAAGATGTTTTAACTTTTCCTGTTTATCCATATATATTTAAAGTCGGCGAAATCGGTGACGGAAAGACTCAAAAATAAAAGCTTGCCAATACCTTATTTTATCAATGGTTAAGTCGTGGCTGGGTAAGTATTTGACTTCTTCACCGCCAAACCCTCTTTTAAAAACCGAAACTCCGTAAAATCGGTGGCTGGTTTGATTCTCTGCCACAATGCCCCAGAAATTATATCTGGGAATGCCGCGTTTTTGGGCATCTTGAATCGCTTGCCATTGGATTAAATAGGCGCCGGGAAATTTTCGACCGGTTTGTGTGCTGGCGCCAAAATGGTAGCTGGATTCGGTCGGATAATGAATAATCAGGGCATAAGCGAGGGGTTTTTCGTCTAAAACTGCCTTATAAAGTAGCGCTTGACTGCGATTGGCAAAGCAAGAAAACTC
>Ga0210016_1004990_pt1 | contig 11181 bp, 11 predicted proteins | sample CryGeyCG2014_300_FD_185454 | JGI IMG/M metagenome (GOLD analysis project Ga0210016, IMG submission 185454) | Groundwater microbial communities from aquifer - Crystal Geyser CG02_land_8/20/14_3.00 (SPAdes) (version 2) | ecosystem: Environmental > Aquatic > Deep subsurface > Groundwater | place...
ATTTTTCGGGTAAAGGTAAAAGGGATTTTGCCAAAAACTTGTAATCTACTACCTCAAGGGTCTTTTCTCCCCTTTTTGTTTTAAAAAGTATGCCTCTTGTTTCAATAAAGTCCCCGATATCAAAATTTTCTAGAAAAAATTGAAAATTTTTCTCTCCTAACCTATCTTTCTTAAGACAAAGCTGAATTTTGGCTGTACCATCTTTAATATGAGAAAAAACCAGACCACCATGTTGCCTTAAAGATAAAATCCTTCCTGCTAAAATTATCTCTTTTTTTAGTCGTGATAACTTTCCAAATTCTTCAACCATCTCCAGGCAAGTATGAGTTCTCTTTGTCTGCCCAGGGAAAGCTGAAAAACCGGCACTTTCTATTGCCTTTAATTTCTTAAACCGATTTTTCCTAATCTCCTCTATCATATTCATGTTTTTTATTGGTTTAAATAAGTTACGAGATATTCGGCGATAATTCTGGCAGCTTCAGGTCGGGAGAATTCTTTGGTTCTTCTTGACATTTCAGATAAAACTTGAGGTTGGGAAAATAAATATTTTATTCGTTCTAAAACAAAATGAGGCCTGAAATTTATCTCCTCTATGACTATGGTAGCTCCATTTTCAGCAAAAGCATAAGCATTTTTAACTTGATGGTTTTGGGCAGACTCTGGCAAAGGAACTAAAATCGATGGTTTACCAACCGCTCCAATCTCAAAAATGGTGCCAGCCCCGGCTCGACTAATAATTAAATCTGCTACTGTATAGGCATAAGATAATTGTTTTTCATCCAAAAAATCTATAGGATGATAATATTTTTTAAGGTCTTGCGTTATTACAACTTCGGACTCTTTTTTTAGCTGAACAAAGTTTTTTCTGCCTGTTTGATGAATAAGCTCAAAGTCCTTTAAAATTTCGGGTAAAATTACCAGCAATTTATCATTGATTCTTTGGGCACCCTGCGAGCCGCCTAAAATTAGAATCACGGATTTTTCTCCTGTTAAATTAAAAATTTTTTTCGCTTCGTTTTTTGAACCATTTAAAATCTCTCTCCTTATAGGACTACCGACAGAAAGCATCTTTTTTGCCGGGAAATATTCTGTTTTTTTAACGGAAAAGCTAATAAAAATTTCCAAAGCAACCTTACTGGCTACTCTATTTGCTAATCCCGGAATAATATCTGACTCGTGTAAAAAAATTGGCACTCTCAAGAACCAACCAGAAATCACTGCCGGGATAGAACCATATCCTCCCTTACTAAAAATAAGGTCAGGGGAAATTACAAAAACATAATAAAAGGCCTGAAGTATTCCTATCGGCAGTTTCAAAATATCAATAATATTCTTAAAAGAAAAATATCTTCTCAATTTTCCTGCTAAAATTGTTCTTACCACTACTCCTTCTCTGGAAAAAATTTCTTTGGCAAATTTATCTCTAGGGCCAAGATAAAAAAATTCAAAGTCGCCATAAGGATAACCTTTCTTTATCTCTCTAATAATAGCAATTATTGGAAATATATGACCGGCGGTACCGCCGCCAGTGAAAAGAATCTTCATAGGTTTATTCTATCATTTTCTCTCAGATTTGGAAATATTAAGCAATACTCCAACTCCAACCATCTCTGTTATTAAATGCGAACCACCATAACTAATAAAAGGCAAGGGAATACCGGTTAGAGGTAAAATACCAACCATAGCTCCGATATTAACAAAGACCTGAATGCAAATCCAAGAACTTATACCGATGGCTAAAAGTTTTGAAAATCCGTCTTCGGTTTTTTTGGAAATTCTGAATCCCCGCCAAAATAAAATTAAAAAAAGCAAAATTAAAACCACAGAACCAATAAATCCTGTTTCCTCCGCTATTATAGCGAAAATTGAGTCAGAAATTGTTTGAGGTATAAAACCAAACTTCTGATTAGACATACCTAAACCTAATCCAAAAAGGCCGCCTGACCCAATAGTAATCAAAATTTGCTTTATCTGATAACCCAATCCCATAGGATCTTTTATTAATCCCAACAAAACTTGAACTCGTTTCATTCTGTAAGGAGCAATTTTTATCAAAAGAAAAAAACTACCAATACTGATTAAAGCCAGTAAAACACTGTACCACAATGAAGTATCTGATGAAAAATACATTACAGCTGCAACTATAATAATTACTCCCAAAGTACTAATATCTGACTGAAGGGTTAATAAAAAAATAAGAACCCCTATTATTACAAGGAAAGATATAAATTCAATTGATTTCTCTTTAGCAGATTGTCTAATCCTCTTCAGACTGGTTAGCCAAGCTGCAAGATAAAAAATAAAGGCGAGTTTTATAAATTCTGACGGTTGGAAAGAAGTAATGCCCAAATTCAACCAACGTGACGCACCCCCAGCAGTAATACCCAAACCAGGAATAAAAACTAAAACCATTAAAATTAAATTGAGTAGGACTATCAATAAGGCCCATTTTTTTATGGTTGTTAGTTTTACCTTGAAAGCGATAAATCCTAATACTATGCCGGAAATTAAACCATAAATTATCTGATGAAAAAGATAATGGGTAGTATTGCCAAAATTTTCTTGGGAAAATATCGTTGAGACACTTGCTAAAACTACAATTCCGATGGTTAATAAAATAGCCACTACGCCAAATAAATAATAATCAAAACGAGAGCTTCTCATAGTTTTTTAGTTTCTTTAATAAATTGCTCTCCTCTATCAAACTCGTTTTTAAACAAATTAAACCCCGTTAGAGGTTTGAGGACTTTGTGCTTCTTTTTTGTCTTTATAACCTCTAACGGGGTAAAACTGGCTGCTCCAGGAGAAAGTAAAACAATATCGCCTTTTTGAGACATAGCCGTTGCTTTCTTTACCGCATCTCTCATTGATTTTGCTAAAAATATTTTTTTGAATTTTTTTAATTCTTTTTTTATTTTATCTGAAGCTGTCCCTGGCAATAAAATAAGATGCTTCGCATTTATCTTTATCTCTTTTGCTAAATTTTCGTAATTTAAATTTTTATCTTGACCACCGGCAATAAGAATAATTTTTGAACTTGAAAATCTTTTGAGCGCCAAAATTACAGATTGAGGCGTGGTGGCGGTGGTATCATTAATATATTTTACACTTTTTTTTGTCGCAATGAGCTCTTGTCTATTGGGAATACCTTTAAAATCAGAAAGAACTTTTTTAATGCTTTTCTTTGAAATTTTGAAAATTTTAGCCACTAAGATAGCAGCCGAGACATTAGAACTCCTAAAAAATAAAACTTTAGACGATGCTTCTTTCGCCAATTTTTTTGTCTCCAGATTATCATAATTCAAAACTAAAATATCATTTTTCTTTTGGTATTTAAAAATTGGCTTTTTCGCCTCAACATAGTCATTAAAATTTTTATATCTATTTAAATGGTCTGGGAAAAGAGTGGTAATTACAGCAATATGAGGGCTTTTCTTTAAATTTTCTAACTCAAAACTGGAAAGCTCTAAAACAACTTTGCTATTTTTTTTGATTTTTGAAAGAATTTCTAAAGGAGTTAAACCAATATTGCCAGCTAAAAGAGTATTTGGATATTTTGTTTTTAATAGTAAATAAATAAGGGTGGCAGTAGTTGATTTTCCTTTGGTGCCGGTAACACCAATAATAGTGCCCTTACACAAATCAAAAAAAATACTGATATCTGTTTTTATAGGAATATTATGCTTTTTGGCAATTTTAAGATAAGGAGAATCTGGTTTTACAGCCGGGTTTTTAATTACTAAACCAGTATTAATAAAATCTTGGTTTCGATGTTTATTTAAAATAAATTTAATTGGCAGCCCTCTGAGTTTTTCCAAAGAGGGCTTTAATTCTCTTTTTGTCTTTAAATCGGTTACCAAAACTTTTGCTCCTTGTTTAGCAAAAAACTTCGCCACTCCCACTCCTCCGCCGAGCAACCCTAACCCCATAATAGTAATTTTTTTATCTTTGAAGATTTGCCTCATATTAAAACGGATCTTTTATAATTGGTTTGATTTTCTTGTTTAAACAAAAATGAGATATTTTTTCTAAATTATAGGGTTGGTCGCTGAAGAAAAATTGATGATTTCTCCCCTTTTTAACCTGGGAAACGATTTTGGGATTATTTTTTAAAAATAATTTAAGCTCTTTTACTAAGCTTCTGGCTGGATTTACAATTTTAATCTTTGGACCGATTTCTTTTTTTATTATTTTTTCAAGTATTGGATAATGAGTACAAGCCAAAACCAAAGTATCCACTCCCCTATTTTTAAATTCTTCTAAATATTCTTCAATTATTTCTCTTGTTATCTCTTTATTTATCCAACCCTCCTCCACTAAGGGAACAAACAAGGGGCAGGATTTTGAATAAATTTTTAGGTTTGGCTCTAATTCCAAAAGTTTTTTCTCCCAAGCACCGCTTTTAATAGTGCCAGGTGTTCCTATTATGCCAATCTTTTTATTTTTGGTTATCTTCACCGCTTCTTTTACTCCAGGATTTATCATCTCAAAAATTGGGATTCCGGCAAACTGTTTCTTAAGACTTTCTGAAGCCCAGGCAGAAGAAGTATGGCAAGCAATAACAATTACTTTAGCCCCTCTTTGAAGAAGCCACTGACTGATTTTAAGAGAATATTTCTTTACAAAATCAGCTCCCTTGGTGCCATAAGGAAGCCGGGCTGTATCTCCAAAATAAATTATTTGGTAGCCGGGCAGTTCTTTAAAAATTTCTTTAATAACCGTTAATCCCCCAACCCCAGAATCAAAAACTCCAATCATTATTTTAGTATAGCAAAAAAGTTGACAAACTTCAAAATAAATTTTAAACTTAAAATAGTAATCGTTTTTTGGTTCTTTTACAATCTTTTACAAGGAGAAAACAGATGGAAAAACGAATTAAAAAAGAGAAGATAAAAGAAATAAAAAAACAATTGAATCAAGATTGGAGATTGCTTTCAAAAGCTTACGCTGATAAAAATCATTTTGCTAATTTTGTCCGAAGCCTTGAATCCCCTCCCCTACAGAAAAAAGCTCTAAAAATGTTTTTAAAAACAGAAGGTCTTGAATTTGAAGATTGTTATGGTTTGGCAGAATTGGTGATAAAAATAAAAAATCTGTTTTTAAAAAGAGCTTTTTGGAGAAAATGCTTTGTTTTAGCCCTTCCAGAAAATTGGGTCTACGCAATCAAATATGAAAAAGATGAAACTATCAAAGAAATATTTTGGAAGGGACTTATCCAAGGAATTAAAAAAGGTTTTATTCCTGAAAAACAAGGCAGGCAAATTCTAATTCAGATTTTTGAAGAGACACCGGAAGAAAAAACCAGAGAGAGAGCCTGGCAACTATTAAAAATTTTACACCCATCCGAAGAAAACTTTTTAAAAATCGCTGGTTTAGAATGTATGCGTTCTATGATTAAAATTGCCACAGAAATTAGAAATCTGCTTGCCAAAATCAAACAAGAAAAAGCCATAGCAGAACAAAAAACTGGATTGTTTCAACAGGTTATAGATAGAATAAACCAGAACGTTAAAAAACTTGAATAACTAAAAAAGAGGCAAGAATTAAAAACTTGCCTTTTTCTTTAACCGAGGAGTCTTATAGCAAGCCCGATTAAAGCCATCACAACGCCAATAACCCAAAAACGCATTGTGATTTTGTAAGAAGGCCAATCCTTGGCTTCAAAGTGGTGATGGAGAGGAGCGGCTAAAAATATCTTTTTGTGGAAAATTTTTTTGGAAAGGAGTTGAAGGATTACTGAACCAGATTCAACGACCAATAAAAAGCCAATTATTGGCAAGACCAAAATAGAGTCAGTTAAAAAAGCAACTACGGTTAAAGCACAACAAAGTCCTAATATCCCTGTTTCTCCCATATAAAATCTGGCCGGAGGAATATTAAACCATAAAAAAGCTAAAATTGAGCCAGCAATTACAGCGCAAAAAGCAGCCAAATCAACCTGTCCTTTAAATAAAGCAATGCCGGCGAAAGAACCAAAAATTGTAGCGAAGACCCCTCCTGCCAAACCATCTAAACCGTCAATTACTCCACCACTATAGACTGCTAACATTACTAAAACAAAAAAAGGAACGTACCAAATGCCAATAAAAAAGTCCCCATTTCCAGGAATATGTATTGTACGGTAACCTAACTTATAATAGAACCACCCTGCTCCAATCAAACCAATTAAAATTACTAAAAGTAATCTATATTTTAATTTCAAACCACCTCCAATATACTTACCTTTTTTCAAAACCTGCAGAATATCATCTAATAATCCAACCAAAGAGGCAGCGATTAAAGCAAATAAAGGAAGCCAGGTTTGGGACCTGCTTAAGAAATTTAATTTTTGAAACCACCATATGTTGGTTTTGGATAATAAAAAGAAAATAAAAGCTAAAATTAGAGTACTGAGCCAGACAAGCAAACCGCCGAGTCGTGGGACATGAACTTCTTTTTCCGAGTGAAACTTTTTAAAAAAAACTAACTCTTTGCCGTCAATTGACCTTGTTCTAACTTCTTTTCGCCAAAGTTTATATTTATATAAAAAAGGGGTTAAAACCGGCGTTAACCAAAAAGCCAAAATAAAAGCAGCTGCCCCTAAAGTAAATATCTTAATAACATCTATAGTAATTTCCGGCATAACTATTAAAATTAAATATTTAAAATATCAACTATTTTTCGCATTTCACCAAAACGGTCATTACTTCCCAAAATAACATTGATGAAATAACTATTCCCTTTGGGGTTCTTTAAAATTAAAAGTAAACAACCTTTAGCTTCAGGACTCCAACCGGTTTTCCCTCCAATTATTTTAGGAATTTCTCCTAAAAGCTTATTGGTATTTTGGGGGATAAAATGATGGACAAAGCCATCTGGTTTTAAAACTTCGTAATGTTGTTTTGACGTAATCTCAAAAATTTGGGGATAATTTTCCAAAATATATTTTGCTAGTTTTGCAAGGTCTATAGTAGTTGAAAAATTTTTTGGTTCTTTGGAATCATCCGGCTCAAGACCGCTTGAATTAACGAATTGAGTATTTCCAAGTCCTACATTCTTGGCATAAAAATTCATTAATCCTACGAAACCACCTTCTCCAATTGGTGTAGTTAGGGCAAAGGCAGCATCATTACTTGATTCGAGCAACATAATATGAAGAAGATTTTCAACCGAGAGTTTTTCTCCAACCCTTAGATCGCCGTATTTTGAATTACTTTCTTGTAAAAGTGCCTCTTTAGTTATTAATATTAACTGAGAAAGACTATAGGTCTCATCAAGGTCAAAAACAACTAACGCTGTCATTAGTTTTGTTAAAGAAGCAATTGGCAAGGGTTCTTCTGAATTTTTCTCAAACAAAATCCTTTCATTGCCTTTGTTATCAATCTCAACTACAATTGACGCTTTTGCTTCAATTTCCAGGTCCTTCAAATTTTCGGTTTGTAACCTCTCAGATTTTAATCTCTCTATTTTATTCTCAAGAATTTTTTGGTTAATGTCGGCAGTTAGTATTTGAGAATTTCCAGTGATTTCTTGCAAAAACCAAAAATCTTCTAAGTTTTTTGCCAAAGCATTTATCCCCCACCAAAAAGGCAAACTTAAAATAAAGGAGATTAATAGAATATTTTTTCTCACCCCGTTAGAAATTCTTGTTATTGACATAATTTTATTCCATAAACCCCGTAATTTCTAACGGGGCTCATTTTTTGGTCTTTTTGCTTATCTTAATTTTAAGCTCTTTTAATTGTTTTTCTGAAACTTCGGATGGGGCATCCATCATTAAATCCCGGCTATCACCGGTTTTGGGAAAAGCAATAATTTCTCTAATACTCGGTTCATTCTGTAAAATCGCTAAAAATCTATCAATACCCGAGGCAATTCCCCCATGAGGAGGCGCTCCATATTCAAAGGCCTTTAACATATGACCGAATTTTTCTTTAATTTCTTCTTTCTTATACCCAATTATCTCAAAGACCGCTTCAAGGGCCTCTGACTGATGGTTTCTTATGCTTCCACCTCCTATTTCAAAACCATTAAGCACAATGTCATACTGGGTAGTTAAAATATTTTCAATATTTCTTTTATGAAGCAAGTCCTCCATAAATTTCGACTTGGGAGCCGAAAAAGGATTGTGGGTGAAGGCCCAACCCTCTTTTTCATCTTTTTCAAAAAAAGGAAAATCAATCACCCAACAAAAAGCTAAAAGGTCTGAGTTTGTCTTATTATTGCGCAAATCAGGACGATCGCTATTATATCTTTCCATTGCTCTTTGATATGTAATTCTGGGAAAAGGAATTTTTTGGATTTTTTTCTCAGGATAGAGCTTTCTAATAAGTTCAATAAACAATCTTTCAATTATTTCCATTACATCTGCCTGTTTAATAAAAGACATCTCAATATCCAACTGGGTATGCTCGGCCTGGCGATCAGCCCGAGGATCTTCATCTCTAAGACATCTGGCAATCTGGAAATATTTTTCTATGCCTGAAACCATCAAAAGTTGTTTATATTGCTGGGGTGACTGCGGCAAAGCGTAAAACTTGCCTGGCTGTAGTCGTGATGGAACAATAAAATCTCTGGCGCCTTCCGGAGTTGACTTGGTTAGAATCGGGGTCTCTACTTCAACAAAACCTTCTTTTTGAAGAAAATCCCGCATAAACTGAATAACTTTTTGTCGCACAATGAGATTTTTTTTCATCCTTTCTCTCCTTAAATCCAAATAGCGATATTTCATTCTTTTTTCTTCATTTATTTCATAGCCATCACTATCAATAGAAAAAGGCAGGGTTTTCGCCTTTGATAAAATTTTCAAACTTTCCACTAAAATTTCTACTTTCCCGGTTTCAATTTTGGGGTTAATCATCTTTTGAGGTCTTTGAGTAACTTTTCCTTCAATTTCTATAACCCATTCCGGACGAATTTGTTCCGTAGTCTCCGGTTTGCAAACAAGTTGGACAAGACCGCTTCTGTCCCGAAGGTCAATAAAAACGATCTTTCCGTGCGACCTAATAGAATTTACCCAACCCGAAACCTTAACCTTTTTTCCTAAATATTCAATTGTCTCTTTATTAACAATTCTTTCCATATTAAATCTATTATATAAAACTTTCCCTAATTTGAAAATAGTCAGTGACTGAATTCAAGTTTTTGACAAATCTCTTTTCGCCTTGACAGACTTTTTTAAATTTGGCTAAATAAAGATAAAGAGTAGTTTTTTAAAAATTAGACAATAACTTGATTGAAAAGAAAGAGGTGAATTATGGATAGTCAAAAATTTACAAAACAGAGATTTAGAACAATCAAAAGATTTAGAAGAATTAAGTTTATAAAAAATACAAAAATCGAGTTTGATAGAAGGAAGTTTAGAAATCGCCAGCCACAGTTTAAATGCCCTGAAAATTCTACTGCTGATGAACTATTGAAATCAATCGCTGAGAAAGATATTGAAAAAGTCAAAACTAACCTAGATAAAATCTGGAGGAAAGATATGCTTACTGGGAAGGATTTCGATGCGATAAGGACAGCCCAAGAATTTTTAAGAGAAGTTCAGCCGCCCTCCAAAAATGGGCAGAAATAATGGCAATTAATGTCAAATTTTCTGCTCTTTTTTATTTGTTTGGTATGGCGTGGAGGATTGACATAGTTTTTAATTTTGCTAATATAGGAAAATTGTTGCTCTCAGGCAGAAATAGGTAACCTCCGTCAAGAAATGAACACAATGACAGTCAACATCACAAACAGTAATGGTTCTGTCAGCCAGGTAGTGCTAAGGAAACAGGGTGTTGGTTATGTAGGTCCGAGAGGCGAATTTTACGACCATCTGCCAACCGGGGAAGAACTAAAGCCAATTTATGGCTTTTAAAAAGAACCCGAAAGCGGGGGTTTAAAAAATAAACCTCCGCCTTTTTATTGACAAATTCTTTAGCTTTGCTAAAATTAAAATAGTATCTTAAACAATTTTATAGGGATTTTATTTGAAAGGAGTTAAAAATGTTAGTGCTAATCAGACAGAAAGATGAATCAATTATGATTGGCGACGACGTGGAAATTACCATTATTGATGTCAGGGGTGACAAAGTTCGCTTGGGAATTACCGCTCCAAAGAGTGTGCCTGTTCACAGAAGAGAAGTATATGATGCCATTCAACGAGAAAAAGCTGAGCAAAGAAGAAAGGAAAGTAGCGCCTAAAACAAAATGCGCGGTAAAGCAAAATTGCCGCGCATTTTTTTAATTTTCTAGAAAGTATTACATTGTTGGTCCTTGTGTCGGTGGCGTTGATGGTCCTTCTCCTTCTTTCTTTTTAAAAATCTTATCTTTTAATAGATAAATTACTATTGCTACCACCACAATGGCTATAATTATTCCAATAATCGTATTCATAATCTTTTAAAATTATTTTTATTACTCTCGACCTTGCATTATTATTTTATTTTCTCTTTTTTGTCTGGACGTGTCAAGTGGTGGACCCTACCAGATTTGAACTGGTAACCTCCTCATTGCAAATGAGACGCTCTGCCATTGAGCTAAGGGCCCATGGTGCTCAGACTAAACACTTTCAAACTTTCTCTATCATCTTACCAAATTTAATCCACAAATCAAGGAAAAAGAATTTAAGGAGATAAAATTCAGCAGGCGGGGCGGAAATTCCGTCCGATAACAAAGAAAATTTAATTTTCTCTAACAAATCAGAGTTCGTGTCTAATACTACGAGTGTATTTATACAATTCCGCTCGAACCTATTTTATCAGAAATTCCTGAATTTGAGTAGTGCCGCGCCGCAGGCGCGGCAGGCTCACCCACGCGGCGGCGCACTCTGCTTGCTTTTGCTGACGCAAAAGCAGGCTGCCGCTTTCCGTTCTAATTGGCTTAGGGCTAAAAAGAGTATCGAATTATAATGATATAACCTACCATTGACAAATTAACAAGACATGATAATCTAATCCTAGAATTAAAAAGGCGCATGATACCCTGAAGTGCAACATTCTCTGGTTAATAACAACGACCTTGAAAGGCGATTTTCATAGTTTTCTTTGAAAACTTCATAAGGTGTTCTGTAATTCAGACATTTTCTGGGAATATTATTGATTATATCAACAATAGCAGAAATTTCCTTATCAGAATAGGCAGCTAGGTTTTTCTTCTTGGGGATGTATTCTCTAATTAGAGAAAAAGCGCTCTCAATTTGTCCTTTTTGCCAGGCAGAAT
>Ga0210016_1004995_pt1 | contig 11171 bp, 10 predicted proteins | sample CryGeyCG2014_300_FD_185454 | JGI IMG/M metagenome (GOLD analysis project Ga0210016, IMG submission 185454) | Groundwater microbial communities from aquifer - Crystal Geyser CG02_land_8/20/14_3.00 (SPAdes) (version 2) | ecosystem: Environmental > Aquatic > Deep subsurface > Groundwater | place...
AGAGGTTCAAGGGGTCAAGGAATTTCTTGGATTCTAAGAATGTTTGTTCTGCCTAGCGTCCCCCAATCTTCAGCATAAATAAGAATTACTTTTTCTCCTTTTTTTATCCGGCCAGTCTTTTTAATCTCAACTAAAATTTTCTCTATATCCTTAGGAGTTCTTTTCCGGTAAATATTACCCTCTCCCTCTTCAAAATAAAGAGGGATAACTCCGTAAACTAAACAGAGCCTGTCTCTTAGTTTTTTATCTTGGGTTAAAGCAAAAATGGGCAAATTTGGTCTTAAACGAGCTAACATTTGGCTGGTCAAGCCCCCTTCAGTTAAAACTATAAAGGCTTTGACTTTTTCTTTTTGACAGAATGGACTCATCCAAAGCTGATAAGCCGAATAACAGAGGGCGGCTGTTTGATTGCGAAAATCGAAGTTGAAACCGGAAATTGGTGGTCTTTTCTCTTCCCAAAAGCGACATACTCTTTCCATAACCGAAACTGCTCCAATCGGGTATTTGCCTGTCGCCGTTTCGGCTGAAAGCATGACTGCGTCAGTGTAGTCCAAGATAGCATTGGCGACATCGGAAACTTCGGCTCGGGTGGGAGAAGAATTATCAATCATTGATTCTAACATTTGAGTAGCAGTAATAACCGGTTTCCCTCTTTCAGCGCAACGCTTAATAATCTTTTTTTGGTAATAGGGAACCTCTTCAAATGGGATTTCTTTCCCGAGGTCTCCCCTGGCGATCATGATGCCCGCAGCCGAATTGAGGATTTCTTCAAAATTTTCCAAGGCCTGCCTGGTCTCTATTTTAGCTAAGATTTTGGTTAATAAAGAAAATTTTTTAGCTTGTTTTTTAAAGAATTCAATATCTTTTCTATTTCTGACAAAAGAAATAGCTAAAAAATCGGCATCGTGTTTGGCGGCGAGAGATAATCCTTTTAAATTTTCAGCCAAGAGAGTTGAAAAGGAGATTTTTCGATCCGCGCCGGGGAGGTCTAAAAGAATAGCTACTGGTTGGCGAATTATTCTGGCAGCTTCCTTGGTTTTTTGAATTAAAGCACTGTGCCAACGATGAGTATTATATTTTAGGTTAAAACGAAAAATGCTCGCTCCAGTTTTAATAAGCGAGCAAAGAGTTTCTCTTTCTTCAACAGCCGGACCAACTGTAATGACAATTTTAGTTAGAGCCATAATAACTTGAGCCAGCGGTCGGATTTGCACCAACAACCTGATGCTTACAAAGCAACTGCTCTACTATTGAGCTACGCTGGCAAATTTAATTTCTCATTTTTCATTTTTCATTTTTTTTATCTCCTCCCAATAAGTATCACTTTTTTCGGTTTTCTTTTTCTGAGCCCTTTCTCTTAATTTTTGAAGCCAGTTGAAAGTTTTATTATCGGTTTTTAGGCTTAAAATTCTAATTTTCGAAAGTAATTTTTGCAAAAAAATTTCATAGGAAAAAGATTTAAAAGGATTTAGAACTTTAATTTTTTCCTTTAATTTTGACAGGGTGTCTTTCCGAATAGCCCTCGCCGGAACTTCAGGTAGTTCCGCCAAAACTGGAATTTTTCGCGAAATAATCGCGGCCATCCCCAAAAAACTACCAAATAAAATTATTATGGCTACTAATTCAAAGTTCATACCTCGCAAATCTTTTAACAACAATATTTTCGCCAAGTTTGGCAATGTATTCATCGATTAAATCTTTGATGGTTCTCGTTTCATCTTTAATCCAGGGCTGTTTCAATAAGGGAATTTTTTCTCCCATGGCGGCAATCTGCAAACACAATTCATGAGCCAGCTGTTGAAAATCTTGATTTTTTGCTACAAAGTCTGTCTCGCAGTTTAACTCCAAAAGCACTCCAATTTTTTTATTTGGGTGAATGTAACTATCAATAATACCATAACCTGCCACCCTTTCAGCTTTTTTCTGGGCCACTTCCTTGCCCCATTTCTTTAAGATTTCTTTGGCCATCTTTAAATCACCCTTGGCCTCTTTAAGAGCTCTTTGGCACTCGGTTATCGAAACCTCTGTTTCGCTTCTTAGTTGTTTGATTTGAGTTATTGAAATCATTTTTTTGCTTTTTTAATAACCTCAGCAACTTTCTCAAGTATATATTTCACTGAAGAGATGGCATCGTCATTGGCTGGTATCGGGTAATCTGCCAGAGTGGGATCACAATTTGTATCTGAAATGGCTATCACTTTTATCCCTTTCATCCTCGCCTCTTTTACAGATAAGATATCTTTTTTCATATCAATTACAAAAATAGCCTCCGGCAATTTCTCTAAATTTTTTATTCCGCCAAATTTTAATTCTAGGTTTTTTAATTCTTTATCACTTTCGGCTCTTTCTTTTTTGGTATATTTTTCTAACCCTCCTTCAGTTTTTTTCTTTTCAAGGTCTTTAAAGTATTCAATTCTTTTTTTAATCGTTTCGAAATTAGTAAAAGTTCCCCCTAACCATCTTTCTACAACATAGGGCAGGCCGCATTCAATTGACACATTTTTAACCAATTCCTTTACCTGAATTTTTGTCCCGACAATTAATAAGATTTTGTTTTCCGAAACGAGTTGCTGAATAAATTTTAAAGCCTCTTCAAATTTTACTTTTGTTTTTTCTAAATCAAAAATATGGACGGTATTTCTTACTCCGTAAAGATAGGGTTGGATTTTAGGATTGACCCGTGAAGTCCGATGGCCAAAATGAAGACCGGCTTTTGCCATCTCTTCGAGGTTGAGATCTATTTTATTTTCTTTTGTCTCTGTCATATCCTTTTATATATCACATTTTAAAAATGAAGGCAATCCTTGATTTAAAAGAGATTCTTTGTTAAAATACTTGAATATGAAAAAAAATCTACATCCAAAATACTATCCAAATGCTCAAGTTAAATGTGCCTGTGGAAATACTTTTACAGTGGGTTCTACTAAAGAATTCATCGAAGTTGAGGTTTGCTCTCAATGTCATCCTTTCTATACCGGCAAGAAAAAGATTATCGATACGATGGGAAGAGTTGAAAAATTTAGAAAGAGACTAGTAAAGAAAGAGGAAATAAAAGCAAAGCGAAAAAAGTAATATGCCTGAAGAAGTTCTTCAACCAGAATCAGTCATTGTTGAAATCCGAGCCGGAGCTGGTGGTAAAGAAGCGAGTTTATTTGCCGGAAACCTCTTTAAAATGTATTCAAAATACGGGCAATCGCAGGGTTGGAAGCAAAAAGTCCTATCTTCCCATCCTACTGAGCTTGGCGGATTTAAAGAGATTATCTTTGAACTTAAAAATGGAGATGTTTTTCCCAGAATGAAGTATGAAGGCGGGGTCCATCGAGTTCAGAGAATTCCCGAAACTGAGAAAGCGGGCAGAATCCACACCTCAACCGCTTCAGTAGCAGTCCTGCCAAAACCTAAAAAAGCCGAGATTAAAATAAATCCAGAAAATTTAAAAATCGATTTTTACGGCGCTTCCGGCCCCGGCGGTCAGTATGTTCAAAAAAGACATACGGCTGTCAGAATTACCCACTTGCCATCAGGTATTGTCGTCACTTCCCAAACTGAAAGAAATCAGCTCCAAAACAAAGAAAATGCAATGTCGATTCTTGAAGCAAAATTGTTGGAAAAAAAAGAATTAGAGGAATCGACAAAAATATCCGGAAAAAGAAGAGCCCAAATAGGTATGGCCAAAAGAGCAGAGAAAATCCGAACCTATAATTTTCCCCAGGATAGGATTACCGACCATCGAATAAAAAAATCCTGGCATAATATCGCAGAAATTATGGCAGGAAGATTAGACAAGATTATTGAAACCCTAGAGAAAAATTTAAGTTAACCCGCTCTTTCCAGGGCCTCAATATCTCCGGCATACTGCTTGGTAATATTTATTACCGAATCGCCATAAAAGCGGTATTTTGTATTGGTGGTGCCGGAAAAATAAATCATGGCTGCTTTCCATTCGCTATCCGGAGTTTGTTTTGCCGCTCCATAATCAGCTAAATATAAGGCAGCAGCTAAAAAAGCATCTTTAATATCCCAGGGATCGGCTGCCTTCCCGGTGATTTCTTTTACCCCATCCCGATATCTCATCCAGGTAGAAGGAATGAATTGAGCCGGTCCCATTGCTCCACCATATCCTCCCACGCTGGGAATAGGACAAGAAACCGGAGTATTATAAGGGTCTCTCCCCAGCTCTTTGGTAATTTGTAAAAATGGTTCTACATCTCGCGAAGGTTTCATTACTTTGGATACTGGTTTTCCATCAGAGGTCACCCCATCTCCGGTAGTGGGATTTTTGAGATAACACTGGCCAACATTTTTCCCAATATTTGATTCCTGGGTCAAGACGGCTAATAAAAAAGCTGGTCTCACCCCGGTAATCCTTTCAACCATTTTAGCAATCTCATAAGCTTCGCCAAAGGTGGGAGCCTTTGGCACCCCAATTAATTCGAAAATTCGCGACCTAATTTCAGCCGCCTTTTTCTCGGTTGCCTCCTTTTCTTGAAGATATTTTTGGTATTGAGCTTCGGTTAATTTTAAAAAATAATCTGTTTCTTTTCTGGTCGTCTCCCCCTCTTTTTTTTGAAGCATTTGAATTTCAAGCATTCTCTCTAAATCCGCCTTTTCCTCATCTAAGGATTTCTTTTCTGACTCCAGATATAGTTTCAAACTTTTAATATTTTCTAAAATTTCTTGGTTTTTGGAATTCAAAGTTTCCAAGGCCACTAAATTATCAAAGAAACCAGAAAGGGTTGTTTCAGAAAGTAAAATTTCAATCAGAGATTTCTGGTCTTCTTCGTAGATTATTCTTAGAAGGGCGGCAAGTTTTTTCTTTGAATCTTCTATTTCTAAAGATGTTTTTTCAATCGAAGCTTCGGTGTCTCGAATTTGAAGCCCCACCTCTTCTATGGCCACACTGCTTTGTTGAATTTGAAGCTCTAATTTTTTTATTTTTTGTTGCAAAATATAAATCTGATTTTGGAGGGTTTTCTTCTCTTGTGCAGTCTTCGTAATATCTTTTTCGTATTGTCCAATTTGCTCTTCTAATTTTTTTAATTCCTCTTCCAGGGCTTGACGCTCCTCAACAGGATCCATGGCTAAACTCGGCAAAGACGGCAAAATCAAAACAAAAACCAAAATAGATAAGAGGGCTATTTTAAAAACTCGATTGATCATAAAACTATTTGGATTCTTCGCCAGCTGTCACTTCTTTTTCTTCTTTCTTTTCTTCCACTTTTTCAACCTCTTCGACTTTTTCTTCAACTGGCTTGGCTAATTCTTCTTCTACTTTTTCTGGCGGAATTACCTGAGCCACCATTTCATCAGGTGTTTTCAAAACTTTCACCCCTTCAGGCAAAATTAAATCTTTTACCAAAATATTATCCTCAAAGGTTTTAAGTTTTTCGACATCCACTTTAATTTCGTGGGGAAGATTCTGAGGTAATGCTTTTACCTCCACCTCTTGAATATTTTTAACCAAAGTCCCTCCCAGATCCTTTACCGCTATTGCCTCTCCTTCAAAAACTAAAGGAATCTTGGCTGTAATTTCTTCATCAAGTCTTGGTTGATAAAAATCAATATGAATTGGCTTTCCGGTTAGAGGGTGTCTTTTTACTTCATGAATTAAAACCGGTGATTTTCTTTCCTCAATTTCTAAAGACATTAGAGAGCTTTCTCCGGCTGCTTTATAGATTTTCTCAAATTCTTTTTGGTCAATTTCTAAAGAGAGATTCTTTTTTATTTTTGGCCCATACAAAATAGCGGGTATTATCCCTTTTTTTCTCAAAGCTTTTACCTTTTTCCCAAGGTCTTTGCGAATTTTAGCCGATAAAGTTAACACTTACTTTTTTCTAACTTTAAATCTTTTTTCCAATTCTTTTAGAGTTTCCATTACTCCGGTATATTCTAATTCTGACATTGGCAGCATTGCTGCACCGGAAAATCCCTGTTTTCTTATTTCTTCAGCTTTTTGAGAAACTTTATTTCTGACATAATCCCAGTAGGGCTGGTCAAAAACATCAGCCGGCTCGGTCAATTTCCCATTTTTCATCGAAAAAGCCAGACAGTTCACTATTGGCGGACCATCAAAAAAGGAAATTGAAGAATTTTTCTTAACTGGCATTAGAGGTCCGGCGTGAGAACCTCTCATAAATCCTGAAACGAAATGACCTATCGTATAAGGAGAAAGTATTTCACCAGTAGCTGGAAAGTCTTTCTGGGCCCTAACTAACATTACTGGATCGTCTTTTCCAACATATTTTCCAGCAATATTATGAAGCCGAGTAGTGCTGGCTGCCACCACTTGTAGACCTGTCGCTCTTGACCAGATAGATTCAACAACGAAGCGACCATTATCTCTTAACAAACAAGCTAAATCGTAGCTCTCTTCCGGACTAACTAATTCAATAATTCTATCTGCTTTGGTAAAAGAAACATCCATAATCAACCACTTAAATCCTTTTTTGATTGTCGGAGCCAAAATTAAACCAGCACAATGCATTGGGTCAGCAAAGGCTAAATAGAGTGGTAAATTAAAGGCTCCCGGTTCAGTTTTATCAGCCTGAAAAAATAGAAATGGTTCGGCTGGTCTTTCTTCAATTTCCATTTCTGCCACCTGGGGTCCCATTCCTTTAACATTGCCAGAAAAGGCGCTAACTAATAAATCCTGACCCGCTCCATATAATCCTTGGCTTTTTGCCACTTTGGTGCCGGCAGTTAAAGCATCCCAGCAGAGTTTGTGAATTTTTGGATTTGAAGTACCTTTTTTATGAGTAGTCAAAATAGCAATGTCATCTCCGGTAAAACCTACGTAATAATCGAGGATTTGCCCTCTGCCCTTTTCTTTGACATAATTTTCGACTGTTTCTAAGAGTTTTTGGCTGGGTTTAATATGCCCACCAATACTCCCAACATCCGCCTTAATTATTGATAAAGTAATTTTTGCCATATTTTAATAATCATTTGATGGCGATGAGGACTTCGTCCTCATCTTCACCTTCGCTTCCATAATATGGAAGCTCGGTCAATAATTAATGATTAATAGTACTTCGACCTTTTTCCTTTTTAGCTACGATTGAAGTAGTTTTAATTACTGTGTCAGGGTTTAACGACATTGACTCTATTCCCTGCTCAACTAAAAATTCAGCGAATTCTTCATAATCCGAGGGTCCCTGGCCGCAAATTCCGCAGTATTTTTTCTTTTGGCGGCAGAGTTTAATAACCCGACTAATCATTTCTTTCACTGCTTCATTTCTTTCGTCTCCTATATAAGATATTTTAGCATTATCTCTGTCTATTCCCAAGGCTAATTGAGTTAAATCGTTGGATCCAATCGACATTCCATCAAAAATTTCCAAAAACTCTTCAGCTAAAATAACATTCGAAGGAATTTCGCACATAACAATGACTTTCAATTCGTCTTCCCCTTTCTTTAGGCCATTTTTTTCCATTAAATCCAAAACTCTTTTCCCTTCCTCTGGAGTTCGGCAAAATGGAACCATCAGCCAAATATTTTTTAAACCAAAAATTTCCCTTGCCTTTTTAATTGCCTCGCATTCCATTTCAAAGGCTGGCTGGAATTTTGGATCATAATATCTCGAAGCCCCTCGCCAACCTAACATCGGATTTGATTCTTGAGGTTCAAAAATTTCTCCACCAATTAAGGCAGCGTATTCGTTGGTTTTAAAATCGGAGAGTCTAACGATAACTGGTTTAGGATAAAACGCCGCGGCGATTTGAGAAATTCCTTCGGCTAATTTATCAATGAAATACTCTTTTTTATCTTTGTAACCATAAGTTAATTTATCAATTTCATTTTTTATCTTTCTATCTTTTATTTTTTTGTAATGATAAAGGGCCAAGGGATGAATTCTAATTTTTTCAGCCAAGATAAACTCAATCCTGGCTAAACCCACACCATCATTTGGCAAAAAGGAGGTTTTAAAAGCAATGTCAGGAGCCCCAATATTAATCATTATTTTTGTTTTCAATTTCGGTATTTCTTTGAGATCATATCTTTTAATTTCAAATGGAACCTCTCCTAAAAATATCCTCCCCTCCGAACCCTGGGTGCAATCTACAGTCACAGTTTGACCATTTTTTAAAACTTGAGTTCCCTCTAAGGTTCCAACCACACACGGAATCCCCAATTCCCTTGATACGATCGCCGCGTGACATACTTTAGAACCCTCATTCGTAACAATTGCTGAAGCCAATCGCATAATGCTGACCCAATCGGGATCTGTCATTCTAGTCACCAAAACTTCTCCTTTCTGAAATTCTCCTATTTTTGAAACATTAGGAATAATGTGAACCTTCCCTTGGCCAATTTTATTTCCAATAGCAATGCCAGTCAAAATTGGTTTTTTGGTAGCTTTTATTTGATATTCTTCGTAAAATTGATTTTTTTTCGGAGCGTGAACCGTTTCCGGCCGAGATTGAACAATAAAAAGCTCACCAGTTTTGCCATCCTTTGCCCATTCAATATCTTGAGGAATCCGATAATGGTCCTCAATCAGGCAGGCCCACCTCGAGAGTTTTAAAATTTCTTCATCAGTCAAAGAAAATTTTAGCTGTTGTTCCGGCGGGACATTAACTTCTTTCAAACCGCCTTTCTTGTCGTAAACCAATTTTTTTGTTTTTCTACCCAAATCCTTAATAATAATCGGTTTATAATTTTGTTTTAGGGTCGGCTTAAAAACATAAAATTCGTCTGGTGTAATCTTCCCCTTAACAATCATTTCCCCCACGCCCCAGATTGAATTGATTAAAATAACATTTTTAAAACCAGTTTCAGTGTCCAATGTAAAAATTACACCAGAAGAAGCTAAATCCGATCTAACCATTTTCTGGACGCCAATTGACAGAGCAAATTTCAAATGAGAAAATCCTTTTTCTTCTCGATAGGCAATTACTCTATCATTGAAAGTTGAAGCCAAAGATTTTTTTATTGCTTCTAACAAATTTTCTTTTTCAGAAACATTCAAATAAGTCTCGAATTGCCCAGCAAAAGATGCCCTAGGTTGGTCTTCGCAAACTCCCGAAGACCGCACTGCTACCTCAACGTTCTGACCGTATTTTTCTTCTAATTTTCGATAAGCCCTAATTATCTCTTTTTTTAGATCTTCAGGAAAATCGGCACTTAAGATGAATTCTCGTGCTTTCTTTCCAGTTTCCTTTAAACTTTCCAAACTCTTTGGGTTAAATTTCGCAAAAATCTCTTTTAATTTTTTATCAATCTTGTTTTTTCTCAAAAAGTACCAATAGGCCATAGTAGTCAAAGCAAAACCATCAGGAACTTGAACTCCCTTTTGAAAAAGTTTTCCCATCATCTCTCCCAGCGAAGCATTTTTCCCCCCAACCAAAGCCACATCTTTTGCTGAGATTTCCTTAAACCATAAAATATATTTTTTCGATTTTAATTTTGTCATTTAATTATTCCTTTGATTTTTTCGACGATTTCGGGATTGGCAAGAGTGGATAGGTCGCCTAATTCTTCACCAGTAAATAATCTTTTTAAAATCCTCCTCATAATCTTGCCCGACCTCGTCTTTGGTAAATCTTCGACTAAATAAACTTCTTTTGGCAAGGCGATTGGTCCAATCTCTTTTCTAACTTGATCAATCACTTCTTTTTTAATTACCCCCGCATCCTTAAGGAGCTTAGTTCCTTTTGAAACTACGAAAACCACGGGTACTTCTCCTTTTATTTCGTCTGGAATACCAACAACAGCACATTCGGTAATTTCGGGGTGTTTTGAAACAGCATTTTCTAATTCTCCAGTAGTGATTCTATGGCCAGCCACTTTAATTACATCATCAACCCTACCGACAATTCGAATTAAGCCATTTTCATCTTTGTAAGCAGCATCACTGGTAAAATAAATTTTCTTACCATACTGACTCCAGTAAGTTTCTAAATATTTTTTTGGATCTTTGTAAATTCCTCTCAAAAGTCCTGGGGCGAAAGGGGAAAGCATAACTAAATTTCCTTCTTTATTAGGCGGCAGAGACTTCCCCTTTTCATCAAAAATATCAAATTTTGTTCCCGGAAATGGTAATCCAGTAAAAGCTGGTTTAAAAGGACCAATCCCTGGTAAAGAAGTAATTAAAATTCCTCCTGATTCTGTCTGCCACCAGGTATCAACAAGCGGACATTTACCCTTCCCTACTTCTTTAAAGTACCAGAGCCAGGCTGATTCATCTATTGGCTCTCCTACTGACCCTAAAAGTCTTAAACTCTCAAATTTATATTCCTTTAAGGAGCTTAGCTCCTTTTCAAACATCCTAATGGCTGTTGGCGCAGTATAAAGAATCGTCACTTTGTGTTTTTCAATAATTTGCGCCCATCTATCTGGCGTTGGAAAGTCAGGCGCTCCTTCAAACATTAAAGTCGTTATTCCATTAAGCAGGGGTGAGTAAATTGTGTATGTTATTCCCGTTATCCATCCAACATCGGAAGTGCACCATAAAATTGAATCCTCATGAAAATCAAAAATCCATTTCCCGGTCCAATAAGCCTGCACAGTGTAACCACCGCAAGTGTGAAGGCAGGCTTTGGGAATGCCTGTGCTTCCGCTGGTCGGCAGGATAAAAAATATATCTTCTGAATCCATTACTTGTGGTTGACAAGAATCACTTTCGTTTTTTATTAAATCTTCATACCAGATATCTTTTTCTTGATTCCAAGAAATTTCATTGCCCGCTCTCTTTACTACAATTAATTTTTTTACTTCTGTCCCTTTTATTCCCGCATCGGCACTTTCTTTCAAATTAATAATCTGACCCCTTCGATAATAGCCATCGGCGGTAATTAAAACTTTAGCTCCGGTAATTTTTAATCTTATATTCAAAGCAGCCGATGAAAAAGCCGAAAAGACGACCATATGGACCGCACCGATTCTGGCACAGGCTAACATTGAAATTATCACTTCGGGAATCATTGGCAGATAAATTCCCACTCTATCTCCTTTTTTTACACCCAATTTTTTTAAGGCGTTGGCAAATTTGTTAATCTCTTTGAAAAGTTCTTCGTAAGTTAATTTTCTTGGCTTATCAGCAATCGGCTCCGGTTCCCAAATTAGACCTACTTTGTTTTTAATCTTATCCCAACCCAAAGGATTTTTCTCGAAAATGTTTGAGGTAATGTTTATTTTCCCACCTAAAAACCATTTAAAATATGGCGGTCTA
>Ga0210016_1005003_pt1 | contig 11157 bp, 1 predicted proteins | sample CryGeyCG2014_300_FD_185454 | JGI IMG/M metagenome (GOLD analysis project Ga0210016, IMG submission 185454) | Groundwater microbial communities from aquifer - Crystal Geyser CG02_land_8/20/14_3.00 (SPAdes) (version 2) | ecosystem: Environmental > Aquatic > Deep subsurface > Groundwater | place...
GTAGCAGCGGGATCAACCAGTGTAACGATTTCACTGGGTCAGAGTGTGGCAGCCGGAGCGATTAATGCCGTGGGTGTGATACCAGCAGGTATCCAGTCGATGACGGTAGAAGCGCTTGATGCTACGGGTGCGGTGATTGCGGGCCCTGCGACGGCTAATGCTCCCGGGTTGACCGTGACGCTGAGCGTTCCCAACGCGAACGGTATTCAGTTTCGCGTGCTGGCATTCAGTGCACTTAATGCCGGTGGCACAAAACTATATGAAGGTTTATCAGTTCCGCAAAACTTAACAGGTACCGCAGTGACAGTGCCAGTGAAGATGAATTTATCGGTAGTTGTTGGTGCTACGCTGGTCTCATCTGACCTTTATACAGGCGTTGTTGTGTTTGATTTAAACGGTTTGGTTTCAGGTGCAGCACCGCTGGCGACATCACCACTGCTGTGGTCACTTCCGGCAGGTCAGGGCACGCTGGGGATTCCAACGGCCAATGGCGCAACAGTCCGCTGGACATCACCGCAGAAAGCCGGTGTGTATACGATTACGGCCAAAGTTGATGTGACGGTAAATCCAAATCAGGACCCTGCAATCAACGATGTGGCAGTCATTACGGTGACCGACGGTCTCAAGCCGGTGATTACGATGGCTGGTGCAACGGATGTTTATACGGCAACCGGCGTTGCTTATGTTGATGCAGGCGCCGCTGCTGCTGATAATTTTGACGGTAATATTACGGCGAAGATTGTTGCGACCAGCACGGTTAACACTGCTGTTCCGGGTATGTATACGGTTACGTATAATGTAACGGATTTGGCTGGCAATAAGGCGATACCGGTTGTACGCAGGGTCTTTGTGCAGGATACCACTGCTCCGGTAGTTACCGCTCCGGCAAATATCATTGTCGCAGCAGTGGATGCCTATGGCACACCACTTGCAGACCCTTACATTGCGGCATTTCTGACAGCGGTAAGTGCCACGGATAATGTGGGTGTGGTATTTCAGTCGAATAACGCTCCGGCAGTATTTCCGCCGGGACTGACAAGCGTGACATTCACGGCCAGAGATGCCGTGGGTAATATTGGAACAGCGACAGCAACGGTGACGGTAAGCGATTTGACTGCGCCGGTAGTAACTGCGCCAAAGCCGTTAACGCTGAATGCGATAACGCTTCCAGTCTTGGCAACAGATCCTTATATCGCTGCATTTCTGCTTGCAGCATCGGCAGTCGATAATGTTGATGGCGTTGTGGCGGTGACGAATAATGCACCCGGACAATTTCCGGCAGGTGTTACCACTGTCATATTCTCGTCCGGAGATGCATCTGGCAATCTATCCACAGCTCAGTCGAGTGTAACCGTTGCCTTTCAGAATATTGCCCCAGTTGCTGTTAATGATGCAGTAACTACAGCGGAAGATACGGCTGCAACAACAGTCAACGTACTTTTGAACGATACAGATGCCAACGGCGATGTGCTGAGTGTATCCGTTGCCGATGTTGTCAGTGTCAATGGCGGTACCGTAGTAAATAATGGTAATGGTACATTCACTTATACGCCTGCATTGAATTTTAACGGTGCTGATAGTTTTACCTATACCGTCAGCGACGGAAACGGTGGCACAGCAGTCGGAACGGTTATCATAACTGTAACGCCGGTCAATGATGCGCCGGTGCCTACAGCGCCGGCAATCACGATGGCAGAAGCTGTGGCAGGCGTTTCCACGGTAGCTGCGAACGATCCGGATATTGGCGATACGCATACATTTGCAGTGACCACCGCAGCAGCCAACGGTACGGCTACGGTTGATATGTATGGCGGGGTGAATTATACGCCGTACGCCTTCTTTAACGGTGCTGATTCGTTTGCAATTACGGTGACTGATGCCCTTGGTTTAACCGGTATTGTGACGATTCCGGTAACGGTTACACCGGTGAACAATGCACCGGTACCAACAGCGATTCCAACAGCAGCAACGCTGCTTGAAGATACTTATACGACAGTTACTGTTTTAGCCAATGATCCGGATGTCGGTGATACGCATACCTTTGCAGTGACGACACCGGCGCAACAGGGTGTGGCGACAGTTGATGCTTATGGCGTGGTCAATTACGTTCCCAACCTGAATGTTAATGGTACTGACAGTTTCGTGGTGACTGTGACCGATGCTGGCGGCTTGAGTGGCACGGTAACCGTTCTGGTTACGATTACGCCGGTCAATGATGCGCCGGTGCCAAGCGCGCCAGCCATTACAACGGCAGAAGCTGTGGCAGGCGTTTCGACGATTGCAGTGAACGATCCTGATGTTGGTGATACACATACATTTGCAGTGACCACAGCAACAGCCAACGGTACGGCTACGGTTGATATCTATGGTGGGGTGAGTTATACGCCTTACGCATTCTTTAACGGTGCTGATTCGTTTGCGGTTACGGTAACCGATGCGGGTGGTTTGAGCGGTGTCGTGACGGTTCCGGTCACCGTAACACCGGTGAACAATGCGCCGAGCGCTACCAGCGCCTCAATTATTACGCTTGAAGATACGGTGAGTCTGGGCGTGATTCCTACAGTGGTTGACCCGGATGTCGGTGACACCCATACATTTACCCTAACCACCCAACCTTTGAAAGGTACAGCGGGTATTGCTGCGAACAGGCTGGTTTATACGCCAAGTCTGAACAGTAATGGTGCGGATTCATTTACCTATACGGCGACCGATGCGGGTGGTTTGTCTGTCGTGGGTACGGCAAATGTAATGGTAACGCCGGTGAATGATGCTCCGGTGTTTACCGGTACCCCTGCTATTGCACAGGTGGCTCCAATCGTTGGTGATGTGCTGACATTGACCGGTACAGCTACGTCCGATGTTGATCTGGATATTGTGACCTTGTCCTATCAATGGCAGGCAGGTGGTGTGAATATCGCAGCTGCGACGGCGGCAACGTATACCGTATTACCGGGCGATACGGGTAAAACAATCAGCTGCGTTGTCGTCGGTAATGATGGCAGCGGGGCAGCAAATGCAACGGTAACAGCTACGAGCAATGGTGTGACGGTGGGTAATAATGCTCCGGCCATTACCTTACCGGCCAATCCGTATTCAATGACGGTTGCAGAGGATTTTTATGCAAGTTTGCTTGCAACGGCTATCGATGCCAATGGCGATCCGTTGCTGTGGGATATCTATAGCTTTGCTGCAAGTGGTACGGCAAGCGTTGATGCATATGGGAATATTAGCTATATCGGAAATCTGAACTATAACGGAGCAGATTCTTTTGTTGTCCGCGTTACAGACCCTTATGGCGCGATGGCTCTGTTGAATATGAATATGACAGTGATACCGGTGAATGATGCACCCGTTCCTATTGCGCCAGCAATCACGACCGCAGAAGGCGTAGCAGGAGCTTCCACCGTTGCCGCGAACGACCCTGATATTGGCGATACGCATTCCTTTGCGGTAACGACGCCAGCCGTTAATGGCACAGCAACAGTTGATACCTATGGCAGCGTTAATTATACGCCGAATGCATTTTATAATGGTGCGGATTCCTTTGCGGTTACGGTAACGGATGCGGGTGGTTTGACCGGTGTCGTGACAATTTCAGTGACAGTCACACCGGTGAACAACGCGCCAGTGATCAGCTCGCCGCTTGATCCGTATGCTTTGAGTGTTGCCGAAGATACTTATGCGAATCTAAGCGTGATTGCGAATGATCCTGATGGTGATCCGTTGACCTGGGATATCTACAGCGCCGCAGCCCATGGCACGGCGACTGTCGATGGCTACGGCAACGTCAGCTACATCGGGAATCTGAACTACAACGGCCCGGATGCCTTTACCGTGCGCGTTTCCGACCCTTACGGCGCTGCGGCGCTGTTGAATGTGAATGTCACCGTCACGCCGGTGAATGATGCGCCGGTAGCTATGATGAATATGACGGCCAATCTGCTCTCCAACGGAACATTTGATACATCCGCCACTGGCTGGAGTGTCACCAACGTTGACTCTTCGGGTGGCTACTATGTTTCGGGTGGAAATCCCGGGGGCATGATGGTGCTCAACCAGGCAGGTCAGCCAAGCACCGATCCCACGATTACACAGACCGTCACCGGATTGATTCCCGGATTGACCTATCGCATAACCGGACAGTATCAGTCCTATGCACCGGGATTCGGCAATCCTGCGGCGCTGAGTTTCGGCGTACTGGTGGATGGTTCTCCCGTGCTTCAGCTTGCAAAAGCAGCAAACGCAGCGGCATGGACTCCCTTCTCAATCGACTTCGTTGCAACTGGCAGCACTCATCAGATTGCCTTTGCTGCGGAGCGCAATGGTGATGATTCATCCTATGCTGTGGACAATTTGGTGATGACAGTTGCCGATGCCGTAAATGCCACCATCCAGATTGCGATGGATGGCTATGCCGCGATTCGTCTAACTGGCTATGACCCCGAAGGAACTCCAGTCACTGCAAGGATCATTACCCTCCCCGCAGTTGGCACCCTCTACCAGACCGTCGATGGCTATACCCTCGGTGCGGCCATCACGGCTGCCAACACAGTGGTGACCGATGGCTACAGCCGGGTCATCTTCGTGCCGCAGGCCGGTGCGTTCGGCGCACCCTACGCGACCTTTGATTATGTGGTGAACGACGGGCTGCTCGATTCCGCCCCGGCGACGGTGACGATCAACGTCAGCTACGTGAATAAAGCTCCCTCCATTGCTTCTCCTGTTGATCCATATTCGGTCACGGTGGCAGAGGATACCTACGCCAACTTCACGGCAACGGCGACCGATCCCAACAACGATCCGCTCACCTGGGATCTCTACAGCGCCGCAGCCCATGGCACGGCGACTGTCGATGGCTACGGTAACGTCAGCTACATCGGCAGCCTCAACTACAACGGCCCGGATGCCTTTACCGTGCGCGTCTCCGACCCCTATTCCGCCTTTGCTCTACTCAACGTGAATGTAACCATCTCCCCCTACAGCCGCGTCTGGACGGGCGCGGTGGATACCAACTGGGCCAATGCAGCCAACTGGAATACCGGCGTCGTACCGGGGGCGAGCGACAGCGTTTTGATTCAGGCAGTGACCAACCAACCGGTGGTGGGCACGAATGTCAGCGTGGGCGACCTAACCACGGCACCGGGCGCTGCCTTAACGGTTACCGGCGGCTCGCTGACGGTGAGCGGCGCGACGAACGTGGCCGGGGCGCTCTATGTCTCCGGAGGCACACTGGCGCTGAACGGTGCATCGAACGTTGCCGCCGTCAACCTCTCCGGCGGCACCCTCGGCGGCACGGGCAACCTGACCGTCACGGGCGCCTTCAACGTGACCGGCACGAGCACGCTGACGGGCGCGGGGCTGTTGACGACGCAGGGGACGACGACGGTCAACCTTGCGAACGGCGGCGGCCAGCGCCTCACCCTAAACACTAAGAGCTGGGTGAACGAGGGCACGCTGACGGTGGGCGGCGACGACGGCCTCGCTATGACCAACGGTGTACTGACCAACGCAGCAGGGGCGACCCTTAACCTGTCTACCAGTCACAGCACGGCGATCAGCAGCAGCGGTGCCAATACGCTGAGCAACCAGGGCATCCTCAACCACACTGCCATTGGCACCCACAGCATCGCCAGCGGTATCACCTTCGATAACAGCGGCACGGTGAATGTGAATGCGGGGACGCTGAATCTCTTAAGCGGAGGGACGGATACCGGTCTCTACAATGTGAATGCGGGGGCGACGCACGCCTTTTCCGGTGGCACGCGCAACCTGAATTCCGGCTCCAACGTGACCGGTGCGGGGTCACTCACGGTCAGCGGGGCGACGGTGAGCGTCAACGGCCTGCTCGATATCGCCGGCACGGGCACGGCGCTCAACATCAGCAGCGGCACGCTTAACCTCAACATTCCCCTTAGTGCGGGGACGGTCAACCTCTCCGGCGGCACCCTCGGCGGCACGGGCAACCTGACCGTCACGGGCGCCTTCAACGTGACCGGCACGAGCACGCTGACGGGCGCGGGGCTGTTGACGACGCAGGGGACGACGACGGTCAACCTTGCGAACGGCGGCGGCCAGCGCCTCACCCTAAACACTAAGAGCTGGGTGAACGAGGGCACGCTGACGGTGGGCGGCGACGACGGCCTCGCTATGACCAACGGTGTACTGACCAACGCAGCAGGGGCGACCCTTAACCTGTCTACCAGTCACAGCACGGCGATCAGCAGCAGCGGTGCCAATACGCTGAGCAACCAGGGCATCCTCAACCACACTGCCATTGGCACCCACAGCATCGCCAGCGGTATCACCTTCGATAACAGCGGCACGGTGAATGTCGATGCGGGGTCGCTGAGCATCGCAGGCACCTTTACCGCCTCCGGATCGGCTCAAGTTACTGGCGCCGGCTCCCTGAGTCTTAGTGGGGGCGTTGCCGTTACCGGCATGCAGGTGGTCGGCGTTCCGCTCACGATCACGTCAGTTGCGCCGACGCAGTTCGATAATGTCACCTTCACCGGCTACGCGCCGACGGCGACGCCGTTGCTGCTGAATTTCAATGGCGCGGTGCTCACCTTCAACAATCTGAACTACAACACCGCCCTGACGACAGGCTTCCATCTGGGTGGAACCGGAACGGGTAACACCATTACGGTAACTGGCTCGAATGTGCTAATCGGCAAGATCGCGACTGCTTTTGCAGCTGCCAATACGGTGAACTGGTCGACGCTGATTGTATCGCTTTCGGTGAATCCATATGCAACTCCGGCAGACGGCTACAGCACGACGCAGGTCAGCGCACTTGTTAAAGATGGTATTGGCGTAATTCAGCCGGGCGCAACAGTCTGGTTCTCAACCACTTCACCTTATGCAAATTTGAGTGCGCTATCCACAGTGGCCGATATCACTGGTACAGCAACGATTTCGGTAATCGATGGTACGGTCGAAGGTGTTCAGCTTGATGCATATGCGGCAGCCGGGCAAGTTGCGACGGTAACGCTTGATTTCATCGATCCGGCAGCTGATGCCGATGGTGATGGCCTGACCAATGCGCAGGAGTATGCGCTTGGCACGAATCCCTATGATGCCGATACCGACCGCGATGGATTTACCGATTCGGAAGAAGTGAATGCAGGGACTGACCCATTGCTGGCAAGCAGTAAACCGGTTATCACTGTCACGGGGGGATTGCTGGAGACCTATGGCTGGACCAATGGCACGCTATGGCAATACGGCGTACCAACGAGTGGTCCTAATTCAACGGCAGAGATTACAACCGACCCATACGTTTGGGCGACCAATCTGGCAGGTGATTACCCAAGATATGCCAATGATTCATTGTGGTTACCTTCGCTGAATATGACTGCGGCTACTCAACCGATATTAAGTATGCGCATCTGGTCGGATGCCAGTAATTCGCTCGGTGAAGATGGTACGTCACTGGAAATTTATGATCCGATCACACAAACATGGACGGTGCTCAATCCCTATAGCACGCTGACGCCGTATGACCGAGCCAATATCATTAACGCGGGCATTGCCGGTTGGGGCTTTGTGAATAATGGCTTTCCGATTGCCGGATATTACAAACTAACGGCATTCGATTTGAGTGCCTATGTTGGCCAGCAGATTCAGCTGCGTCTGATGTTCAGGGATAATTCTGGGTACAACTATGTTGGTGCAGGCATGTACGTGGATGAAATCCGCATCGATGAAGAGGCCAGTGACCCCGATGCGGATGGTATCCCCGGTGTGCTCAATGAGTGGGGCAGTGCATCCACTGATCCGTTCATCAGTGATACCGATGGTGATGGTGCCAATGACAGTGTTGATACTGCACCACTGAATCCGAATGTTGGCTTTGCCGGTGCTGTGACGGTGACCGGTGGTTTGCTGGATACGTATGCCAGAACGGATGGTGTTGTTTGGCAATATGGTGTGCCAACGAGTGGGCCGATGTCGACAGCAGGCATCACGAGTGATCCGTATCTATGGGCAACGAACCTGACAGGTAATTATGCAAGATACGCCAGAGATGCGTTGTATCTTCCTCTGATTGATTTTGCTGCGGCCACGCAGCCTATTCTGAGCATGCGCATCTGGTCGGATGCCAGTAATTCACTCGGTGAAGATGGTACGTCACTGGAAGTGTTTGATTCAGTCACCCGGACATGGAATGTTATCAACCCATACAGCACGCTGACGCCGTATGACCGAGCCAATATCATTAACGCGGGCATTGCCGGTTGGGGCTTTGTGAATAATGGCTTTCCTATTGCCGGATATTACAAACTAACGGCATTCGATTTGAGTGCCTATGTTGGCCAGCAGATTCAGCTGCGTCTGATGTTCAGGGATAATTCTGGGTACAACTATGTTGGTGCAGGCATGTACGTGGATGAAATCCGCATCGATGAAGAGGCCAGTGACCCCGATGCGGATGGTATCCCCGGTGTGCTCAATGAGTGGGGCAGTGCATCCACTGATCCGTTCATCAGTGATACCGATGGTGATGGTGCCAATGACAGTGTTGATACATCACCACTGAATCCGAATGTTGGTTTTGTTGGTGCAGTTACGGTTACGGGTGGAATGCTCGAAACCTATGCCATGACGGATGGCACCTTATGGCAATATGGGGTGCCGACGAGTGGGCCGAACTCCTCCGCAGGCATTACATCGGATCCGTATGTATGGGCAACGAATCTTACCGGTAACTTTGGCATTGATGAGCGTGCATACCTGTATCTCCCGTTGGTTGATCTAACTGCCGGAACTCAGCCAATCCTGTCGATGCGCTTGTGGTCTACGAGTTGGTATAGCGATGGCACGGTTCTTCAGATGTTTGATCCGCTTACAAGCACTTGGAATGTGATCACGCCTTACAGCACGACACAACAATACGATACTACAGCCGTTCCGGTTGTAGGTACGGCATGGGGCAATATCGGCACACCGGTGACCGGCGCTGCCGCCTATCAATTGTCTGCGTTTGATTTGTCTGCGTGGATAGGTGGGACAATGCAGTTACGGTTCGCATTTTTCTCCAACAACAATGGTAATACGACAGGTATGTATGTTGATGAGCTACGTTTGGATGAAGAGGCAAGCGATCCTGATGGCGATGGTATTGCGGGTGTGCTGAATGAATGGAGCAGCTCTCACACCGACCCATTCTTAATCGATACTGATGGTGATGGAGCCAATGACAGTGTTGATACATCACCACTGAATCCGAATGTTGGTTTTGTTGGTGCTGTTACGGTTACTGGTGGTTTGATCGATAGCTATGCCATGACGAATGGCACCTTATGGCAATATGGGGTGCCGACGAGTGGTCCTAAATCGACAGCAGGCATTACATCTGATCCGTATGTATGGGCAACGAATCTGGCTGGTAACTTTGGCATTGATGAGCGTGCATACCTGTATCTCCCGTTGGTTGATCTGACTGCCGGAACTCAGCCAATCCTGTCGATGCGCTTGTGGTCTACGAGTTGGTATAGCGATGGCACGGTTCTTCAGATGTTTGATCCGCTTACAAGCACTTGGAATGTGATCACGCCTTACAGCACGACACAACAATACGATACTACAGCCGTTCCGGTTGTAGGTACGGCATGGGGCAATATCGGCACACCGGTGACCGGCGCTGCCGCCTATCAATTGTCTGCGTTTGATTTGTCTGCGTGGATAGGTGGGACAATGCAGTTACGGTTCGCATTTTTCTCCAACAACAATGGTAATACGACAGGTATGTATGTTGATGAGCTACGTTTGGATGAAGAGGCAAGCGATCCTGATGGCGATGGTATTGCGGGTGTGCTGAATGAATGGAATACCTATGGAACCGACCCATTCAAACTTGATACCGATGGCGATGGCTTCAATGATAATGTTGAGATTGCCCGGGGAACGAACCCGTTAAGCAATACCAGCATGCCTGTATTGCTTGGAGTGGCAACCAGTGTGGCGTTGACAGCTTCACAGCCGAATTCGGTTGCTGTTGGTCATCTGAATGGTGATGCCTATGCCGATGTGATTGCCGGTGATCTGGCTGGTAAACTCTATGTCTATACAGGTAATGGCAGCGCTGCTTTGTCTGCACCGGTGATCTACGACAGCTACACCGGTGTGATGAACAGGTTCTCCTGGGGCTTCGTCAATGCTGATCCATATGTTGATATTGTCATGCCGAGTCAGACACTGGATCTGGTGGCAGTCATGTATGGCGATGCCGCAGGCATTTTCTCACCTTATAGTTATGCCATTGATACCTATGCTGCACCAACTTCAGCTGTTGTCACGGACCTGAATCGGGATGGTTATTCGGATATCGTGACGGCCAACTATGCTGAAGGAACCGGCTCAACCTTGAGCGTTTTACAGGGGACAGGTGGTGGATTTGCTTTAGCTACGCCGATTAATTTGCTGGCAACAACGGGTATGTATGGCATCACTGCTGATGGCTATTCAGGCATTGCAGTAACACAATTTAATGGCGGTGTTTTGAGCCTATGGGACCAATATACCATGACCCAGGCCAATTTCACCGTCGGCGCATCACCAACGGATGTGGTGGGTGGTTATTTGAACCATGATAACTATGCTGATCTGGTCGTGGTCAATTCTGCGGCGGCTTCTATTTCTGTGCTGTTCGGTTCCGGTGGTGGTAATTTCTCGTCTCCATCGACTTATTTGACAAGTGTTTCCAGTCAACCGAGACAGGCAGCGATTGGAGATATGGATGGAGATGGTCACCCTGACATTGTGGTTTCCGAATCACTGACGCATAGCGTAGGCATTCTGAAAGGCGATGGGGCTGGCAACTTTTATCCGGTTATGACTTATGTTGTAACCGGAGCAACCGATCCAGAAGGCATTGCTCTGGGAGACCTGAACGGGGATGGAAGGCTGGATGTGGTATTGAGTAACCGTAACTCATCCAATCTCAGTGTATTGCTTAACACGGGTCCATAATGGGTAAACCACAGGCTGGTATTATGCGTATTTTGGCTGCTGTACTGATTTCGCACAGAAGTTCAGGAGATGTTCCTATATTCTGTAAAAGTGAGGCTTGCTTGACTGATGTGACGGATAAGACATCAATCACCTGATAGAAAAATCAGGCCCAGTTCACAGTAATAGGCCGAATCATAGCGGCGG
>Ga0210016_1005006_pt1 | contig 11156 bp, 9 predicted proteins | sample CryGeyCG2014_300_FD_185454 | JGI IMG/M metagenome (GOLD analysis project Ga0210016, IMG submission 185454) | Groundwater microbial communities from aquifer - Crystal Geyser CG02_land_8/20/14_3.00 (SPAdes) (version 2) | ecosystem: Environmental > Aquatic > Deep subsurface > Groundwater | place...
TGGTGTTGTCTGTTGATGAGCTGTCAATGACAATTATTTCATTAATGTGAATTAGCTTATCAATCCACCCCCCCCATTTGCTCAAATTTTCTTGTTCATTTTTGGTGAGGAGGATGAGGGTGATGTTGTGCATGGGTGATTATAAAAAATATTTTATTAACAGTTTCTTTCCATGATATTTTTGTTGTTTTGTTTATTAATAATGTGTTATTTTGTTTTATTTTATTATATATTTTTTTAGCTAACTCTATATTACCCGCGTTATATAACAATCCATTGTTCCCATTGTTAATTATCTCACACGTGCCTGCTTCATTTCTTCCCATCACAAAGCAATTATGCGAAGTAGCTTCTAAAGTGGTTAGTCCAAATGGTTCGTTGATTTGGTTTGCAAAATAAAATGTGTAATTTTTATACATATTCGTTTTGTTTGTGTTATTAATGCTGGTGTCATTGATGTAGATATTTTTTGCTATATGGTTTGAAATTTCTTCATGAGATTTTGAACCAATAATATCAATTTTAGAATCTATTTGAGCTGATATTTGATGTCCTTTTAACATTGATAAAAGACCAAAAGATAGGGATTTGTGTTTGTTTATAACTATTATTTTTTTAGGAACACAATTTACCATACCAGGATAAATTACATTTGATTTTTTATTATATATCTTATTTAGTTGATAATTTGAATAGTATGAATCAGTAATAATATTTTTTGTTTTTAAGCAATTAATATGGTCTTGTATTTTAATTGGGATTCTAATTAGTCTTGATAAAATTTTTTTTAAGTTATAGTAGTCAAAAGAAGTTTTTTCATAAAATTCTCTTAAACTTTCTAGATAGAAATAATATGTATTATTTTTTGGCAAAAATTTAATTAAATTAGGACACTGTTGTAGGTGACACGGGAAGACAAAAACATAATCATATTTATTCATAATTATATTTATTGATATTGCGTGTTCGATTTTTTCTGTTTCGTAAAGAACTTGCTTAACATGATGAAAAATATTATTTGTATTTTTGAGTGGGTAAAAATATATTTTATTTGCTTTTGGAATAAATATGTCTTGGTGTGTGTATATATCTGTTGTTATGTTTTGTTTTGACAATTCTTTGATTAGTGATGCGATATATTGAAGACCACCTCCATTTTTTAAATTATGAAATATTGCAATTTTCATTAAATAAGATTAATATTTTTTATGTTAAAAAAATTACTTCTCATAGTATTATATTGTTTTGTTTTTAGTGGTAAGGTAAATGCTTTAATGTTGTTAGATGATAATTTTGATTTGATGAATAGTAGCGACTGGAATTTTATTGATCATGGTGGATCAATTATATCTGAAAATGGTGTTTTGAAATTGAGAAGTAGTAATATTCAGTTTCCAATTATATATTCTAAACATAGTGATTTGTTTTCGAGTCAGGACAATGTTGTCTTTGAGACAAAATTTATGTTTAGCAATGTCACCCCAATGGGAGATGGTGTTAGTGTCGGATTTACTGGTTTAGATGGTTACCCTTTTTATCAATTTTCACTTTGGAATGATACCACCTATGGTTTGAGATTTGTTTCAAATAATTTTAATACACGTAATTTTGGATATTGTAATTTTGATTGGCCTTATATGGAAAAATCATCAGGTTTTGTTACTAAATCTTTGAATTTTGCAAATTCAACTTGGCATAAATTTAGGATTGAAAAGGTTGGTACTCAATTTAATGTTTATTTTGATAAAGAGGTTAATCCTATTCCGATTTTATCAACATTACAAAATCAATGCGTTCCTAAGAACATATTTATTGGAAATCCACTTAGTGGGGGTATGACTTCTTGGACTGCATTGGATCTTGATTATGTAAAAATTGGCGATGGATTGTGGTCGGATAACACTCAAAATAAAATCATTTTTCTTCCTGGTATGGGGGGGAGTTGGAATGAGAGGGCGATGGTGTTAAATGAGGCGGTGGCTCAAAGTGATTGGCGAATGACGCCATTTGTAAAGAACTATGATTTATTGTTTGAGGGTTTTGAAGATAATGGTTTGGTGAAGGATACTGATTATTTTGTTTACAATTATGATTGGCGAAAACCGTTGGCAGATCAGGTAACAGATTTTAATAATTATGTGGTGGGATTGGGGGTTACTGGTAATGAAAAGGTTGATGTTGTTGGTCATAGTTTAGGTGGAATTGTAGGGCGAATTTGGACACAGGAAAATCCTGATAAGGTGGGAAAAGTTATAACATTGGCTAGTCCCAATGCTGGAGCAGTTAAAGTGTATGAAATGTGGAATGGAGCAAAGATTTCTGACTCGGTTGATCCTGGGTCAATCGCTTTAAATGTATTGTTGGCATTGCAAAAGAAAAATAATCAAACGTCAGTCGAGACAATACGAGCTTATGTCCCGGCTTTAAAAGATTTGTTACCAACATTTAATTATTTAAAAAAGGGCGGAACGGTGGTAGTTCCTCCATTTAATAATTATTTAAATGATAAAAATACCAGTATTTCGTCTATTTTTTCTCAACTACAGACGATAACTGGAATTGGATTTAAAACAAAAGAATGGATTAATTTAACCAATAGAACAGTTTTTGATAATGTGTTGGGGAGGTGGGAACAAGGTCGACCAGCGAGTTATGTTAAGACTGATGGTGATGCGACCGTATTAAAAAAGAGTGCGAGTTTTGTAGGTGATGGGAATATAAATGTGGTAGCTAATCATGGAAATGTGCCCGATAAATCGGTAAATTTGGTTTTGACTGAATTGGGCTTGGGTAAAACTATTGCCACTGTGGTTAATTCAAATTTTAACGGCGCGGTTTTTTATATGGGGTCACCAGCCTTGATGAAAGTAAATTGTGGTTCAGGAGACATAACGGAAACAGATGGGTTTGTGTGGATGGCAAATAAAAACATTGTCGATTGTATGGTTAAACTTACGGGAACGGCCAATGGTGTTTATCACTTGGTGATGGGAAATAGTGCTGATGATGAGAGTTGGAAATATACTGAGGGGAATATATCAGTTGGGGATACTAAAAATATTTCGGTAAATGTGGTTGATTTTTGGTATGAACAAATGTTACGAGAGACAAATAGTTTGTTGGTTACATATCCGACCAATACAAATTTAAATAATATGAAAATGGCAATTAATACCAAAAATAGGATAAATTTAATTAATTCATATATTTTATTTAGAAAACAAAAGTTGGAAACAATTATTACCTGGCGAATGGTAAATTATTTGGAGCGGATTATAAATATTGAAATACCTTCTCCAACATCAATCGTGTTTAGTAAACAAAAAAAATTGGCACTGAGCTATAAATCATTGGCTGATAAAACCGCCTTGTTACAGCAAAGACGAAAGAAATACCCCAATATATGGCAGTCTTTAAATTATGATCAAGGTCGGGAATTGCTAACTAACCCTAATTATGGAAAATATGTTTTGGCGGAAAAAATATTTGGAATAGTGTGGTACTAAACTGTGGCCGCTAGTGGACTTGAACCACTGACCTTTCCAATGTGAATGGAATGCTCTACCACTGAGCCAAGCGGCCGTTTGGTAGTTGGATTATACAGATAAAACAGTTAAACTGGAAGTTATGATACATAAATTTATATCTCAATCTGGATTTTCGTTGGGGAGTTTTATTTTAGAGTTTGTACAATCAATTGTTTTGGCATTGTCGGTATTCGTATTGATGTATTTATTTGTGGCTCAGCCAAACGAAGTTAAAGGTAACTCAATGTTGCCAAATTTTATTAATGGTGAATATTTGTTGACTGATAAATTAACTTATCAGTTTTCTGAGCCAAAACGGGGGGATGTAATTGTATTTAAGGCTCCTCCGTCCGAGCCGTGTGCTGAAAGTGAATGTGAATATATTAAAAGAATAATTGGAATCCCCGGAGATAGGATAAAAGTTGAAGGTGGGCAGGTATACCTTAATGGTGAGTTGTTAGATCAGTTTTTTTTACCAGCTGATTTTGTGTCAGATTCTGGAGAATTTTGTAAGGAGGGTGAGGAAGTGACGGTACCAACAGGAATGTATTTACCTTTTGGAGACAATCGGAGTCATTCACGTGATGGACGTGAATTTGGAGTAATTAAAAAAGAATCAATTGTTGGTCGGGCTTTTTTTGTTTATTGGCCGACAACATCTATTGGTCTGGTGCCGACGGTTCGATTTTAGTTAATGGTTTTTTGCAAATTTCCTGATACAGAATTTGGAGTTGCTCAAAGCGTTGATTTAACGGTCCTTTAAATTGAAAAATTACCTTGGTGTAAACATTAGTTTGGGTTATTTTGACCTTGGTGGTCTTTTCTTCGAACGAATCTTGGAAATCTTGGCCGATACTGTCCATACGAGAACGTAAAAATTGAGGAATATTTTCGGTGGTGATGGGGACGAGACCTTCGTCGATTTTTTGTCGCATTCTGCGGGCGATTTCTTCAGCACGGCGAACAGAAGCTTTTTCTCGAATAATTATTTTATAAGCTTCAATCATCAGTCGGGTGTCGCCGATTCCTCCCAGAGCACGACCATGCCCTTCGGAAATAAGACCCGACAATAGACCATCTTTGATGGCGTCTGGTAGGGTTAATAGTTTTAAGACATTTATGACATAGGGAACACTTTTACTGATTTTTTGGGCAATGACATGGTTGTCGAGATTAAATTCATCCTTGAGGCGATTAAAGGCCTTGGCGCGTTCAATTGGATTTAAGTCTTGGCGTTGAATGTTTTCGACAATGGCCATTTCCAGCATTTGTTGGGGATTTACTTTTTTGATGATGACGGGAACGTAGGGTAATTTTAAAGTACGAGCGGCGCGCCAGCGTCGTTCGCCGGCAATTATTTGGTATCCGGCCGGTGTTTGGGCAACAATTAAAGGTTCCAAAATTCCATGTTCACGGATTGAGCCAACTAAATCAGAGACAGTTTCGTGGTTGATGACCCCTCGAGGTTGAAGTGGATTGGGTTCGAGCTGGTTGGTGGGTAACTGGGTAATGTTATTCATAGTAAAACTATACTATGAAAATACCTCGTGAAAAAGAGGATGAAGTGTAACTTAGTACGTCATTGCGAGGAGTTTTTATGACGAAGCAATCTCATTGGAATTTGTTTAGACCAAATTAGTCCTTAAATAATTTTAAATAATCAAAATTCTTAAATTCATTATTTAATTCTTTTAATTTTAATTTACTTTCGTTACCCAACATTTCCCATATTAAAATAATTGTCTGCTCCCAATCGTGGCCAATTTGTCCAAGTATAAATCGGATAGTAAATTCGGCAACTTCTGTATTCGTCCCGATAAAATCTATATCTTTTGTTTCTAAAGAGTCAATAAATTGACTGACGATTCGATCCTCCTCGTATGTTACCCAAACAGGTTCTTCTTTACTAATACTTTCTGGTGGATATTTATTATTGATAACTTTTGTATTAATTGTGTTCGTTTTTTTTACTTGATCTAAGACATCTACCAATAGAGCTCTCCAATCATTAAGTGACTTTTGAGTTCTGATTAATATTTTTAAAAAATTATTGATTTCAACTTTAGTACCAAAAATTTGAGGATATTTTTTTGTAGTACCGATTTTGGTTATCAAAGCAAGTGCATTATGATCCCAGTCGTCAAATAATGAATATCGATACTGTGGAGGATAGTGTATTGCCATATTTAATTTGAGAGTACTTTAAATTCAGTAAAAATTCAATGCTTTACAAATCCCAACGAGATTGCTTTGTCGTTTTTGTAATTACTCTTCGCAATGACATGTTCGTTTATTTTGCCGATATTTTGGTTGTTTTCTTAACTATTACTTTTTTTACAACAGGCTTTTTTACAACAACTTTTTGACTGTTGCTTTCTTTTCAACGACTTTAACTTTTTTAATTTTTGCCTTTTCTACTTTAATCTTTGGAGTAGTCTTTGCAAATGGTTTGACGACAGTGATGATTTTTTTGCCTAATTTATTGATAAATTTAACTATTCCGGGACGGATGGCGTAGATGGTAAAATCTTTGCCCAATTTGGTACCAAGACCAGAATGATATTTGGAGCCAACTTGGCGAGCAATAATTTGACCGACGGTTACTTTTTGTCCACTGGATTTTTTGATACCCAGTCTTTGTCCGGGACGGTTTGATTTTTGATTTGTTTTACCTTGTGATTTTGTATGTGCCATATTTTGAAAAAATTTTCAATTTACAATTTTTAATTTTCAATCAATTTTAAATGATTTAATTTAAAAATTTTAAAAATAATTTATAAATTTATTTTGATGATTTTAATATCGGTTAATTGAGCGCGGAAACCCATGGTTTTGCGATAACGTGATTTAGCTTTGAACTTGGAAACTCGGACTTTATCACCTTGATACTGATTGATAATTTGATATTCAACAGTAGCGTTTTTGACTGTAGGATTGCCAATTTCTATTTTGTCATCATCGACGACTAAAAGTATCGAAGTAATTTTGCCAGTTGAATCTTTTTCACCCTCTAATTTGTCAACAGTAATTATTTGATTTTCCTCAATTTTGTATTGAGTGCCAGATGTGGCAATAATGGCATATTTCATAAGTTTGAGTATATCACACCAAGAGAAAAAAGGATGGCTATTAGTGATGAGCCACCGACAGATAAAAATGGTAGCGGGATGCCAGTAACTGGCAATAAGCCAATATTCATACCGATGTTAACAATAATTTGGGTCCAAATTTCGAAACAAATTCCCAAGGTGAATAAAAACAGGGTTTTGTTGTATTTGGTATTAAATGCTTTTTTTAATATGGAGCTTAACAATAAGAAATAGGCAAAAAAAATGAGGATGACGGAAACTAAACCGAGTTCTTCGGTGGTGGCGGCGAATATGAAATCGGTGTGTTTTTCTGGTAAAAATAGTAACTGTCCTTGGGTTCCTTGACGATATCCTTTGCCGAATAACCCCCCACTACCAACAGCAATTTGGGACTGAATTAAGTTGTATCCTTGACCAAGCGGATCGAGTTGGGGATTGATAAAAGTTTCAATGCGATTTTTTTGATAATCGTGAATCAGATATTTCCAAATTAATGGAGAAATAATCAATAGACAAAAAAAGCTGATGATGGATAATTTTATTAACTTAGGGGAATATAAAATAACGGGAATCATTAAGACTAGGAGGGTAATGGCAGAACCCAAATCGGGATGACTGGCGACAATTAGTACGGGAATTAAATGTAAAAGAGGAAAATTTTGAGAAGCTAAAAATAGCATTAGTGGGGGTTTGACGATTTCGCTAGGTTGGAATGAGATTAGCCCAATATTTATCCATCGTCGTGAACCACGGGTGATATTTCCAGTTAAAATTGGCAATAATAATAATAGACAAGAGCCAATGAAAAGAATCCAACGAGTTTTTTGATTGAGATTGGGGTTGATTTGGGTGCCAATAAAAAAAAGCAAAAAACCAAAAATCCAGGCTAATATTTGTTTGAGTAAAAGTTGTGGGGCTAAGGAGGAAATCATCAATAAATTTAGACACAGAAAAATCAGGAGTGAGGAAACGATTGGAAATAACCGATGATTAAATAACATTAAGCTTTGGTAATAGTAAGAATATCGCCTTTTTTAATTGAAATAGCTAAGGTTCTTGATAATATTTCTGATTTAAAAGTGACTGGCCAGTTGGGGGCGACGATGTTGATTTTATCTTTGATTTGGAATCCTTGATTTTTGCGTAAAACTTGAATATTACGAATAAAATCACGATATTCACCCTCGGCAATTAATTCTGGATTGAGTTTGGTTTCCAGAGAGAAATTGTTACCGATAGAAATATTTTTGATATTTGTTTCATCTTTTATAACCTCGAGTAATTCATGGTTGAGTTTTTGGGTAATAGTAGCTGATGATAAGGGTTGGCGGATTTTTAAATTGGCCAATTGACGAGCAGCATGAATATCTTGACAAATTTTTCGAACGTTAATCATTTGAGATTCTAATCCTTTGTCTATTTGGGATTTATTGACTTTGGGCCAATTTTCAAGATTGACAGTTTCTGTATTGGTGGTCAAATTTTTGTGTAAAATTTCACCTAAAAATGGGGTAAATGGTGAAATTATAACTGATAGTTTGGTAAATATTTTGTAAAGTAATTCAAAATTATCCGTTCGATCTCGATTGCGGCGGATGTACCAGGTGGATAAATCAGTCACAAAATTTTGGATGGCTTTTGTGGCATTTGAGGTGCCAAAATGATTTAGGTCTTTGGTGACTATTTCAATAGTAGAATTAAGACGAGACAGAATCCATGAGTCCATAATCGATCCCGAACGAGATTGCTTCGTCGCAGAGCCTCCTGGCAATGACGTGTTTTCAGGACCATTCCAATTCTCTAAGTTTGCGTGCTGGGTGAAGAAGCGGTAGGTGTTCCATAATAATAAAATATATTCGCGATTAACTCCGTTTGTGATTTCGTATCCAAAATCGACATTAGATGATGGTTTTTGTAAACAATATAGCCAGCGCATGGCATCAGCGGACATTGTTTCTACGGCTTCGTTGTAGGGTATGCCATTCTTTTTGGTTTTTGAGATACGTTCTCCTTTTTGATCGCGAACTTCACCATGAGTAACAACTGCTTTGTAAGGAATGGTATTTTTGAGAGTAACTCCAAAAAATAACATTGAGTAAAACCAAAGTCGAACTTGTTCAGTATTTTCCAAAACTAAATCAGCGGGGAACCATTTTTTCCAATAGCTTTTGTCAGTTAAATATTTTAAGGTGGAAAAGGGAACTACTCCGGCATCGAGCCAACAATCCCCGACTTCTGGGATACGAGAGATAATTTGGCCACATTTAGGGCATTTTATTTTGATGGTGTCTATCCATGGGCGATGAAGAGAAGTTAATCTTTCGACTTGCTTAGGATTGATAGATTTTTCTTTTAATTCCTCAAGAGAACCGATAACGGTTAATTCACCGCATTCACATTTATAAAAAGGGAGGGCTAGACCATAATAGCGGGAGCGACTTATCATCCAGTCGTCCATAGAATCGAGCCAATTTTGCATTCGGGAACTGACGAACTTGGGATGCCATTCGATTTTGGCAGTCGCAGCTTTCATTAGAGGTCTGATTTCATCAGTTTTTATATACCAACTATTTTCGAGTCGAAATAAACATTTGGTTTTACAACGCCAACAATGGGGATAGCGATGAATAATATCTTCAGTTTTAAAAAAAGCACCGGCTTGTTTTAGTTTTTCAAAAACTAATTCTTTGACTCCATGAGCATATTTACCAGTAAATTCCCCGTAATTATCTATAAAATGACCTTGCTCGTTTAATGGAGAGGGCATGGGAACACCTAATTTTTTGCCAAGTTCGTAATCTTCTTGGCCACAACCAGGGGCGATGTGAACGACACCAGTTCCCTCCTGTGGTGTTACTTCTTTCCAATCGGTAATAAAATGTTTTATGTTTTTTTGATTTGGTAAATCAAATAATGATTCGTATTTTAAATTTAATAATGTGGTGGCATCAATTGTTTGATAATCAGTCAGGCCTAGTCTAGTGGCCGCTTCTTTGGCAAGGTAAACGATTTTATCATCTATTTTTGTCTTAACATAGGGGTAATCAGTGTTTATAGCCAGAAGTACATTGGCGGTGAGAGTCCAGGGGGTGGTAGTCCAGGCTAAAACGTACTTATTGGTTTTATCTTTTAATTTAAAATAAACATAAACTGAGGTGTCAGTAATGTCTTTGTATCCATCAGCTTGCTCGTGTTGGGATAACCCTGTTTCACAACGTGGACACCAAGTGGTAGCGCTTTTACGAAGCTCGAGCCAACCTTTTTGATGAACAATTTTTAAAAAATGCCAAATATAGAGATTGTTGTTTTGGGAATTGGTGTAATATGAATTTTTCCAATCCATAAACATTCCTAATCTTTTTGATTGTTCGGTTTGAACTAAACTAAATTTGTTGACTCGGTCAATGCAAGCGGTAGTAAATTTATCAAGGCCAAAATCTAAAATATCTTTTTTGGAATTAAAACCAGCGTCTTTTTCAACTTCAACTTCGACCCATAGGCCTTGACAGTCAAAACCATTTTGAAATCTTTGGGCGTAACCTTGCAAATTTTTAAAACGTTGAAAAACATCTTTGAGGGTGCGACCGAGGGCATGGTGAACACCCATGGGGTTGTTGGCGGTGATGGGGCCGTCGATAAAAGAAAAGGTTTTTTCTGATTTATCGTTACGGTGTAAATATTTATTTAAAATATCGTTTTGTGTCCACCAGTCCATGATTTCTTTTTCTAATTGTGGAAAGTTGGGGTTTTGAGGAAGTTCAGTAAAGAAAGACATAATTTTTAATTTAAAATTTTTAATCAATTTTAAATTTACAATTTTTAAATTTTTAATTTATATTTGATTATATAATAAAACTCCGCCAAAGGCGGATTGCGTTTTAAAACAAAATTATGTCGCTTTGCTCCAAATTTTGCTATAAAACAGCAAAAAAAATCCGCCTAGGCGGATTTATAAAGCCGAGGAAAACCCTCGGGCTAGGTAATGATTATTTTTGTGGTCTGTGACATTGGGGTATTATACAACACGCTAGGACGTCATTGCGAGGAGCAATTACAACAGCGACGTGGCAATCTCGTGGGGATTGAGAAGGACTATCGAGGATATTGTTTTACATATTCTGTCAAAACATCAGGTATTTTTTGCCATGCGTTTTCTAAAGTAACCATTTGAAATATATTTTTATCAACTAAATTCTGGACAGGATAAAGGGTAAAATTATTTTATAATTGTGTGTTTTATAAAATGGTAGTTTTACTATTGATTGTGAAACTCGGGTTTGTTCCTCTTTTGGGTTAGTTTTGCGAATAGTTATTGTTGGGTGGATAATTTCGTTTGAAACAATTGTTTTTTTCTCTCTCTCTCTTATCCATGTGTTGTATTATACCAAAAACTGAGGCTGATAAAATCTCAACGAGATTACCACGTCGCTATTTATATATTTGCTCCTCGTAATGACGTGTTTAAACTATTTGCGAAGGAAGGCGGGGATGTCGAAATCGGTTTCGATGTCCAGACCTTCGGGAATAATTTGATTATCTA
>Ga0210016_1005009_pt1 | contig 11154 bp, 13 predicted proteins | sample CryGeyCG2014_300_FD_185454 | JGI IMG/M metagenome (GOLD analysis project Ga0210016, IMG submission 185454) | Groundwater microbial communities from aquifer - Crystal Geyser CG02_land_8/20/14_3.00 (SPAdes) (version 2) | ecosystem: Environmental > Aquatic > Deep subsurface > Groundwater | place...
GTTACCATATCTCAATTCAAGGATATTACAAAATCATCACGAAAATACTCTACACCTTTAATCGAGTATTTTGACAAGATAAGGGTCACCATCAGGGTAGGGGACAAGAGGATTTTGAGAGAGAGCACTATGTGATCTTTCAGACGAATCGGTGAGGATTGAAATCCTACCACTGTTCTCTATTCCCTGCCTAGGAATTTTAGCCTTGACAGTCAACATAAAAATAATAAAAACAGACTATTAGCCATAACTAGAGAATTAATTGTTAGATCCACGAGAATAATGAAGCGACCGCCTCCACCGGACTGGCGGTAAGCCTCTACAAAAGGACTTTTTCTACAGGTTCGTTAGACATAAAATAAATAAACCAATGAGCTATTATGTTAAAGGCAATATAATCTCAGGTTAGACATGGGTACGCGGGAAAGCGTTAGCGTAGTTGTCAGACCGGGCATTGGGCCTTTTATATAAGAACTGCGAAATATTCGTTGACAACATGTAGCCATTAGGCTACGATTGGATTATGATTGAAATTCGCAAAACTGAAATTTTCGGTAAATGGCTCGATGGCTTGGATGACATCCGTGCGCGTGCACGTATTTTCGTAAGGATTGAACGGTTAGCGGCAGGAAATCCAGGCGATGTAAAGCCTGTAGGTGAAGGGGTTTCAGAATTGCGGATCGATTACGGATGCGGCTATCGGGTTTATTACAAACAGTGCGGGCAATCGGTGGTAATTTTATTGGCTGGTGGTGACAAGCGTACCCAGGCCAAGGATATAAAAACCGCCTTGCGCCTGGCAAAAAATCTATAGGAGGATATCATGGCAAAAACCATCACTACCCGATACGATGTCTCTGAGCATCTTCGTACACCGGAGGAAATGGCTGCTTATCTTGAAGCTTGTATTGAGGAGGCAAACGGTGATGCTACTTTTATTGCTAAGGCTCTGGGCGATATCGCTCGGGCCAAGGGGATGTCAAGAGTGGCGCGGGATGCAGGCTTGTCTCGCGAAAGTCTTTACAAGGCACTCTCTGGGGAAAGAAGCCCAGGCTTCGACACAATTCTCAAAGTGATAGGTGCACTAGGCTTGAAATTGCATGCAGAAGCAGTACACACAACCATCTAAACGGCCCAACAACGGCATACCTTTAGGCAAGAAGAGTCAAGGAAAGATTTAGTTTCTCCTTAAGAACGTTGTATAAAATCTCCTTTCAAGCTAAAGCACCTTCTGTACCACCGTCCACTATTCCCTGAGTAGGCGACAAGAGGATTTTGAGAGAAAGCAGTATGTGATGTTTTAGAAAATCAGCGAGAGATAGAAGCCTTTTGGAAGATACTTAAGAACGATTTTTTTTATCCCAATTCATTCGAATCAGAGCAAAATATAATCCTAAACATTGGAAACTTTCTATTTGAATATAACCACCTGAGAAAGCATGGCGGCTTTAACTATGAAACACCTTTTTATAAACTACAAAAAGTTGCCGAATTAGTGAGCTAGTACAACCGTCCCGTATTACCTCTTATTACCCCTATTCTATTCTTTAGAGCCTATTCCTACCAAATTATATCCGGAAGGTTCGTTAAGAATCTCGATACGATTAAATCCCGCGTTCTTTAATATGTTGAATAGAGAATCCTCAGTCCTACAATTTAATGCCCATTGGGCTGTTAGCTGAATGTTAATGTTACAAATAGGATCATGTTGATGCATCTTGAATAGGAACGGTTTTCAAATTATTATCCAAATACACCTAATACTACTCCTACATTTCTTTGTCTTGTCATTCTGAACGACCGTAGGGAGTGAAGGATCTTTATCTTTCAAGAGATCATATTGATTATAAATTTGTCCTTAAGAATTATTATCTTGACAACATCTCGAAAAAATTAATATTATCCTTTCTCATCTATTCTATATATAATTAATCCCCTTTAATTTGTGGATCAAAAATGAACATAACCCAATCGACAATCCCTAACATCCCTTCTTATTCACCTGATCTTGGGAAAGATATTATTGAGTATGCCACCTGTAATAACATTCCTGTTATAGACATGGTGAATTATTATTGCCAAATATATATTACCTTTAGTGAAGTTGAGGAAGTAAAGGTATCTCTTGTTGCTGACCAGGAAATAGAGAACTATCAAAAAATCAGATTTCATCTAAAAACTAAAAGCTCCGTAGATGCAGTACTTGAGAAAGAAGCTGAGTTTAATAAAATAATCCGCAAAACTATCCCCAGAGGATCAAGAACGCATTTTGTCCTCACCCCCCAGATTATCTGATGGAAGGAAAAGATTTCTTAGAAGTCGCCAACAGGTTATTTAAATCGGCGCACGAAGCAGATAGAAGAACCTCTGTAAGCAGATCTTATTATGCCGTCTTTAATCATGTAAAAACTGTTCTTGAATCCTTTGGTATTACTCTTTCATCCGATGCAAGCGCTCACCAAAAAATATGCCAGTATCTACGTAATTCCGGACTCGATGAGGCAGAGGGTGCAGCTCAAAATCTTAGTAGCCTCAGAACAACCAGAAATGATGCTGACTATGATATGAAAGCCTCTGTATTTGACAACAAAAACTGCTTACTTTGGTACAAAAAGGCTGAGCTTTGTATTGATAGTTTTAATGGTGTTGATAAAAAGGAGCTGCGCAAGGGGATCATCGAGTACAAGAGAATCATAAATGACTAAGCTTTGTTCCAACTGTTTTAATGATGAATATAGAACAACGACTACTTCAAAAGATGTTACGGTGAATGGTGTTAACAAAACCATTCATGACATTGAGTGTCAACAATGTCCTAGCTGTAAGGATATCATTTTTACACACTAGCAAACCCTTAAGCTGGACAAAAAATGTATCAACTTTTAGTTCACTGCCAAACCAATTCTGACACCGCACTGATTGAAGCCTCTACAAAAAATTCTTTAATAATCTTGTGGTTCCCTATTGACCCTAGAGACATAGTGATTACGACGACGGGACGGTTCTGGATGCGCGGACGGGCATGATGTGGGCGGCGAAGGACAATGGGCGCGATATAAATTGGGCAAACGCCAGGTCATATTGCGAGAATTATCATTTTCTTTTCTGGTACAGGGCTGAGCCCTGTTTGCCGCATAAAGGGGTTGCCTTCTCGTCCGTCCCTTGTTCAAATCAGTGCTGCAGGTGGCGATCTTCGCTGTCGCGGCCGCCCTTCATTCCCCGTGGTAGAATGATTTTTAAGTTCACGTGAAGCTACCGACGGTTGGGCCAGTGTTACACCCAAGACGGTTACACCCTCGAAGAGACAGTCATGACGTAGAAAAAAGACAAAGTTAATAATCGCTATTGTAAATTTATCATTAGGAATTATTTGCTGTAAATTCTTGACAAAATTAACTACTATGATATTATGAAAATATTAATATTATAATTTCATAGATATGCATAAAGAAAAAGAGGTGAATAAAATGCCCTTAGTTAAAGTGAAAAGACACTTTCAAATTACGATCCCAAACAATATGCGCAAGAGCTTTAATATTATCGAGGGTGACTATATGGAAATGGAAAAAAAGGCTGGTGAAATTATTTTAAAGCCAGTTAAGATGGTTCATCCGGACCAGGCATATTTTTATACCCAAGAATGGCAGCACGGCGAAGCTGAAGCTGACAAAGACATTGCCGAAGGCGATGTGCTGGGTCCTTTTGATAACCTCAAAGACGGCATAAACGCCCTGAAAACTGTCAAGACATGAAACTATTCTTCACCAAAACCTTTGTCCGGAATTACCGCAAGTTGCCTTGGGAATTGCAAGAAACCGTGGACAAACAGATTGGCCAGTTATTGACTAACCCAATGCACCCTTCCCTTAATATAAAAAAAATGAATGATCCCAGGCAAATTTGGGAAGGTCGAGTCACGGCTTCGTATTGCTTTACCTTTCAAGTTGAAGGTGATACCTACGTATTGCGGAAGGTCGGCACCCATGACACTTTAAAAAATCCATAAAACTAGGGAGACCTTATGGGTACTATTGAAAAAGTAATATTAGACAAACTGAAGAAAGCGGTAGCCGAGCGGTTCCCTCTTTGTAAAATTATTCTTTTTGGCTCCCGAGCACGAAGGGTCGCTGACCCTCAATCTGATCTGGACGTGCTCGTGATCTTGGAAACTGATGTAGATATGCAGGTGGAGGACTATGTGAGCGATTGCGCTTGGGAAGCTGGCTTTGAGTATGGCATCGTTGTTGCTCCTATCACCGTTTCCCGAAAAGAGTGGGAAGAGGGACCGGAACGTAGTTCACTGCTCGCTTTGGCAGTAAAAGCAGAGGGTGTTACGGTATGAAAAAAGACGACGCCACCCTTGTTGGCTACCGCTTGGAGCAAGCCCTTACTCCATCGCAGGTTCATGTAACTGTATGAGAAGTTGAGGATAAAAAAATATGGCGATAAAATATAAAGACTACTATGAAATACTGGGTCTTAAAAGAGATGCCTCAGCAAAAGAGATAAAGAATGCCTATAGAAAGCTGGCCAGAAAGTACCATCCAGATGTCAATCCTGACAATAAGGGAGCAGAAGAGAAATTCAAAGAGATAAACGAGGCCAATGAGGTTCTGGGAGATCCTGGAAAGAAGACCAAATATGATCAGTTGGGACCCAACTGGCAGGCAGGCACTGAATTTAGACCACCCCCGGGGTGGGAAGGTGTCAATGTAAGAATGGGCGATTTTGGAGACTTTGCAGGCATGGGTGGCTTCAGCGATTTCTTCTCTACCCTTTTTGGGCAGGCACAAGGGGGCGGTTTTTCACAAAGAACAGCCAGGAGGAGCAGGAAGGTCAGGGGGGCTGATGTTGATGCTGAATTAACAATTTCACTGGAAGATGCGTATAATGGTGGGAAACACAGTATTACTCTTCAGAAAGGTGAGATATGCCCTAATTGTGGAGGAACTACCATAGTAGATAAGAGAAGCTGCAGCGCCTGTAATGGTAGGGGAATGACAGTGAAACCACGACGACTGGACATCAAAATACCTGCTGGGGTTAAAGACGGATCCAGGATCAGGTTGGCCGGACAGGGAGAGACTGGCTTTGGTGGTGGTCCTGCAGGAGACCTGTACCTCCACATTAAACTGAAACCGCATCCTTATTTTACCGTGCTTGACCATGATGTACAGGTTGAACTGCCCTTAATGCCGTGGGAAGCTATTATGGGTACAGAGATGGAGGTATCAACTTTAAAGGGGTACGTTAAGATGAAAATACCCCCAGGTACACAGTCAGGGCAGCGCCTCAGGCTGAAGGGTTTAGGCTTGTCCAAAAAGGGCGGAGAGAGAGGGGATCAGTACGTAAAGATAAAGATTGTTGTACCAAAAACAGTCAGTGAACAGGAAAGGGATCTCTATGAAAAGTTGGCCCAACTATATGATAATAAAATGAGTGGTTCAATCTTTGGGAAAACCAGGAGATAGACAATGGATACCAATAGGCTTACTGAAAAGACAAGGGAAGCAATAAATAACGCCCAGAGCCTGGCGATAAAATACAATAATCAACAGGTGGACACTGAACACCTTTTTCTAGCCCTGCTGGATCAACCCGATGGTTTGGTTACCAGGATATTTGAGAAGATGGGAGCATCTGCCCAAGGTATCCAACAGCAACTCCTTCGCCAAATAGAAAACCTTCCCAAAGTTACTGGTTCTGGCGCTGCTGCAGGTCAGATTTATATCACTGCCAGGCTTAACCGGGTACTGGTGGAAGGGGAAAATGAAGCTAAAAGGCTTAAAGATGAATATGTCAGTGTAGAGCATGTGGTCCTTGGTATATTAAACGATGAAAGAGACACTATAACCGTTCTTTTGAAGGGTTATGGGGTTACCAAAGAAGGGTTTTTGAGGGCATTAATGGATGTAAGAGGGAAACAGCGGGTAACGTCTCAGACCCCTGAGGACACGTATCAGGCATTAGAAAGATATGGAAGGGATTTGACCAGGGAAGCGGAGCGGGGCAAGCTCGATCCTGTAATCGGGAGGGATGAGGAAATAAGGAGGGTGATCCAGGTATTATCCAGACGTACAAAGAATAACCCTGTTTTAATCGGAGAACCTGGTGTAGGGAAAACCGCAATAGTAGAAGGATTGGCACAGCGGGTCATAAAGGGGGATGTCCCCGAGGGATTAAAAGAAAAGAGGGTCATCGCCTTAGACATGGGGGCTTTGATTGCAGGCGCAAAGTACCGGGGAGAGTTTGAAGAAAGGCTTAAAGCAGTATTGAAGGAGATTCAAGAGTCAGAAGGGAGATATATACTCTTCATAGACGAACTCCATACGGTTGTGGGGGCTGGTGCTGCTGAAGGGGCAATGGATGCCAGCAATATACTAAAACCCATGCTGGCAAGGGGGGAATTGCACTGTATAGGGGCAACAACGCTAAACGAATATCGAAAGCACGTAGAAAAGGATGCTGCTCTGGAGAGAAGATTCCAACCGGTATTGGTGGACCAACCCAGTGCAGAAGAGACTATATCGATACTTAGAGGTCTAAAGGAGCGATATGAGGTTCACCATGGGGTACGTATCAAGGACTCTGCACTTGTTTCAGCGGCTGTCCTGAGTAACAGGTATATATCTGACAGATTCTTGCCTGATAAGGCCATAGATCTTATTGATGAGGCTGCTGCCAGGCTTCGGACAGAGATTGACAGCATGCCTTCCGAACTCGATGAAATAATGAGAAAGATCATGCAATTGGAGATCGAAAGGGAGGCATTAAAAAAGGAAAAAGATAAGGCATCTAAAGAAAGATTGGAAAAGTTGGAAAAGGATCTGGGAGATCTCAAGACTGAGGCCGATTCAATGAAAGAAAGGTGGCAGACAGAAAAGGACGGGATTCAAAAGGTCAGGCACTTTAAGGAAGAAATTGAAAGGATAAAGGTTCAGATTGAGCAGGCGGAGAGGAATTACGATCTCAACAAAGCGGCTGAGCTAAAATATGGCAAACTTATCGAGCTGGAAAAGGGACTAAAGGCTGAAGAAGAAAAATATCAACAAGATGGCGATAAAACAAAAAGGTTACTAAAGGAAGAGGTGGATGAAGACGATATAGCTGAAGTAGTAAGCAGGTGGACAGGCATACCTGTCAACAGACTGTTGGAGGGTGAAATCGAAAAGCTCTTACGGCTGGAGGAACATCTTCACAAGAGGGTAGTAGGACAGGACGAGGCGGTAACAGCAGTGGCCGATGCAGTGGTCCGTTCCCGTTCAGGGTTAAAGGATCCCCAGAGACCTATAGGCAGTTTCATCTTCATGGGACCATCCGGAGTGGGGAAAACAGAGCTGGCAAGGACCCTGGCTGATTTTCTCTTTGACGACGAGCAGGCTATGGTGCGCATTGACATGTCGGAATACATGGAAAAACACACAGTGGCCCGTCTGATCGGCGCCCCACCAGGGTATGTAGGATATGAAGAAGGGGGGCAACTCACGGAGGCAGTGAGGAGAAAGCCATATTCAGTAGTTCTCTTTGATGAAATAGAAAAGGCGCATCACGACGTCTTTAACGTCTTGCTACAGATCCTGGACGACGGACGTCTGACCGATTCCCATGGACGTACAGTAGATTTCAAGAATACAATAGTGATAATGACATCAAACATCGGCAGCCACTATATTCTGGATTATCATGAAATTGATGAAGCAAGTTACGAAAGGATGAAGGGGCTTGTCCTGGAGGCGTTGAGGCAGCATTTTAGACCGGAGTTTCTGAACAGGGTTGACGAGATAGTTGTGTTCCACGCCCTCACTTTGGAACAGTTGAATAAGATTGTAGACATACAGCTTGAGCACCTGCAAAAGCGGCTTTTGGAAAGAAGGATGGTTCTGAAGCTAACGGATGCTGCCAAAGATTATCTTGCTAAGATAGGATATGATCCGACTTATGGTGCCCGTCCTTTGAAAAGGAGCATCCAGGCATATGTGGAAACCCCTATTGCCAAACTCATAATAAAAGGCGATATTAAAGAGGGGAATGAGGTAGTAGGTGATTATGACGGGAACGTATTGAGCTTTAGTAACAACTCAGGCTGATAGACTGAAGGCTGAAGGCTTTTCGAGATGTTTTATAGACTTCAACCTTCAGTCTAAACACCTGGTTAGTTACGAGGAGGATAAAAAGCCTGCACTGTACATATCATCCAGAGAGGGAAGCTATCTCTATTTGCCAGAAATTTGGAATAGGGCAATGTGAAGAATGCATTGTCTGTAAAGACCCTCACTTATACTGTAAATTCAGGGACCACTGTATAGCATGGGAGTTGCTTAAGGAGAAAAAGACCGTTCAAGGGAAAAGGTGATGGAGGCAGATATGACACAAGAGATATCATTACTCATTGCACTTAGTGCGGGAATATTTACCTTTTTTTCTCCTTGTGTGTTACCCCTGATCCCCTCTTATATCTCCTTTATAACGGGATGTTCTGTCAATGAGCTCTTAGATGAAAAAATACAAAGGACAAAGGCAGAGTGTTTTAGGAATATATTCCTGGAAACACTCCTTTTTGTCCTGGGGTTTGGGTTGGTTTTTACAGCTCTGGGGGCATCGGCAACTTATCTTGGCACCTTTCTATTTAACAACAAGAAGACAATTGAGGTAGTCGGGGGCGTTATCGTTATTGCTTTTGGGATACACTTAACCGGAATCTTGAAAATAAAGTACCTGGAATATGAAAAGAGATTCCACCTGAAATATAAACCCACCAACCTCTTCGGCTCGTTGGTTATAGGGGTAGCATTTGCTATTGGCTGGACACCCTGTATAGGCCCCATATTAGGGGGAATGTTAACATACGCTGCAATGCAGGATACAGTTTATCAAGGTATGTCTCTTTTGGGTGTCTACTCCATTGGATTAGGTATCCCTTTTATCATTACAGGTCTGTGTATAGGCGCATTTTTCAGTTTCTTTCAGAAGGTAGCGAAGTATTCAAGGGTTATATCTATAGCAAGCGGTTTATTGCTTATTGTAGTTGGTATACTTATTATGACTAATAACCTCAATATAATTCAGTCTATCTTTGGCGCCTAGATATTTATATCACTGCCATGGAAGCGGAAGTAGGGAATCGTAAATCGAATAAAAAAACAATTTTCCATATTACTCCAGAACGTATAAGGAGTTCTAAGTCTCTTCTTATGCTAAAGGATAACCTCCTTTCTTAATTCCTCTATCTTTTTAGCATCCTCAGGTATCGTACCCTTATGTACAAATTCGACCTTGTTAACTCTCACACGGCATCTATTTTGGAAATCTGTCATAAAAGATTTAGTTATTGCATCTTTGTCTAAATCTTCTTTCTCAAGCTCAAGCTTCGCCGTTATGACATCCTTCATATCTTCATGAGTAACGGCTATCTGAAATCTGGATATTCCAGGTATCTTTGAGACTACATCTTCCACTTCCAGGGGATGGACAAACATACCCCTTATCTTGACTCCTTCTCCAACTCGCCCTAGAATTTTCGGGATACGATAGGAGGTTCTGCCACAAGGACATGGTTCGTCGGTAAGACAAGAGAGATCACCACTGCCAAAGCGAATCCTGGGCAAAATCTCATTAAATGTGGTAGTAACCACCAATTCTCCTACCTCACCACAAGGCAGCTGTTTTCCTGTTGCAGGATCAACGACTTCAACGATAAAGTCTTCCTCAATATGCATACCCGACTTTTCATCACATTCACATGCCGGTATTCCCACAGGCAGATATGCATAAATCTCTCGGGTATCTATACCGTAGTCCTCCTCTAAACTCTTTCTTACAGGAGATGATCCAAGGGCAAGGGCTCGCTTTATATGGAAATCGCGCTTAAAGTTATATCCCAATTCTTCTGCTTTCTTTATAACGGACATGAAGAAGAGGGGAAACCCTGCAAAGAGTGTAGCCTTTAAATCGTACATGATTTGAACCTGGAGATCGGTATTTCCAAATCCGGTGGGTACTACAGTGATTCCCATAGAAGTCAAGATATCGTCAACCAAGAGTCCGGCAGGGACAAAGTGATAGGCTACAGCGTTTATAACTATGTCTCCTCTTTTTGCCCCTACCTTCCACAGCACTTTTTGAGCATGCTCTATATCAGCGTGAGCAAGGGTCTCGTATTGGGGTCCAGGATGAACATAGATTCTCTTCAGGGTTTCATAAGGTACGGTCAAAAAGCCGCCAAAGGGGGGGGTCTCCCGCTGCATTTTTATATACTCATCCCTTGTTATTATTGGTATCTTCTCTATGTCCTCGATCCTATTTATCTGAGAAGGATGGAAACCGGCTTCATCAAATCTTTTCTTCATTGCAGGTGCCTTTTCATAGGCATGTTTGGTTATCCCCCTCAATTTTTCGACAAGGCCCTTCTCCCTTTCCTCAACTGGCTGCCATTCTCTCTTATCAGTATAATCACCCATTTTTGCCTTTCTTCTTTTTCAATAAAGGGTAAAAGTTTAGGCTAAGATTCAAACTCCTTCAGAATATCAGAAACCTTAAAAGCGGCATATTTGATCTTGAATCTGTCGAGCTCCTTAATGTTGTGATAGGAGTTAAGACTCTCTTCATCAATGATAAGCCCCGGGATAATATCCATTATGGGTACACGTTTATCTTCGGCGTACCTCTTAGCCCAAAGGGATACATCCCTGAGTCCAAAGAAAGGGCTCTGTTTGTAATTTATCTTAACGATGTAATCTTTTCCTTCTGTATCAGCGAATATCATATCTGTGCGTACATTACGGGCACTCGCAAGTTTATAATCAACTACCAGTGTATCCCGATTAATCTTAATACCCAAGTACTTTTCAACCAGTTCTGGTTTCCTCTGAAAAAGTTTAATCACGTCTTCCCAAGCAATCTCTTCTTCTTTCATCTACTCCTCCTCCATCTTGACTTTAAAGAGGCTCTCATCCTCTTCTCTCTCTCCTTTACCACTGAATTGAGATGCCTTATGTAAATAAGGGAGTTAAATAGTTCAGCATAAACCCCTGACTGAATCTTTCAGGGATAAATAAAGGATACCCCCACCTTCAGGTGAGGGTATCCTTCTATGTTTGGCTCTCCTTTGTAACTTCTACTTACCAATGTCTTCCGGCCAATCCTGAGTCGGCGCAG
>Ga0210016_1005010_pt1 | contig 11154 bp, 6 predicted proteins | sample CryGeyCG2014_300_FD_185454 | JGI IMG/M metagenome (GOLD analysis project Ga0210016, IMG submission 185454) | Groundwater microbial communities from aquifer - Crystal Geyser CG02_land_8/20/14_3.00 (SPAdes) (version 2) | ecosystem: Environmental > Aquatic > Deep subsurface > Groundwater | place...
TTAACGGTTTCGGGATTTAGTCCACCGTTTTGCATCATATTATTAAGAATTTGGTTGAATTTATCCTGCATTGAAATCATTTTTCCCAATTTTTCATTCATGCCTTTGCCGTCTTTTTGTCCTTTTTTAAGCTCATCAATTATTGATTGCATCTGCGATTTTATTGATTTTTGCAGGCTCTGCATTTGCGACATATTTGGTTTTCCGTTTCCGGGTTTTTTACATTTGCCCCCTTTGCACATAGATTGCGAATTGCTCTGCATTTGTTGCAGCATCTCGCCAAGTAAAAGTGCAAGGTCATTGGCTTCTGTCATTATATATTGCTGATTTGCTTTTGCCATGCCTGCATTTCTTTCATCTAAATTTGAAAGTGTTTGTTTTCCGAGTTTTTCAATTTTCTTTATTTTTTTATTGATTTCCGAACCTATCATGGGCGTTCTGTTTGCCAATGCTGAAAGTGAGTCTTTAATTATTTGAAAATCGTTATTCAAACTTTTTTGTTTTCCGAGGTTTTTCATATAAGCAGGGTCGTTTGGGCTAACTTTGCCGGTTTGTTCCATAAGTGCTTCTATATCAAAAGAAAATTTTTCGAGATTGTCAATTATTTGTTTCATATTTTCTTCATCCTCGCCTTCCTGCTCCATCTCGTTTTGTTCCATCATTTCCTGCATTTTTTGCGACATCTCTTTTATTTGTTTTGAATTACTTTTTTGGCTACCCGACGCTTTTTTGCGATTGTTTTGCTTCAAATTTTCTTCAGAATTACCAAATTCTTTATTAATATCGCTTTTTTCCTGCTGAAAATCTTTTAAATCCATCGGGTCTTTCAGTTCTTCATTTTTTTTCTGAATCTCATCATATTCCTTCATAAGTTCATCAAACTTTTCCTGCTGTTTGTTTTGTTCGTTTAATAATGAATCCTGTGCATTCTTTTTGTCGTTGGTTTTTTCCGATAATTTATCCTGTTCCTGTGAAAGTTTATCAAGTTCTTTTGAAATATTGTCGGTTTTTTCTTCAATTTCCAATCTTTTAAGCATTTCCATATTGCGGTCTAATTGCTTATTCAAATCTTCGTAGCTTAACTTCATTTGTTCTGCAAGGTTATTTAACTTATTGCGGTCGAAATTATCCATAAGTTTCTTTAATTCCTCCATAAGTTTTCTCATTTCATCATCCATAAGATTTTCGAGGAGGTCTTCAATTTGCTTTTGTTTCTCAATTAACTGTTTATCCTGTTCTGAAAAAGTATTAACAAAATCATATTTTTTCTTATTTTCAAACGATAATTCTTTAACCAACTGTTCTAATTGGTTTTGCTTCTGCACAATATCTTCAAGTTTTTTGGTTTGTTCCCACGAATTGGTTTTATTGTTTAAAAGACTTTCCTGAAGTTTTTTAATATCGCGATTAATATCCTCGCTAAGTTTTAACGATGTTTTTAATTTTTCTTCGATATTTTTATTGGCATTTTCGCGGTATTTTTCAAGTTCATCGGCAGATGGAATTTTATAGGTTTTAATTGTCGAGCGGCTTGATTTACTACCGTGAACTCCATCATTATCCCAAACTTCAAAAAAGTATTCCACATCACTTCCAAGTTCTTTAAGAGTGCTGAAATCGAAAGCAAAATAAAATTCCTGGTACTTTGAGCCTTTATTTACAGGAATTGAAATTAATTTTAACGTATCGGCAGAATTGTTTGTTTTATAGTTAAATGTAAGTTTATTAAATCCGTAATCATCATTAATTATACCTTTAAAATAATAAGTTCCTATATGTGAAGTGTCGGCAATAAATTCTGAAGTAATTCCCGGATATAAATCGGGAATTACATTTACATTGTATTTAACAGGCTGAAATGAATTAATAAAACTATTTGCCATTTTTACTGAGTAAATTGCTGAATTTAAAAAACGGAATGATGTAAAGAACTGATTGTCTTCTTGTTTTACTTTTTCGATTAAAGTATCATTAATTAAAAATTTTACAGTTTCAACATTGGCGGTTGCAAAAGTCCATTTTACATTGCTTCCGCAGGGGATAGTAAAATCGCCTGTATTTTCGAGTACAAAATCATTTTCGCCTGTATATTGCGGAACATCTATTTCAACTTTAAAACCTGTAATTACAGGAGGAGGTAAAACTGTAAGTTTATATTCACCTGATGAATACTCATCGGCAGTAAACTTAAAATTAACAGAATTGTTCACGTTTTTTAAATTATAGCTAAAGGTTGACGGAGTATGTCGTTCGAGAAGCATTTTATTGCTTCCGATAGCTATGTATGAGTTTTTGGGCACATATTTTCCTTTGATGCGAAGTTTAATGTTAAAATCTTTCCCCTGTTCAACAGTTAGCGAATCGTTTTCTAAAATAAAGTTGAATGGTGCAACAGGCGCATAATAAACAGAATGATAAAAAAGCCGCTCCGAACCATCTTTAATTACCTGAGGACAAATAACATAAATAGCAAGAAAAACTGCGGCAGCAAATATCAGATAGGTTAAATATCTGAAATTTACCTTAACGTTAATAGCAGCTTCAAAAGGAAGTAAACGAATTTTTGATATTTTATTTTCTATACTTGCAACAAGAAGTTGCTGCGAATATCCTTTATCAGCAGGCATTTCGGCAAGTTCGAGAACATTTAACAGGCGGTCGCTTATTTCTGTAAAATATGATGAAATTATACTTGCAGCCTGCTTATGGGAAATCAGTTTACCAATTTGCATGAAACGAAGCAAAGGCAGGAAAATGAACTTTACAAAGACAACTAAATAAGCGTTTACAATAGTGTAAAACAAAACTGTGCGAACAGCGATGTCGAAATGACCGAAATATTCGGATATAAAAGCAAACAACGATGAAGCCGTAAAAATAAAAACTGTTAGCAGCAAACCACGCAAAAGTTCGTTGCGGTAATACTTGCGTATAAACGTGTTGAGTTGATGAATGAGTATGTTATATTCGGTTGCCATTTTTACTTATAACGTTTCGGCGGACTTATTTTAGGCGGGTAGAAGTGCCTACTTAACTTTTTTCACCGCACTTAAGATAAATAAAATTACTTACTTGTCAAAAAATGATAATACTCCGCTATGTTTGGAACTATCTAATTTTATTAATGCTAATAATAACCTGATAGCACTAAAAATGGCATAATAGGAACGATTTATGCATCCGTCAAATTTTTGATTATCAAACAATATCTTTGCCTGAAATAATAAATCTTTTGCCTTTTCTATCCGGTGTTCAGATAAATCCACTCTAGTTTTATCTATCATAATTTTATTCCATTTTTTTCTATTTCTGAAAAAAACAGTGTTTCATATTTTTTATTTTTATTCCAAATATTAATATCCTTAATTATTGGGGAGATAATGACACCTTATTTTTAAGGAATATTCAGAAGACAATGAACTGATATCACTTCTTATTTTTAAATTAACGGGACTTCTAAAAATTGCTTTTTCTTTGTTGGACTTCAATTTTAAAATTACTCACAATTTTAATTATTTTTTTATAGGTGTTCGTGAGATCGCTTCGCTAAGTTCTCATTTACAATAGTACACTCCGGTTTTAAAATTTTGTCCGCCTCGAAAAATCTAATTTTTAGAACCCCTCTTAAATACTTTTACAATAAAAAGAATATCAATATCCGATAATTCGTTTTGCTCATTTCTGGCATAAGAACCAAAAAGATACCCTGCAATCAGGTTGTCTTTTAAAATTATTTTTGTTTCAGAAACAAAATCTTTTACAATATTTAGAATTTCAATATTCATATTATTCTGTTTTTTGCAGACTGTATTTTATACGATTTTTTTACAAAAATAATAAAATCTGCGAAAATTTGTGTAATCTGTGGCAAACTTTTTACTTTATGGACAAACTCTCATTAATTGAAATTTGATAACCAATATTCGGGGTTTTGCTTTATAGTTCCGTGCCATATTTGCAATTCGAGAACGGTTTTGTTGTCGTCTTCGCTGTCGGAGTATATAACGCCAATTTTTTGTTTAGATTTTACTTTGTCGCCAACATTAACATTAACTTCTTTAAGATTAGAATAAACCGTTAAAAAATCGCCGTGCCTGATAATTATTGCTTTGTTTTTTCCTGGAATAGAAATAATTTTACTAATAACACCATCGAAAATTGAACGTGCTGTTGAGCCTTGAGTAGTAGAAATATACACGCCGTCGTTTTTCACTTTAATTCCTTTTAAAACAGGATGCTCGTGTTCGCCAAAAGTGCTTGTTATTACTCCACGCTCAACAGGCCAGGGAAGTTTACCTTTGTTCGCTTCAAACTTATCTGAAACAATTTGTTCGGCAGGTGTAAGGTCGAAAACGGCAGATGTAGTTTTTTTTTCAACATTAACCGAAGCGTCAATTTTAGGATTTTTTACATTTAACTTGGCTTGTTGCTCTTTAAGTTCTTTTTCTTTGCGGATTTTTTCTTTCCGGGCTTTTTCCGCTTTTTTTATTTCTTCGGCAATTAATTCGTTAATAACGCTTTGAAGTTTTTGGTCGGCTAATTTTTTCTGAGACAGTTTGTTAGCAAGTTCTTTTTCCTTTGATTTTAATCCTTTAAGTATTTTTTTTTGTTCGCTTTTTTCGTTAGTAAGTTGGTTGGTTTCTTGTTTTTCTTCGGACAGTAAATTTTCTTTATCGTCTTTTTTAACTTTTAACTCGGCAATTTTTTCCGATAAATCCTGTTGTGTACTAATTATTGCTTCCATTTGTTTTTTGCGAAAATCGGCATATTGCTGAAGATATTTAAGACGACGATAAGCGTTATTAAAATCTTTTGCCGAAAGAATAAAAACTAATTTATCATAAGATGACCTGGTTTTGTATGCAAAAATAATCATTTTGGCATAATTATTTTTAAGTTTTTCAAGATTATTTTCAAGATTTTGAATATTTCGTTGCTTTTCATCTATTTTATCGATTAACGATGCTATTTCGCTTGTAATAGTATTAATAAGTTCCTGACGGGCATTTATTTTTTTATTAAGAATCATTAATTGATTCATAGATATTTTTTTGTCACGCTTTGTGTGTTTCAGCAAGTTGTTTGTGTATTTTATTTCTTCCTGAGTTTTTTTGTGTTTTTTTTCAAGTTCAGTGCGTGTTTGTGCCTGCAAAGCAAATGACGTAATAAGCAGAATAAAACAGACAATTAACAATTTAAGATTTAAGATTTTATATTTTAGATTTAAAACCTGGAACCAGTGAACAATTAAATTACAGGATTTGCGCAAAAAACTAAAATAAGCTGCCAATCTTGCTTCGCAAGAGAATAGTTCACATATTTTTTTAATTTTAATAAGTGAACTCGTGATAAAAATAAACTTTTGCGTAAATTCTGAAATATATTTTAAAATCATACTCATTTTTAGTCTATTCTCTTGTATTTATCGGGAATTTTAAACGGAAAACTTACATCTGAATTAACCGTAATTTTATTATATTTTATTTCGGTTGTCAAATGTTTTTCAGCAGTGTTTATGTCAATATTAATTTTCGAAGGCATTGCCTTAGAATTAACATCAATAAAGTCAAAATATTGAATATTAAGTGTTCTTTTTTCGCCGTAGTCGTTAATTGCTACTTTTGAAATTTTAAAAATATCAGGAGTAATATGCAATGTTTCAACAATTAAATCGGTGGTTTTATTTTTTTTGATGTATTTTTTTATTTTGTGTTTGCGATGTGTTTTTAACACATACATATTTGAATCGGTTGATGGAATAAAAGTTTTACGAAAAAATCCTTTTTCTTTATTATCGGCATTTATTTTTTCGTTATGTTCTTCGTCGGTTTCAGAATATAGAAAAATTTCGTTTGAAAAAATTGCCTGTAAATCATTGAACGATAGATCGGTTTGAAATTTATTGTCGAAATAATCGTAAGATTTTTTAAAGTACTCGTCTTTTAACTTATTCATAAACATAATACTGTCGGGTGTAAACTGAATGCGTGCCATTTCGATGCCCAATGCGGGTGTTATGCTTATCCAAATAAGACTGTCTTTGCGAATTCTAAGAGTTCCGCTAATTGAACGTTCTACATCATCAAACTTAATGTTTACATAAAATTTTATTGATATTGAGTTGTAAGGCAAATAGTTTTCCGTAACCAAAGTATAAAGTCTTCCCGCTCCCATAATGCGTACTTTTTCTGTACTAATATGGCGTGTAGTTCTGCACGAAAACATTATAAGAACAATTACAACAAGCAAATAAAAAGTGGCATTTTTTATTGAGTATCTTATAATTTGATGGACACTTTGCATGAAATAATGGTTTTATTGTTAAATTGCTATACTATATTCGAGTTAAAACCCTGCCTTTTGAATGCCGCCCCTTTCCTTTTAAATGCCACCTTCATTTCCTATCATCTTTCAATCTTGTTTTCTCAATCTTTCTCAATCTCATTCCTTAACCTTAACCTTCATTCCTCAACCTTAACCTTGAATATGAGCATTCCCTTGTGTGTCCGAATTTGTGGTCATGAATGTTTCATATATTTGATTTTATGTTTTACCTTGCAATGATAAACTTTTTATTGGCACGGTTGTTAACTGAAATAATATAAATTCCTTCGGGAAATTCCGAAACATCAACAATTAATTCTTTTTTATGCGCCATTGTTTGGTTGTAAATTATTTGTCCGATAGAATTGTAAATAGTAAAAGTAATTTCATATTTCGGATTTTCATTATTTATTTCAACAAAAATTTTATTGCCTGCAGGATTTGGGTAGATTTTTATGTCGGAATTATCTGCGTAATATTCATTGATGCCTGATATACAGGAACTGTTAGAATTGTTATAAGTATGAAGCATAAAGCACCAATTACCTGTTCCATTTGGATAACGGCCATAAGAAGTATCTGTATATTGTTGTGGATAACTCACATAATTTTGTAATGCACCCGCAGAATTTAACAGAACAACACTTTCTCCGGATGCAGAAAGTTTGAAATTAGTATGCAATCCTGCCAATAATTGTAATGTATCGGCATCAGCCCATATTATTAAGAAATCATTTGCACTTATAATAGTATTAGCAGGAAATTGCCATTTTAAGGGATTATTATAATTATCAGATAAATACCAACCCGATAAGTCAACAGCATTACCCGTAGTATTATATAGTTCAATCCAATCGTGATATTTGCCATCATACGGGTCTAGGACGCTACTTTGATTAGAAGCCATAAATTCATTAACAGCCACATCAGGAGTAACATGTATTGTGTAATATTCATGCTCTGCCCGCTGAGGAGAGAAGATACCGGCATTATTGTTTTCGGCATAAATATAATATTGAATTTCAGAATTAGTAACAGGCACTAAAACCCCATAAGTATTGTCACCTGAAGCGCCATCACCATGAGCACCATCGTCGTACATTACTATCCTGGTAAATTTTTCCATCATGGAATATCTCATTCCAAGAAACACAGAGTTTGCATTGGAAACAGTTGCTGTGATATAAATATTTGAATTGATAGGTGGAAAAGTATCTGAAGGTTGTATATTGGAAATAGCAGGAGGCACTTGCTGAAATTCAGTTGTGGAATTCAGATATGTTGTACGTGCATTCATCAGGTAAGTAATTCCGGGTGCTGTAAATGGTCCGGAGGTAACATTGGTGGTTAAATTACTTATGAACTGCGAATAGGTATAGAATTTATTTGGGTCTGACTGTACAGCGGTATCAACAATGCCCTGCAAATACTGCCCGGCAGTGTAATAACTGTTGTTTGTAAAGTTTTCGCTGACAATTGTTCGCATATGTGCAATGTACATACGTTTGTACATTGGAACAGCAAGGAGTTCTTTTACGAGCGGCCAGGATTGATCGTTGCTGTGTAGAGTGGGAGACATAGTTTGTTCCTGCGAAATGGATAAGTTGCCCGAACCACTGTTAACAAAGTTGCCGAATGCTTCATTCACATCCCATATTATCGGGTTAAACCTTCCATTATGGTCTTCATAAATGTAATAATTGTGTTGTGGTTGACCGATATAGCTGTCAAGATTTACAAGCACATTATCAAACGTGAGCATCCAAAGCGTACGGTCAACATCAATAACATTTTCAATTCCGCTGATATTATTTTTAAGGGTATTGCAAAGGTTAACTAAATCTGTCCATCCATAATCAGATTTCATTGTATATGTCATGTAATAGAGCGTGCTGTCGGGTCCTTTGTAAAATAAATTACCACCAAAATTATCCATGAAAAAAAAAGAGTTGTTGTTTGAAAAAAAGTAATTGTCAACAAACGTTTTTGTAACCGCTTCGGAGTTTGTATAAAGCCCTATATACTGATTGTTAATATATACCTGCGCATAATTGGAAAGAGATGCCTGCATATAATTTCTCAGAATATAGTACGCTAGTACCTCTCGAATAAATGACGGGTCTTTGAATCCATTACTGAGTTTGATGTCTTTGTATCCCTGGTAGTTCTGACTTTTGAAAAGGTCAAGTTCAATATGCAGGGGATTTTTTACATTATGCGGATTGTAGGAACTGTTGCCCTTGTATTTTACTCCCGCACTGTCGAATTGCACACCGTTTATTTTTACCCACTTAGCCATCGTATAACTATCGCTTCCCAGTTTTGTGGTATCAAGTATGTAATCCCAGTTGGATTGTGAAAACTGGATTTCAATTTTTTGAATAGTGTTAATGGCATAAAAGCCCTGAGCAGATGTCCCGACGGAATAAAAAATCGTCATAGAACAAAATACGACTGAAAACAAAAATTTCTTTACCATAAGATTTTTAATATTTTAGAAAGTTTATTAAAAAATACACATTTATTATTTGTTACTGTTGCTGGTATCAGAAACCAGTGACCAAAAACCCGAAACCATAAACCCAACCTCTTGATTTCCTACCCGAACAGTTACAATTATATTACAAATATAGAGGATAATTATGTTAAACTGTTACAAAATTATGTAAAAAAGTTACAGAATTTTAAGAAATCATATTTTTTTCGTGTAATTTTTGAATATTTTTACACATTATTTTTTACCCTTGGGAAAACTTAAACAATTAGCAGGACAAACCGCCATTTATGGTCTAAGCAGCATAGTTGGCAGGCTATTAAACTATTTACTTGTACCACTTTATACTAACATTTTTACACCCGGGCAATATGGTGTTGTTACTGAGCTTTATGCATATCTTTCATTTCTTATAATAGTTCTTACTTATGGCATGGAAACGGGTTTCTTTCGTTTTTGCGAGAGCGGCAAAAACGATACTCGTGTTTACTCCACATCATTAATATCACTTTTTGTATCGTCATCGTTTTTTATTTTACTTTCTGTAATATTTGCCAAACCTGTTGCAACGGCTTTAGATTATGGCAATCATTCCGAATACATTATATGGCTTGGATTAATTATCGGTTTCGATGCCATGTCGGCTATTCCATTTGCTTGGCTCAGACAGCAGGGCAAAGCTTTTCGTTTTGCATCTGTTAAACTCATTAATATTGCTGTAAATATATGTCTGAATTTATTTTTTTTGATACTTTGTCCGTACCTGATTTTACATGGTTATAAAATTCCCGTTTGGTTGTATAATCCTGCTGTAGGTGTTGGTTATGTGTTTGTTGCAAACATGATAGCCAGTGCTGTTACTTTAATATTGCTTATACCTGATATGCGTGTTGCATGGGTTTTTGATAATGGATTATGGAAAAAACTCCTGATTTATTCACTTCCGTTACTTATAGCAGGATTGGCAGGAATGGTAAACGAAACATTTGACAGGGCAATGCTTAAACAACTTTTGCCCGATGCTTCTACTGCTATGGAACAACTCGGGATATATGGCGCCAATTACAAAGTAGCCATTCTTATGACTATTTTTATTCAAACCTTCCGTTTTGCCGCCGAACCATTCTTTTTTAGTCAGGCTAAAGAAAAAAACGCTAAAGAACTTTATGCCGAAGTAATGAAGTATTTTGTCATTTTCGGCTTATTTATTTTTCTTGGAGTAATGCTCTATTTAGATATAGTGAAATATTTTATTGGTCCGGAATTTCGTTCAGGGCTTAAAATTGTACCCATACTTTTGCTGGCAAATCTTTTTCTCGGAATTTTTTTCAATCTTTCAATTTGGTACAAACTAACCAACAAAACCCACTGGGGTGCTTATCTTGCTTTATTTGGTGCTGCTATCACTATAATTTTAAATTTCTGGCTTATTCCTATTATTGGATATATGGGTTCCGCTTGGGCTACGCTTATTTGCTATTTTGCCATGATGGTGGTTTCTTATTTAATTGGCAATATTTTTTATAAAATAAATTATCCATTGTTACGTATAGGAATTTATTTTGCTGTTGCATCGGGTATATACATAATATCACAAGTTCACCAAATAAGTTCAATGTCTCTTTCTCTTTTTGTAAACACCATTTTATTCCTTTTATTTGTTGCTTTTGTATATTACATGGAACCGTTATTAAAGCAAAAATTTAAAAGACATTAATATAGAGAAGCAAGGATTAGAATTTGCAACAGAACAAAACATTTTGTAACTATTCAGCCCATGTTCTTTTTTAGCCACAGATTATATCAATTTACCCCGTAGGATAATCCCATTTTACCCCGTTAGATAATCTTATTAAACAAAGTTGTAAAACAAAAAGAATATATCTAACGGGGTAAACAACGGAGTGAAAATAAAAACAAATATCCAACGGGGTAAACAATTGAACTTTACTTTTGCGGGTGAGTAGTAACAACATTTTAAATAACAGACCAAGAACTTAGCGAAGCGTTCTCATTTACCCCGTTAAATATTTATTAATAAAAGGAGATAATGTTCTATATATGTTTTTATTTAACGGGGCAAGCACCTTTGAAAAATTAAAAAAATTGTGAGTAAAAAAATTAAAATTTTTAACACCAAATGAATATTCCCTAACTTTGGTATAAACCACATACACTATAATCAGAAAATTTATTAATTTTGTAGTGAAAAAATGTGGTGCAAATATGGAAAAAGTTTTATTAATAAGCAAACGAAAAAAAGCAAAATATCTTTTTGAACAGAAAGGATGGAGTATTCGTAAGATTGCAAAATATTTAGTATCTTGCAAGAATAA
>Ga0210016_1005014_pt1 | contig 11151 bp, 14 predicted proteins | sample CryGeyCG2014_300_FD_185454 | JGI IMG/M metagenome (GOLD analysis project Ga0210016, IMG submission 185454) | Groundwater microbial communities from aquifer - Crystal Geyser CG02_land_8/20/14_3.00 (SPAdes) (version 2) | ecosystem: Environmental > Aquatic > Deep subsurface > Groundwater | place...
TTTCCTGGTATGCCGTAGCCGGAGCAAAAGCTTATCAATATACTATTGATTATATTGAACTCTCTTCAGAAGAGAAAACTGAAAAATGCCAAGGTCTAGTGGGAACTAAAGTAATTCCCTCAACAATTACATCTTCTCCCTACCTTCTTTTACCATTAGAATGTTTAGGAAAATATCATTGGTCAGTCAGGGCCTGTCTTGATAAGGACTGTCAAGAAACCGGAGACTGGTCCGGTCCCTGGTTATTTAATTTTGTTCAACCCACTCCGGTTGGTAAAGCCGGATTAGTTCCTTGTGGAAGAACAATCGATTATCCTGAAACTCCCTGGAATGAAAGAGAGCCCTGCCAATTCAAGCACATTTTTATACTTTTAAAAAATATTATTGACCTGCTTTTGTGGAGAATTGGCTTGATGATTTTGGTTTTATTAGTAATAGCCACCGGAGTTGTTTATTATTTCTCAATGGGAGCTCCGACAACAATGGCTAAAGTAAAATCAATTCTAAAATCGGCGGGAATGGGCTATGCAATTATTTTTTTAGCCTGGATAATCATAAACTTAATTTTATCAATTTTGGGTTACAAAATTGGAATTTTTGGAAAATGGTGGCAGATTAAATTTTAATTTTGTGGTATAATTAACCAATGTCTAAATTGTTTTCCCAAAATAAAAAAACTTTAATCCTAATGATGGGATTAATTTTTATCTTTTTACCTTTACAGTTGGCTATGGCAGGAGGGAAAGTTGAGTTCCCACCTTGGGCCCATTGTGCTTTCTGGGATGTCTTCTGTATTTTAGGATCTATTGCAGAATACACCTTTTCTATCCCGATCAGAATTGGCTTCTTTGTTTTACTGATCCCCATCGCCCTCACTGCTCTTTTTGCCGGCCTTCTCTATAGTATAATAGTGGCTATTTGTAATTGGATGATTTATATTTGCCTTCGGGTTGGAATAACACCGGCTAATCCAATTACTCCGCCGGTAGTGACAATTGGATGGACTTTTACCAGGGACTTTGCCAACATGTTCTTTATTCTTATTCTAGTTTTTATTGGTTTAGCGACAATTTTGAAATTAAGGGAATATGAAGCAAAAAAACTTTTACCAAAACTCATCATTATTGCTCTTTTGATAAACTTCACTCCGGTAATTGTTGGCTTTATTGTTGATATGGGTAATATCGTCACAAATTTTTTCTTAAGTCGGGCGGCGAATATAATGAATTTTCCAACCATTTTGAAAATGGTCTGGGATTATTTTTCGGGTTCATTAACAACAATCTTTCTTTGGGATGGAAGATTTTTTGAGCAATTCGTAGAAGCGCTTGGTATATTCATTGGAATACTTATTTATGGGGTTGTGGTGATTATCTTCTTTTTGTTGGGTTCTTGGATTTATTTTTGGGTAATGCTCACTTTCTTTTTAAGAATTGTAGAGCTCTGGATTTTAATGATTTTATGCCCTATTGCCTTTTTCTCTCAAGTTTTACCACCTTCTAAAACAGTTAAAATGCTTTTCCCAAGTATATTGCATTGGGATAAATGGTGGGAAGAATTTTTGCAGTGGATAATTTGGGGGATACCAATGGGTTTTTTCCTTTATCTTTCCAACTGGGTAATGGCAAATACAGATGTAATTCAAAGTAAGTTTGCCGTGACTACTCCCTTGCCAGCTGCAACTACCACCCTCCAAACAATGCTTGAGACAGCTTCAACCACAGTAGCATCGTCTACCGGAGGGATGTTGGGACTCGAAACTCAATTTATTAGTCTTGTCACCTCAATTCTTGCTCCAACTGTTGGTCTGGTTCTTCTTTATAAAGGATATAAAATTGCTAAAGAAACCGCGCCGGCTGCTGCCAAAGCAATAATAGAGGGAGTAAAGAAAGTAGGACAAATAGCTGTGGCAGCTGGTATTACAGCGGTAACAATGGGCGCTGGAGCCGGAGCAACAGCAGGATTATTAGGAAAAGCAGCTGCCGGAGCTCAGAGATTGGAAACAGGTATGGGGAGGATACCGAGAGTTGGCAAAGCCTTAAAATATGGAGTAGGGAAACCTATAAGTTGGGCAACCAGGGGAATGGAAATGGCTGCCGCTCCTCCTCTTTTAGAATATGCTGCTAAAACTCGGAGAGTCGATTGGGGCGCCAGATTTAAAGGAATGGAGGCACCAGAAATCGCGCAAATGATTAACTTAATACCCATTAAACAACATAGGGTAAGTGCCGCTGGTTGGATGCAAGAACAGGGTCTCTTAGATAAACCTGGCCTTCCTGAAGGTTTCAAGGATAAAATGATTGAAGAAGCTAGGAGTTTAACAAAAGATATACATTATCAAAAAAGTGCCACTGACGTTCTTCAAACTTTAACCAGGGGAGTTGATGAAACGGTAGCGCTAAATTTGACGGTAGACCCAGATGAAAAGAAAAAATTAAAAGATAAAATTGACAAGATAGCAGATGAGATATCTCAAGATGTGAAAATCAGACCAAAAATCGCGATTGAAGCGAAGGACAAAGGTATATCCTTTGAACAGGCAGCTAGAGATATGGCAGCCCGAGAAATTTGGGTGGGCGAACTCAAGGCCGGAGATGTTAAAAATATTGAGAAGAAATCTCTACGAGAAGATATTGGTACAAGGAGAGGAATGAAATCTTGGTCATCAGCTCATATGTCGGCCTTAGTGAATAATTTCAAAAAAGAAGTAGTAGATGCCGCTTTAAAGGAGACTGGGGGATTAAATGCTATGTTTGAAGGGAAAACAGCCGAGGAAGGTAGGGATATTTTGGAAAAACTCTATGAGGAAAATCCTCGAATAGTCCGTTCCTTTGCTACTACTCCAGCTGGTCGAGAATGGAACTGGGGGGGAAGGAAATTTTTGCCGAAAAATTCTAAAGGACGACCAGATTTTGGTGCTTTCGAAGCAGAAATGGAGAAAAAGAAACCGGAAGAAAAGGAGGAAAAGAAAGAAGGGCCTAAAGAAGGATATGTAGAGGGAAAGGGGCCTACCGGATAAAAAAACGGGAGCTAAAGATTTTTAACTCCCTTACTTCGAAATTTTTTTTAGAAGTTCCGTACGTTCTTGTGGAGAAAGTTTTTTAAATCCTTCAATTATATCGCCTTCGCTAATTTTTCCTTTCCCAAATCCTCCTAGGCCCTGGAAAATTGCTAAATCCCTGAGTTGCTCAAAAGTCATTGCTTTCCCTGTCACGCCTCCTAACATTCCGGCAATCTCTGGTGGAACCCCTTGATTTATGTAAGCTTTTGTTACTAGATTAATCCTCTTTTTTTCTCCTTCGGCGAGGGTGATCATCCTTTCTTTTTCTGGTTTGGCTCCTTCCGCTTCTTTTCTTTTCATCTCTGGTTCAAAGAATTTCTTTTCCATTTCATCCCGAAATTTAACTTTTGTCATTTCAATAGCCAGACATTCCTTTGGGATGCCACATTCAAAAAATGGGTTCCCCTCCGTCTTAAGCAGGTATTCTTTGATTTTTTCTGCAATCTCTGGTTGCTTTTCCCTACAATCTATGTAATTTTTGGCCGACATCACATGACGCACTGCGCCCATTACTGCACCTTCTAAGAACTTCCCCAAGTCTTCAGTTTTTAATTTCTTGAGACCCTTAAAAGGAAGTCGATAGTAAGTTCGCATCAACAGATCTTTTCCGAATACTCTTTTAATTTCTAACTCTTCTTTTTCCCCCCGGTACGGGAAAGAGTATTTCAGCTCTATTCGTGGGAACCTAAGATATACATTTACCTCAACTTCCATCGGCTGACTGCTTACATTGTTTTCTTCTTTTGAGTAGAGACCCGTTGAAATTCGAAACCTCAGCGAGTACTCCCCGGTCGGAAATTCTATGAGGTCCTCAAATGGCCAAAAAACAAAATGAAGACCCATCGACACTGCATCAATTGGTTCGGCAAATCTTGTTAAAACTGCTTGGGAGGGAACTTCAGCCCCAACTTGTCGTAAGCATCTCTTTAGCCAAAGTCCTAGAACAAAAAAGGTTAAAACTTCGACTATCAAAGGTAACCATAGAATCTCTCCTAGGAATTTCCATGCCGCTATCGGAATTATTAAAGCAATTACAGCTGCCATTCCAATCCATGTCCGAAATGCCTTCCGATGCCAAAATTTTCTTTTTTCCTCCACTTCCTCCACTTTTTTCTCTTTCTCGGTTTCTTTCTTTTCTTCGGTTTTTTTCTTTTCCATATTCTTCACCTTATGAGCTACCCTAATTATATTACTTTTATAAAAAATTGTCAAGGCCTTGCTATTTGTGGTTTTCTTTCTTAATTTATGATAAAATAAACTAACCAAGAAAAATCTATGCCCAAAAAATATACTCCAGAACAATTTTGGAAATTATATGAGAAACTTCCTCAGGAATTAAAGGATGCCCTTTTTGCTGAAGAGACCGGAAATAACATTTACGATGTCTGTAAGAGAAATAAAATTTTGGAAAATCTTGACCAGATTGTTGAATACGTTGGTCAGGTTTTAGTTGGGGTTTTGCCACCAGAAGAGTTTCAAGAAACTTTAGAGAAGGAATTGAAATTGGAAAAGGATGTAGTAAAGAATGTTGCTAGGGAAATCAATCGTTTTATCTTTTATCCAGTAAAGAGTAGTTTGGAAGAATTATATAAAATAGAGATTGCTCCTCCTGCCAAACCGACCGGAATTACCCCACCACCTGAAGAAAAACCATCCGCGCCTCCTAGAAAAGATGTTTATAGAGAACCAATTGAATGAAAAATTCTAATTTAGAAATCCAAAATCTTTACCCTCCCAAATTTTCGAAGAAAACTTGGGAGGGCGAGCAAAGCCCGATAACCAAAATTCAAAGTTTGTCAGAATCAACAAGAAAAATAATTCTTTGGTTAGTAATGATTATTATTGGTTTGGGTTTATTTACTTTTTATATAAAAAGTATTCAAAAGAGATTAAAAAGTTTTGAACCGGAAAGATTTAAAGAAGAATTAAAATTACCTTCTCTTAAAAAAGAACTCGAAAGTTTACCAAAAATAGAAATGCCAAAATTTTAGTTTAAATTTATGCGTTTCACCGTCCCCCAATTCATTGAATACGAAACAAAAATAATCGGCCCCCTAACTTTCAGGCAGTTTATTTTCGTTGGTATTGCCGGAGCCATTTGTTTTTTTCTTTATTTCACTATTGGTAAAACAAATTTCTTTTTATTTATCATTGCTTGTTTAATTATAGGGGCAATAGCAATATCCCTTGCTTTTTTACAAATTGGTGGAAGACCTTTTCCGACAATTATTGGGAATTTTTTGAGATTTAATCTTTCTCCAAAAATCTATATCTGGAGAAAAAAAGAGTTTCCAGGAATTATCTTCAAAAAAGAAGAAATTAAAAAAGAAGAAAAAGTGGAAGAATTACCTTTAAAAATTGCCGAAAAAAGTCAGCTAAAAAGGATCAAAACTCAAATTGAAACGCGAACTAAATAATACCACTAATAAAACACTAATTTAACACGAATAATCACGAATATCGATTAATGAGTGAGTTAATATACAAAGGACTTAGTTATAAAATCATTGGTATTATATTTAAGGTCTATAATGAATTGGGGTATGGTTACCAAGAAAAATATTACCAGAGAGCTATCGCATTAGAACTTAATAAAGAAAATCTAAATTATATTCAAGAAAAGGAGGTCAAACTAAATTATGAGAACAAAACTATTGGGAAGTATTTTCTGGATTTTATAATAGAAAATAAAATTGTTTTAGAGTTAAAAGTAGCGAATACTTTTCATTCCCAAGATATAAAACAAATATTAGGGTATTTAAAAGCAAGTGGATTACAATTAGGAATTTTAGTTATAATTACTAACAATGGAATCAAATATAAACGTATTATCAATTATTCGTAATAAGACCACTAATAAAATCACTAATCTAAATCACTAATTTTCTCGAATAAATATTAGTGAATATTCGTGAAAAATTCGTAATTATTAGTGGTAAGTGGTATGCCAGAAGCGTCTACCCAACAATTTTTAGAAATAGAACAAATTAGAGAAGGAGTGGTTGTTTTGAGAAATAAGGGTTTAAGAGGAATAATCATGACTTCTTCTTTGAATTTTGCTCTAAAATCAGAAGATGAGCAAAATGCAATCATTTATCAATTTCAGAATTTTCTAAATTCTCTTGATTTTTCAATTGAAATCGTTATCCAATCAAGAAGATTAAATATTACAGGTTACTTTGATAAATTAAAAGAGATGGAGGAAAAACAAGAGAATGAACTCTTGAAGTTTCAAACAAGGGAATACCGAAATTTTATCAAAGATTTAATTGCCGGTGGTCAAATTTTATCAAAGAGTTTTTTTGTTATTATACCTTTCACTTTAATTGAAATTCCAGAATTTAAAAAAGAAAGGATTTCAACCCTAACTGAGGAACAATTTCAAAGAGCAAAATCCCAGCTCTGGCAAAGGATGGAATTTGTAGCTTTGGGTCTGAGAAGATGCGGTCTCCAGTGCATCCCTTTGAATACCTCTGAATTAATCGAACTTTTTTGGAGCTTATATCACCCGGAAGAAGCTGAGGTTGGGTATTATCCAGAGATTCCTCCGGAATTAATTGTTTAATTTTTATGAAATTGCCATTTTTAAGAAAAAAAGGAGAACCGGAAAAAATTTTCGAGGCTCCGGCAGTGGAAATAAGGGACATTATTGCTCCGGCTTCTTTAGTTTTAAGTTCTGACTACTTAAAATTGGGGAAAAGATTTGCCAAGGCCTTTTTCATTTTTTCTTATCCAAGATATTTAAGTACCGGTTGGTTTTCTCCAATAATTAATTTGGATGTCCCAGTGGATATCGGGTTTCATATTCACCCAATTGAAACCGGAACAGTTTTAAAACAATTAAGAAAAAAGGTAACGGAAATTATGGCCGAACTTGCCGAAAGAGAAGAAAAAGGATTAATTAGAGACCCGGCCTTGGAAATCGCCTATCGAGACATCGAAGCTTTGAGAGACAGATTACAAACTGCCCAGGAAAAAATATTTAAATTTGGCCTTTATTTAACTATCTATGGTTCTTCGGAAAAGGAGTTAAAAGAAATAGAAACGACTTTAAGGTCAATCCTGGAAGCAAGATTAATTTATATCAAACCTGCCCTTTATCAACAAAGGGGAGGATTTAATTCCTCTAGCCCTTATGGTTTAGACCAGTTGCAGGTTCATACCCCAATGAATACGGGGCCCCTATCTTCAACTTTTCCTTTTGTCTCATTTGATTTGAGTTCTAATGAAGGAATTTTATACGGAATAAATCGTCATAATAATTCTTTGATTTTATTTGACAGATTCAGTTTAGAAAATGCCAATGAGGTTTTTTTTGGGAAGGCAGGCTCTGGAAAAAGCTATTGCATTAAATTAGAGATTTTGAGGTCTCTGATGTTAGGAGTCGATATAATTGTTTTAGATCCGGAAAATGAGTACAAAACCCTATCTGGTGCTATCGGTGGTTCTTTCTTTAATATCTCTTTGGCCAGTCCAAACCATATTAATCCTTTTGATTTGCCCATTCCCAGAGAAGATGAAAAACCAGAAGATGTTTTAAGGTCAAACATTATTAACTTGGTTGGTTTGTTGAGAATTATGTTAGGGGGTTTAAATCCCGAAGAGGATGCAATTATAGATAGAGCCATAGCTGAGACCTATGCGGCCAAAGATATTACTCCGGAAACCGATCCTTCAACTTGGAAGGAGAGGATTCCTCTAATGGAAGATTTTGAAAGGGTTTTAGAAGGAATGGAAGGGACTGAATCTTTGGTCAGAAGAGTAAGAAAGTTTACCAAAGGAACTTTTGCCCAGTTTTTTAACCAACCAACAAATATTTTGATGGATAAATCCTTTGTCGCTTTTGGAATAAGAGATTTAGAAGATGAATTAAGACCAATGGCAATGTTTGTTGTCATGAGATATATCTGGAACAAGGTTCGTTCCGAATTAAAAAAGAGAATTTTAGTCATTGATGAGGCCTGGTGGATAATGAGAACAGAAGATGGGGCATCCTTTTTGTTTGGAATATGTAAACGGGCCAGAAAATATTGGTTAGGAGTCACTACTATTACTCAAGATGTCAATGATTTTATGAAATCCAGTTATGGTCAACCAATTATTACTAATTCTTCTTTGCAGGTTTTAATGAAACAATCTCCAGTCACAATGGATGTGGTTCAGAAAATTTTTAATTTAACTGAAGAAGAAAAATATTTGCTATTAGAAGCTGAGGTTGGAGAAGGAATTTTCTTTGCTGGACAAAAGCATGTAGCGATAAAGGCGGTTGCTTCTTATGCCGAAGACCAAATCATTACCACTGCCCCGGAAGAGATTTTAAAAATAAAAATGGCAAAAGGAGAATTGCCTTAAAAAATTTGATATAATATAATAAAACTATGAAAAAATATTTAGCTGAAATTATTCTAATTTTATTTCTCCTTTTACCAACTTTTTCTTTGGCTTTGGAGCTTTCGTATCCAGAAATTGGTCCGGGAGGTCAAAAAATTAAAATTGAATTAGGAATGCATTTAAATAGACTTATTGCCTGGTTTTATTATTTTATTGTTGGAATTTCCGGTCTTGCTGCTTTCTTTATGTTGGTCTGGGGAGGTTTCCAATGGCTAACCTCGGCTGGAAGCCCTTCCAAGATTTCCGAAGCAAAAGACCGGATTACTTCTGCTATCTTGGGTTTAATAATTATTTTGGCTTCTTTTTTAATTTTAAAAGTTATCAATCCGGAATTAATTACTCTCAAATTACCGGCATTACCATTACCATAATTTAAGGGTAGGGTCTAATCACTATCTGCCTTTCGGGCTCTTTACCAATACTTTCGGTGGTCACATCTTGTCTTCCAGCCAATTCTAAATGAATAATCCTTCTCTCGTAGGCAGGCATAGGGAATAAAATTTTTTCTTTTTTAGTCAGGGCTACTTCATCAGCCACGGATTTAGCCATTTCTTTTAAATAGTCAATCTTTTGCTTTTTATAATCATTAATATCCAGATCAATATAGAAATTTTCTTTGATTTTTCTCTTTAAAATTGCTTTCAAAAGGTGCTGAATCTCAAAGAGGGTTTGACCTCTCTCGCCAATTAAAATTTGGGGATCTTCAGTTTTTAAATTAATAGGCAAAGTTAAATCTTCGGGGGATAAAAACTCAATTTCAACTTCAAGAGTAGCTTTTTCAAAAAACTCTTTCACGGTCTTTTTAATCTCTTCTATTTGATTTTGGTTAAGCATGTCTTTTGCCCCGTAGTAGAAATTTGACAACCCTGCCCTCTAATCTCATCGCTGAAAACATCCGACCTTCCATTTTTTAATAAATTATCTTAAAAGTTAGATAAGCTTGATTATGGGCATAGAGGGCGGGGTTATTTGCCGGAGGCAGTCAAATTTTCACTACGGGGTTTGAAAATAAGGTATTGTTGGACCAAAGAAAACAAAGAGGTAGTTATCCAATAAAGGGCGATGGCGGCTGGTAGTTTCCAGAGAATTAAAACAGTAAAAATTGGAAAAAAATAAAGCATTTGTTTTTGAAACAGATTGGAAAATTGAGTCATCTGGTCTGTTTTTTTAGGAGTTTTTCCCAAACCTACTGGCTGGTAGAGGGTTAACATCTTAGTTTGGAAAAACTGGAAAATTGCGGCTATCAGTGCCAAAATAAGAGATGATTCAGCTAGATTAATTAAACCAAAAAAATTAGGGTTAATGATTCTGGGTTGGGAAACAAAACTATATAAATTGGCCATTTCTTCTGGTCGCAGCCCCTTCCAAAATACCTGGTAGAGGGCAATTAAAATTGGAATTTGAATCAAAAGAGGTAAAAATCCACCAAAGGGATTAATTTTCTCTTTTCGATAAGTTTCCATCATTGCCTGAGCCTGTTTTTCTTTATCATCTTTGTATTTATTTTGGATTTCCTGGATTTTAGGTTGAAGATCGGTCAAAACTTTTTGAGATCTTAGAGATTGAGCCATAAAGGGATAAATAATCAATCTGGTTAAAATAGTTAACAAAATAACCGCCACCCCAAAATCATGACCGGGTATTAATTGGTAAAGTATTACCAGGGCATTAAATAGCGGTCGGTATAGTATTGTATTAAAAGCATCAATAAGGAAGTTCATAAAATTTTTGCTTTTTTAAACAATTTTTCGATAATTTCGTCAATCTTCCAAAAATCCCTTTTCTCTATCTCTGGCAAGGCTATTAATATACCATCGAGCCTTTTTTTTAATTTCCCAATTTTTAATCTCACCGATTCGGAGATTCTTCTTTTAATTTTATTCCGCAAAGAAGCTTTTTTTGAAATCTTTTGGGAGACTACAAAACCAAAACGAATTTGACCTAAGTGATTCTCAACAATTTTTAATATTAAAAAATCTTCTTTAAAACTCCTCCCCTTTTTAAAAACATATTCAAAATCCTTTTTTTTAGTTAACCTATTATTTTTAGGAAGCATCTTTTAAACCGTGAGTTTCCAACGACCTTTTCTTTTTCTTCGAGCCAAAACCCTTTTGCCAGCTTTAGTTTTTGCCCTTGCCCTAAATCCGTGAGTTCTTTTCCTTTTTCTCTTTTTAGGATGATAAGTAATTGACATACCCGGTAGAGAAATTTCGACATTTAATTGGTTTATTTATTATTTAAATCTAAGGTCGGAAATTTCTCTAAATCTAATATACCTGGTAGTATATCTTTCGATGCTTTTAAAAAGCATCGAGTCGAAATTCTTCTACCGGGCATATTTTATATCTTACAGTTTTATTAAAGTTTCGTCAACCCCCCACCTTTCGTCCTTTACCAAAAGATATTTTAAAAATCTCTATCCATCTTAGTATAAGAAACTACGAAAGGTGGGGGGGTCAATCCACAGGTTTTACCCAAATTATCAACAGAATTGGTGCTTTTCGCTTGATTTTACATTCTCTTGACTTATAGTATACTTAATTAAGTTGAGAAACATATCGCTATGATAAATGAAGAGCTCTGGCAAGCAGTCTTGGCTCAAATTCAATTGAATATCTCGTCAGCGAATTTCGCCACCTGGTTTAAAAATACCCAGGTCACCTCTCAAAAAGATGGAGTAGTTTTCATTTCCGTATCAA
>Ga0210016_1005019_pt1 | contig 11143 bp, 7 predicted proteins | sample CryGeyCG2014_300_FD_185454 | JGI IMG/M metagenome (GOLD analysis project Ga0210016, IMG submission 185454) | Groundwater microbial communities from aquifer - Crystal Geyser CG02_land_8/20/14_3.00 (SPAdes) (version 2) | ecosystem: Environmental > Aquatic > Deep subsurface > Groundwater | place...
GCGAAGATACCAAATTTTTTGCGCTTTTGGGGTTAGGGGTCCCCACTGCGTCAAAAAATTTCGGTATCGAGCCTAAATTATAGATCATTCTAACCGGCGCGAGCTTAATCGTAATCCCTCTTTCCCTTGAAATCGGGTTCCTATCAAGCATCTGCTCATCGTGTTTTCCCACCTCAACCGTACCAGTTAACTCCAACAATCTATCGGCTAACGTTGATTTACCGTGATCAACGTGTGCGATTATTGCAAAATTTCTGATATTGTTCATTTAATAAATATTTGTTTGGCTTTTAATATCAGTAATTGTATCATTATAATAATTTAACAATATCACAATTTTTTATTATAATTAGAAAATGATCGCTAAGATCAGTAATTACTTAAAAAAATTCCGTTATAGGCTTCTAATCTTTCTTGCTATTATAGGACCGGGAATCATCACCGCCATTGCCGATAACGATGCCGGAGGTGTAGCTACTTATACAGTCGCAGCTTCGCTTTTCGGCATGGCAGCAAAATTTTTAGTTATTCCTGAAACCCTTCTTTTAGCCGTTACTCAAGAAATAGGTGCAAGAGTTGCCATTGTTACCAAAAAAGGGCTAGGCGATCTTATTCGTGAACGCTACGGTGTGAAACTGTCGATGTTTATTTTTATTCTTTACTTCATTACTAATCAAGGAGTTGTTCTCCAGAATGTTTCCGGTTTAAAATCAGCTCTTCAACTTTTTAATCTACCCTGGCATTTATGTCTTATTTTAATTTGCGCTTCTTTGATTTTTGTAGTAATAAAATTTAGTTACAAAAAACTTCAGAATATCTTTCTTCTTATGATTCTCTTTTATTTTGCTTATGTTATTTCTGCCTGGCTTTCACATCCAAATTGGGGAGAAGCAGTCAAAGAAAGCTTTATCTGGCCTTCCAAAATTAAGATTAATGATTTGACATTCTGGTTTTCAAGAATTGCTGTCCTTGGAACAACGATTACTGCCTGGGGGCAGTTTTTTGTTCATAGTTATATTATTGATAAAAAACTCGATATTCAGCATTTGAAAGCCGAGAAAATTGAGGTTTATTTAGGAGCTATCATTACTAGTTTTTTTTCCTGGATGATGGTAGTCGCTGTCACTTATACTTTATTTGCAAATGGCATTAAAGTCACAGACGGTTATGCTGCCGCTTTGGCTATGAGACCTTTGGCTGGCCCTTTATCAACAATTCTTTTTTCTTATGGACTTTTTGGCGCCTCGATTTTAGGTCTGACGATTGTTCCTTTAGCAACAGCCTATGTCTTTTCCGAGATGTTCGGTTATGAAGGAAGTTTGGATTCCGACTTTAAAAAAGGACGTCTGTTTTATACTTTTTTTATCGTCCAGATTGTTCTTGGTCTATTAATCACTTTATTTCCTCAAACTTCGCTTTTTAAGCTCACTTTTTACGCTGACTATCTTAATGGCGCTATGCTGCCAATTATTTTCTTCTTTTTAATCAAATTTTCTGAAGATAAAGAAATTATGGGTAAATATGTCTCCCGCGGTTTTACCAGCATATTTGTCCGGCTTGCTGGCGTTATCATCACATTCGCCGTCCTTGTCACTTTTATCGGTAAAATCTTCAATATTGGCTAGCCAACACCCCCGAGGTGGTAAGAGAAATTGGGCACCTCGGGGGTGGATCTTAACTTAAGCTTGGTCACCCTAAGGGTGAATAGGCACGAGAAACCTTGGACACCCTTAGGGTGTCTTATGTCTTATTTACCACAACTCAACCTCCGAGGAACCCAAAGCTTTTATAGATTATATAGTTAACAAAAGATAGGATACAAACTAAAGTAAAGATTATAATCACTATCTCTTACTACCTCGGAGGTTTTTGCAGTCTAACGTTACGCTATAATTTTCTTGGAAAAAGCGAAGGTATCCATTTTCGAATGATTAGGGAGGCACCCTTCGCCGAAGGCGGAGAGGGGGGTTGCCCTTTTAATGAGAAAATGCGGTATCGAGCTTTTAACCTATGATAGAATATTAATATGGACAAAGCTAAAAAGCTTATTATCAATATCAAACTCTTCTTTTCCTACCGCGAACTGCTTTTCAACCTTGCCCAGCGCGAAATCACTCAGCGCTATAAACAATCGATTTTAGGCTATGCTTGGGTAATTCTCAACCCATTATTCCAGATAATCGTTCTTTCCTTTGTCTTTTCCACTGTTTTTAAAGTCTCTTTTTATTCAGTCCCCTATATAATCTTTCTGGTAGTTGGCCTTCTTCCCTGGAATTTTTTTGCTCTAAGCCTATCTTCGTCAGTTAACTCTCTAACAGGAAATTCGTCTTTAATAACTAAAATCTATTTTCCGAGAGAAATCCTCGTCTATGGCACAATCATAGCAAAAATGGTTGACTTTTTTTATTCTTGCTTGGTCCTGATTCCTTTTTTTATCTTTTACCAGGTCTCCTTAACTTCACAAATATTATGGGTTATACCTATATTCACAATTCAGCTGATTTTTACTGCTGGCTTGGCTCTCTTGATTGCCGCTTTCAATCTTTTTTACCGGGATATTCAATATCTTCTGACTCTCATCGTTTCCCTTTGGTTTTATCTAACTCCGGTTATTTACCCGGTAGAGCAATTTCCCCAAAAATACCGTTTCATCTTTTCCTTAAATCCCATGTCAGTAATTATCAATGCCTATCGCCAAGTAATTTTCACTAACTCTTCTCCAAATTACAATAGTTTAGGCGTTGCTGCTATCTCTTCATTACTGCTTTTTTTAATTGCTTTTCTTATTTTTAAAAAGTTAGAAGGAAAATTTGCTGACTATGTATAAAGAAAGTTAATAGTTATTAGTGATTAGTTAGTAGTTGAAAGAAAAGCGCAGATACCTATTTTTGAGACAATCGCCTGGGGCCCCTTTGGGGTGAGGAGGTCGAAAAAATACGGTATCAAGCTTTTCAAAATATGACAATTATTAAAGCCGAAAACCTTACAAAACAATATAGCTTGACGAAACAAAGAACTTTCAAAGAATTGCTTCCGGCTCTTTTTGCCGGCCAAGAAACCAAAACCAAATTTTTGGCGCTTTCTCATCTCAATTTCGAAATCAAAAAAGGCGAGTCTCTTGGAATTTTAGGTAAAAACGGCTCGGGTAAATCAACCCTTCTAAAAATAATTGCAGGAGTCACTAAACCTTCCGATGGTAGAATTATCGTTGTCGGACGAGTCGCTCCTTTGATCGAATTGGGAGCCGGATTTCATCCTGAGCTGACAGGTAAGGAAAACGTCTACCTGAATGGGTCAATTTTAGGTATAAGAAAAAAACAAATGGACCGTCTTTATCAAGATATTGTAGATTTTTCCGAACTTCAGGATTTTATGGATCAACCTGTCAAACACTATTCGTCCGGCATGTACATGAGACTGGCTTTTGCTGTTGCCGTCGCCGAAAAACCAGATATTTTGCTCGTTGACGAAATATTAGCAGTTGGTGATAGTAAATTTCAGGAAAAATGTCTTACAAGAATAAAGGAATTCCAAAATCAAGGATCAACTCTAATTTTAGTTACTCATTCACCTCTGCAGATTGAAACCTATTGCCAAAAAGTCTTAGTCTTAGATCAAGGTAAACAGATTTACTTCGGTGAAACTAAGCAAGGAGTCGAAACGTACAAAAGAATTCTTCTTTCCTAGAAAAAAGCGAGATATCCATTTTCGAATGTTTAGGGAGGCACCCTTCGCCGAAGGCGGAGAGGGGGGTTGCCCTTTTAATGAGAAAATGCGGTATCGAGCTTTTATCTGAGATAAGCTTTGATAAACCCTGAAACATTACGCAGTCGCTCAATTATAAACTTAAAATCGAGTTTAAACTTACCACGGTGCTTAAAGTATAGTCTCCACCAATTAACCATATCCTGCTTGGCTTTAAAATTCCCCATTGTCTTCGTCGTTGTCATATGATTGTGCAAAACTTCAACATTGGTTGCTAGACCCAACTTATATCCGACCTTCTTAAATCTAAGAAAAAAATCCACATCTTCCAAATAAGCAAAAAACTTCTCATCAAATCCTTTTAATTCCCTAAATACTTTTGTCTTTACCAGTAAACAAGCTGCTGTTAATCCATCTAACTCGCTTGCCCCTCGAAGCCTTGGCGAAGTGGGGTTAACCCGTGAACCCGTTAACTCTCTAACTAATTCAACTTTCCCGTACGGCAAAACTTTATAACCATAATTTTCCACCTTCCCATTCGGGTTTCTCAAAACAGGAGACACCGCATCCAATTTTTTTCTTTCAGCTTCTTTAACCAGTTCTTTAAGAATATTAGATTGATAACTTTTTACTTTTAAGTTGTAATTTTGACTTTTGACTTTTGACTTTTGACTTTCAAATTCAATATCATCATTCAGTATCAGCATCCACTTCGTCTCTACATTTTTCGCTCCACGATTCACCGCAATCGCAAACCCCAAATTTCTCTTCTGTGATAAATATTTTATCCACCTAACCCCTAACCCATAACTCATAACTATTCTCTTCTTTTCTTCATTCGGTTTATTATCAACAACAACAACCTTATAGGGCTTATCTTTAAAATAATGTAGCAGATATTTTAAACCTCTAATGTTATTTAAAGTAGGAATTATCACCGTAACTTTATTATTCATAGTCTTATTATATATCAAACTTTTTTAACCGTTATAACAATCCAAAATACTACCTTTGTAGCGTATAGTCTACAGACAAACAATAAATATTGATCTATTATTGATTAAGATTCCAATCAACGAATGAATGCTAATCTACTAATTATTTGTAGATTAGGATATATTAGTAGATTGGTATCTTATTTGTCAATAATTTTGCTAAAATACTCTCATGAATATTGCCTTTGAAATCAGCCCCCTGATTACTGCTTCAGGTACATTTGGAGATAAATCCGGTGTCTATCGTTACACTTATGGACTAATTTCATCATTTAGTAAGCTTCTTCAAGAGAAAAACAAGGAAGCGAAAATATTTTTATTTTCATTTAATTATGATTTACTCAAGCAGCCCTTAAATCCTGAGCTCTACAGTCTTTTCAAGAAAAAAAATATATCTTACTTGTATAATTTTCCTAAAATTGATAAAGTAGATAACGAAATTATAAACAATTTTTTTTTAAGACAGTCCGTCAGTTTGTTAAATAAAATTTTTAACTTTAAATCTTTATATAACAGCATCAAAGATCGATTACGTTTTAATACTTACTTAAAATTTTTAGATAAAGAATTTAAAAAAAGAAAGATAAAGATAATCATTCATTCGGAAACCTGTTTTTTCCCTTTAAATAATTATAAACATGTGATTACTATCTATGATCTGACGGCAATCTTTATGCCCGAATTTCATCGTGCAGAAACGATCGACTTACAAAAAAGAAAATTAAGATTTGCCAATGAATATTGTCAAGGAATTATCTGTATCAGCGAATCAACAAAACAAGATCTCTTAAGTTATTCTAAGAGCTTCAAAAGAAAAAAAATTATTATTGGTTATCCTGGCGTTGATTCTATCTTCAAATCAAACCCACCTAAAGAGAAAGTTACTTCTCTTAAAGCCATGTGCTCAATCAATAAGAAAAAAATAATCATCAAACCGAAAAAATATTTATTATATTATGGTACCTTTGAGCCGAGAAAAAACCTCTTCTATTTAGTGAGAGCTTTTTTAGATCTTTTAGTGTCAAAAAGAATTCCGCCTGATTTTAAACTATTTATGATTGGTGGTCATGGCTGGGGCAACGCAAAATCACGAATTGCTGAATATTTACAAGAAAATTTTCCAGCTGAAGAAAAACTACCGGTTATTATTTCAAATTACGCTAGTGATAATTATTTGACAAAAATTATTAGAAATGCTTATGCCTTGGTTTACCCGACTTTTTATGAAGGATTTGGTTTGCCGGTCTTGGAAAGCATGTCTCTTGGAACACCCGTTATCTGCTCAAAAAATTCTTCTTTAACTGAAGTTGGCGGAGATGCGGTATTATATGTTAATCCAAAAGACTTTTTAAATCTTAAATATAAAATTGCTTATTTGATAAATAATCCCAAAGTAGCTCATACGATGTCTAAACAGGGGATTTTACAAAGCAAGAAATTCTCTTGGGAAAAATCCAGTCATCAACTTTACGATTTTCTGCAAGCTCTATGATGATGAAGCGTCATTCCCGCGAAGGTCATCGACTCTGAGGATTAATTCTGACTCATCGCTCAGACTCGAAGAGCGGGAATCCAGACTAAAATATCTTTATTTTGTCTATTTAATCCTTATTTCTTTAAAGTTAACGTAAAGTGTCCGACTATCAAGGTTTCCTGGAATTATGTCCATTGGTCTATACCCCTTAGTATAAATAAATTTTATCTTATGTACTCCAAAACTTAGAGGATAATTTATTGGCATGTTGTATGTTTTCCATTCCGTTCCAATTGATACACTATCAATTAACTTATTATCAATATATATCGTCATTTCCTGTTGTTTGCCAAGACTTAAAGCTTCAATAACCAAATTAGTCGGATAACTGCCTTTTGTTATTAACCTTAAAGTTGATTCCTTTTCATTGGCCCAACGACTTTCACCCTCATTAACATCCCAACCCGTCAGCATTAAATTGTCTTCGAAAGCAGAGTCACCGAATGTAATGTGTGACAAATCCTCTTTTTGAGAGATTAAACAATTATCAGAAATACATAATTTACCGATTTTATAAAATTCATTTTCCCAAACGATTTCGTTAACAAAAGATTTTATTGAAGGAAAATTTCTAATAACCTTTGATACAAGCACTAAACTTCCTTCGGGAACTTTGTTTTTAGAGACGGAAATATCTATTGGGGGATTATTTAATGACAAAAAATAACTTGACCAGATTTTATTCCAATAAGGAATATTACTATTAAAATTATTATCGATATAAATAGGTTGGTTAATTATAGTTGTCCCATTTTGAATATGACTAAGAGAAATATATCCTTTATCAACTGATAATCTTTCGGTAACAAATCTTTGATCTAACTTCCTTGCTGAAAACAAACATAATCCGGCTAAAATAAATACTAATACAATTAATATAATTTTATTTTTGTGAAATAAATTAATAATTCCAATAACAAAAAGGGCTACAAAAAAGAATAAAATATAAGATAAAATTCGAGCATAGTCAAAAAAATTAGGATTTATTAATGATGTCCTAATCAACAAAATGATATAAATAAATATAAAACAACTGATAAATAACTTATATTTAATTTTTGATAATCCATAAAAAATGATTGTTAAAACTAAAATACTTAATATTATTGCAAGAGGATTTATTAACGGCTTAAAAGAATGGATGCTGTAAAAACCAAATATTTCAAATGGATTAGCATATGGAATTTGTCGTCTAAATATTTGCCAGCCGATATATTGATCTCCTATAGCTGCTTTGAATTGATAAATTATAAATCTTAAATTGTAAATAACTGAAGGTAAGCTTATTATCGATGAAACAAAAATTATTCTGGTAAGTTTATGAAAATATTTATGACTGTTTTTAAATATTAGGCTTATCAAGAAAAAAAGTCCAATTGGCGCAATAAAAAAAATTGTAGGTTCGTGATATGAAAAATATAATGCAGATAAACTTGAAGATATTATTAAAATATATTTATTGTTTAGTTCATTATTTTTTTCATCAAACAAATACGGAATTAAAAAAATTAAAATAAAAACTGAAATTCCTCTAAATATTGTATGAGGAAAAAAATTATGATAATGCATGTATAAAATATTGACATTAAAAATTATCATCACAAAAGATAAGATCAAGGCTACAGTACTTTTCTTCTTATAAAGTAATTTAATCAATATGTAAACCAGAGGGGCTACTAAAGGAAAAATAGCCGATTGAATAATGTATGTAATCTGATAGACCTTTAAATTTAACAAAAAGGCAAAAAAAGAGTAAATAACTGTAGGACCAAAGCGAAAAGCTCCCAAAATAATATCATAAGCACCATATCTAACTGGGCTATAAATAACCTTTGTAATTGAATTATTTATTAAAAAATCTGCCCCTTCAACATAAGCTATAATATCGTTATTTCCTAATGAAATCGTAGTTGGAAAATTATGTATTCTAAAAAGTGGATCAATCAAAAAGATCAGGCCTAATAATATTAATCCTAATGAAATAGTATCTTCCAATAAATTAAACTCTAATTTACTTTTTTTCGTAAATATAATAAATACGTTAAAAATGAAAGAAATTATTAGTAAAAAAATACTTGCATACCTAATTGATAATCCAGCGAAACTAAAAACAACTAAGAATATTATTAAACAAATTAGACCAAACCAAGGCATTAGCCATAAACCAAATTGTTTTAATTTATTAGGAATAAGAATATTAGTCGGACCGAAACCAATAAAAAATAAGGTGATTATAACTAAAATGCTGTATAAAAAAATTAACATATTATTTAGCTTCAGAAAGATAAGTTTCAGTAAACTGTCCGCTAAGCCGTCTTTTATCTAAACTTCCAGGTATTACATCGAAAGGCCGAAAATTCTTTTCAAAAATAAAATAAATAGTATTAATACCTTGATTAAAATTATTTCCAAGAAAAACTGAATAATTTTTGTATTCAGTAGTTATTGGTAGTGTTTTGACTTTTTTCTTATTTAAATAAACCGTGACATTTTGTTTCTGATAAAATGATGCTGCTTTAAAATTTAAATTGAGATTTCTTTTTTTGTAAATTTTAAACATAATACTGCTTTTTCTTTCTACCCATCTAAATAAACCTTCCGGGGTATTCCAGCCCAAACCAAGAAGTGTCGTATCTAAACGATTACTTATTTGGATCTTTGTATATTCTTTTTTTTCAATTGGCCTGACCCACAAGGAGTATTTGTAATCGGTAATTTTTTTTTCAAAACCAAGATCATTTAATAGTGCTGAGATTGAAGATGAATATGACATACTGTCATCATTGATGATATATTTTAAATCAAGAAAATTAATTGTGTCTTTACTTTTCTCTAAATCAATATTCTTCCAATTAATCAGATCACTTTTTTCAATGGACGGGTTATTTAATAAATCACTATCGATTAATCTTCCTAAATATCCAAAAAATGGATTGTCTTTATAATAATTTTTTTTATAATCAGCTATTCTTCCTGTATATCCCCCTAACACCGGTTTACCATGAATTGCTTCGCCTATAATCATCTGAAAAGCATCGCCATTACCAAAATATGTAAACCCGTCCCTCACTGTAAACGGGATTTCCAGAACGGTTGAAAATTCCCTATCATTTTTTATGTAAGAATATATTTTATTTGGGTATTTTATTTGAAAAGGCGGTTTAGATGAAACAAAATAACGATTGTCTAAAAAAAATATTAAAAATAAAATCGATAAAAATATCACCTTGAATCTATTTGATTTATTTTTTAGCAAATCAGTTATTACAAAAGCTGATACAATGTAGGCAAAGAAAATGAACCCGACTATGAGTCTTCCCGGAACACGGATGTTATTTAAAAAGGGGATATAATGTAAAATAATATAGGGAAGAGGAATAACTATTTTTACTCCCTCATCAACAGTCAAAGTCCAGTGGCCGAATACATGTAAAAATGGTCCTAATGTTAAGATAAGAAAAACAATACTAGTAAATAAAAATGGCCATATTTGTTTTATTGTTTCTTTTTTTATTTTTTTATAAAAAATAATCAGAATAAAAAATGATAATAGAATAATAATTCCAGGATATGTAAAATTTTCAAATATCAATCTCGCGTTTGGTGTATATAATTTTAAAAATAATGAAAAAGGTTTTAATAAAAATGGATATTTTGTAACAAGATAGCCATATTCACTTGGAATAAAATAATTAAATAAATCTGACGCAAATTCAATTGCACCACCCCAGCCATTAGTTTTTGGTACTTGATCAAATTTAAACATATCATATAGAGACAAAAGCCAGGGAATTAACCAAATAAATATCAATCCTCCGGTCGATATTAAATAAAACCAATTCTCTTTTAATTTTTTGATAAATAATTCATTATGAAATATAAAATAAAAAGACAAAAGTGAAAAAAGAGAAATCAAAAGCATAACAAAATAATAAAAATTCAACCATAAAGTTAAAACAAAGAAAATAGAGGAACTAATAACATTAAGAATCTTTTTTTTGTTATCTTTCGCCAAAAAAAAGCTTATTACAAAGTAGTAAAACCATGGGAACACAAAATGATACCAATAGCTTAAGTGACCTCCTCGAGGCATAAGAAAAGTCATATATCCATAAGCGGCTCCGATAATAAAAGAGAGTATTTTACTAAAATTAAGCTCTCTTAATAGTAGATACATGCCGATATTAGCCATTAGAAGTGATAAAGCGATTAAAATTGACATTGTCTGATGCGCAGACAAAAAAGGCCTGAATAATGGAAAAAATAAACCATAACCTGCATCGACTAAGCCTAAATTAAAACCAAACGGGTAGAGCATTGCTTTTGTTATACCAAAAGGATTTTGACCGGAAATTAATAGTTGATAAAATTTGTTGGTTAACCACTCATATGCCTGAACTTCTCCGTATACTCCTCCTACTTTTGAAAAATCAAATAATAACTGATTCCAAAATAAATTTAAATTAAACAACAAATTAATTAATAAATATCCCAGTAATACAAATAACATAAGTTACATTTTAATTTCGAGAGGTTCTATCTCGCCTAACTGATAATACTGATTTTCCCAAATAATTTTTTTATATATAATTTTCTTATTACCAAATTCCGTAAAGCCTTTTTCTGATAAAACTAATTTTGTTTTTTTTATAGAATCTTCAGTTTCACTGGTAAAGTTTGTCTTAGTTATAATTTTTTTATTATTTAATAAATATTCCTGCCAAAGGCGTTTCCATAGGTCGTATTCACCTAAAAAAACATCTGATGTAAAAAAAACTTCCTTAATTTTTTTATTATTATTTAATTCCTCCAATGAAATTAATTTCTTATCAACTGATCTTTGATGATAATACAATTGACTCATTGTACGATGAGCAGATCTAATGGATAAAAAACTCATAAAAATTAT
>Ga0210016_1005024_pt1 | contig 11137 bp, 9 predicted proteins | sample CryGeyCG2014_300_FD_185454 | JGI IMG/M metagenome (GOLD analysis project Ga0210016, IMG submission 185454) | Groundwater microbial communities from aquifer - Crystal Geyser CG02_land_8/20/14_3.00 (SPAdes) (version 2) | ecosystem: Environmental > Aquatic > Deep subsurface > Groundwater | place...
TACTTTGAGAGGAGGAGATCTGGCACTTACAGTGAAAAAGATTATCCAGAAAAATGGCTTAAAGATATTATCTCTAAGATTGACAGGAATAAACTCCTTAAGGCAAAGGAAATTCACAGCAATCAAGATGATTTTATCGTTGTACTAAGATTCTTTGACCTTCAGGAACTTATTGATTTACAACCAGAAATTGGCAGTATTTATATCCACTCTTCATCAGAGGCACATACCGAGGAGCAAATGGTGGATGAAAGGAGAATGGACAACTGGTTGAAAGTTTTCAATCTTTATCCAAAAATTCATTTGCACGCTTCAGGACATGCTAAAAAAGAAGACCTTATGCGAATTGTGTCCGAGATTAGTCCTAAATTTGTTTTGCCTGTCCATACGGAAAACCCTCAGGAGTTTTTAAAATATTTTCCTGATAAGGTAAAAATAATGAAAAATTTAGGTGAAATAATATTAAGTTAGGAGGTTAAAATGGAAGATTTAAATCAGGAAAGTCAAGAAGTTAAAAAACCAGAAAGAAAAAGCTGGGTTCTTTTTTTGGTAGTTGGGATTATTATTGGAAGTATTATTGGTGGCATACTTGGTACCTACATCGTTTTTAAAAGCCCTTCTGTTTTCCCCTGGTCGAAAAACAATGCTGCAGTACAGCAGAATCCTGTTAATAGCGGAATGTTAAGTATTGGACAGGGCGCCGGGTCTTTCCAAGGTGCAGTTGAAAATGTGGTACAATTAGTGTCGCCTTCTGTTGTAAGAATTGTATCAACGCAAAATGTTTTGAATCCTTTCTTCCTTCAGGTTATACCCCAGCAAGGACTGGGCTCGGGCGTAATAATACAGCCAGATGGCCTTATATTAACAAACAACCATGTAATTCAAGATGCAAGCAAAATTGAGGTAACCCTTAGTGATGGAAAAATTTATAAAGGAAGCGTTGTTGGTGCGGATCCAACAAGCGATGTTGCCCTTGTAAAAATAAATGTTAACAATCTACCATATGTTGCCCTTGGAGATTCTTCAACACTTAAAGTAGGGCAGTTTGTAGTTGCTATAGGCAATCCATACGGCCTTGATCATACTGTTACGACAGGTGTTATAAGTGCACTCGAACGTAATTTGGATGTTAATGGAAGCACTATGTACGGGGTAATACAAACAGATGCTGCCATTAATCCTGGAAATAGCGGTGGACCGCTTGTGGACCTGAATGGAAACGTTATTGGAATAAATACAATGATTTATAGTGGTGCTCAAGGTCTTGGCTTCGCTGTTTCTTCGGATATCTGTAAAAAAGTTGTTGATAATATTCTGGGAAAAGGGGTAATGAAGTGGCCTTATCTTGGAGTAAAGGTTACAACGATGACACAGGATGTTGCCGATAGTGAGCAAATACAGTTTGTAGAAGGCGCAATCGTAATTACTGTTATTTCTGGTGGACCAGCCTCAAAAGCAGGAGTGCAAACTGGCGATATTATAATTTCTGTTGACGACAAAAGAATAACTACTGCAGATGAGCTGGTTTCATCGATTAGGGCATATAATGTTAGTGATAAAATTACTCTTGGAATTATTAGAAAGAGTGGTTCAAACCAAATTAATTTGCAGGTTGTTTTAGGCTCTCAAAGTTAGGGTTATTTGAATGCAATGTCAGGTTTAGGAAAAACTCTTACTTTGAAATTCAAATTTGTTGAATTTATAAAATTAAAGTATGTTTCCTTTAGTTCTTCTGGGTTTAGAGATGTTTTAATAGTTACTTCGTAATTAGAATAGCTCTTTTTATAGTTTTCATAAGACAAAGCAGGACCAAGTATTTCAACTTGGTCCTTAAATTTTTCTTTAAGTAAAGTTAGAAATTTATTAAAATTTTCAATAACATTTTCTTTACCACTAACATTTATAAAAGTAGTATTTTTATATGGCGAATACCCCAATTCTTTTCTTAAATAGAGCTCTTCTTCGAAAAATTTTTCATAATTAAGGGATTTGATAGTTTTTAATGCATAGTGCTCCGGCAAATAGGTTTGCACAATAATTTCTTTCCCGCTTATTTCAGCATCTACTTCTGAGAACACTCTAATTGTATTAGCCGCTGAATCAAACATGAAATGCCCTAAAAAGGTATCTATGCTTACAAAACCGAATAAATTGATATTCTTTAATATTAAATTGGATATTAGAAATTCTGTACCTATAAAAATAGTTTTTTTAAAATTTCTTGAATCTACGGGGGTTTTCATTTTATTGTCGCTAACAAGCTCTATCAGATTGGCATCTGGAAAAAGTGATTGAATCTCTTTGGAAAGTTTTTGTATACCTCCTCCAAAGTAGTGTATATTGATACTACCACAACGGGGGCATTGTTCAGGCAATTGCTCATCGTGACCGCAAACTGGACAGAAAAGTTTTTTAGTTTCTATGTCGAAATAAAGAGGGCTATTACAAGTCGGACATCTTAAAACATATCCACATTCTCTGCACATTATGAAAGTTGAATAAGGCTTCCTATTTATGAGAAGTGCTACATTCCCATTATTTTTTAATACTTCTTTAATTTTTTGTGTTAGATACGACGAAAGCATGCTAATGTTTTTCATTTTGAATTCTCTTCTCATGTCTATAATTTTTGTCAGATTGGTATTAAACGGGTAAGACAAATTATCAATTAAGCCATTTTGAAACAAATAGAAAATATTTTCATCTGGTATTGCTGATGAAAGAATTATATTTATTTTTTCTTTGTAAGCTTTTCTTAAAGCTACGGTCATTACATCAAAATCTGTAAATTCAGAAGGTTTAAAATATTTTGAATTTACCTCTTCGATTACAAGAATTTTAAGATTAGGAATATCAAGGAACATTGAAAAAGGAGTTGCAAGAATAACTGTTTTCCCGGCTTTAATTTGTTCAATTAATTTTAATTTTCCTTTTCCTTCCCATGTGACCAATTTACTCCCAAAAGCCTTTTTATAGATTTCTTTTACTCTGCTTAATAAAACGACTTCTGGAAAAACAATTAAAGCTTTTTCTGCAGGCCCTAAGCTTATAAGAAGTTTTTCAATTATTTTTATGCTCCTTCCCTCAAGATTCTCGTTAAAGATAGTTTCTACCTTAAAATTATTAATTTTTTTGCCATTTTCAAATTGATACTCTAAGATTATTTTTTTTGAGGTAAGTAGGTCCAAAACATGTTTTCCGTCTTTTATCTTTTTAATCAAAGTTGTTTCATCGAGAATTCTGTTATCGGCGTTCATCAATCTTTGGCATATTAATAGCGCTCTTTTCCTATAAGTATTATCAATTTGATTTATTGCTTTTAATGTTTCTTCATTATTTATTGTGCTTATTTTCAAGATTCTTATTTTTGAAAAAATCTCAGTGTTTCTAATTGCAATATTTCCTTTTTCTTGAAATTCTAAGAGATACTTACTTAATGTTCCTTTAAATTTTCTTTTTAAAGACTCGATTGATATAAACTTTTTTTCTAAAAAAATTTTTGCAAGCTCCCTTTTTTTGCCGTGAGTGGAATTATACACTTCCTCAAGACTTTTAACGTTTATCGATTCAACATATTTTTCAATTTTTGTGGATGCTGTTGTTCTAATTAACCTGTTAACAAGCGAATTTATTGGTATTAAGAAAGTATTTGAGGTAAAAAGTAGAAGATCATATATTCTCTGGCTAAAGACGGGTTCTTCGATAATTGCGATAATTTCTTTTACTTTAAATTGAGGAGGAATTTTCGTTATTTGAAGAATAAATCCTGAGCGAAGCTCATTTTTCTCACCGAATGGTATAACGACTCTTGCACCAATCTTAGCTTTCCCTGAAAGTGAAGAAGGAATTGCATAATAGAAAAGATCTGCTTTAGAACTTACCTTATCTACTGTAATTCCCCCAAAAAGTGCATTATTCAAGTTTCTTTAGAATTTCTTCTTTAAGGTCTGTTTTTTCCCAGGTAAATTCCTTTTCTTCTCTTCCGAAATGTCCATAACTTGCTGTTTTTTGGTAGATTGGTCTCAACAAATCAAGTTTTTTAATCATCCCTGCAGGAGTTAAATCTACGATTTCTAAAAGCGTTTTTTCGATTTCTTCGTCTCTCGCTTTACCTGTTCCAAATGTATCAACCATAAATGAAATTGGCATTGCTTCTCCAATTACATAGGCAATTTGAATTAAGCATTCTTTTGCAATTCCAGAAGCAACTACATTTTTAGCAAGATACCTCATCATGTAGCTGGCTGATCTATCAACCTTACTTGGGTCTTTCCCTGAAAGAGCTCCACCGCCGTGGGGCACCATCCCACCATATGTATCGACTTCTAATTTTCTACCTGTCATTCCTGTATCAGATTGTGGCCCACCTATGACAAACTTACCTGTTGGATTTATATGGAATTTTGTTTTATTTGTAATGAGGGATGAAGGTAAAACGGGTTTTGCAATTTCTTCAATGATCCTCTGGCGGGCATTATCTGACATATGTGACTGATCTTTGGGGTCTAAAAGTTCTTCCGTATGTTGAGTTGAAATGATGACATCCGTAATTTCTATTGCTTTATCTTCTTCATATTTTAATGTTACTTGCGCTTTCCCATCCGGACCCAAAAAAGGAGAGAGATCTTCAGGCTTTCCAGATTTCCTTACCTTTGCAAGCTGTCGAGTTAAATTGTGTGCTATAACTATTGGAAGGGGCATCAACTCGGGAGTCTCGTCTGTTGCATATCCATACATTACCCCCTGGTCACCTGCACCACCTCTATCTACGCCCTGTGCAATATCTGGAGATTGTCTCCCTACAGCGTTTAGTACAGCACAAGTTCTATAGTCAAAACCATATTTGGGGGAAGTGTAACCAACGTCTTTTATTGCATTTCTTGCAATATCAGTTATATCTACCCATGCTTTTGTAGTAATTTCTCCACCTACGATTATTAGCCCGTGTGTTACGTAAGTTTCACAAGCAACTCTACCATAGATGTCATTCTTTAAAATTTCGTCTAATACTTTGTCGGATATTTGGTCTGCGAGTTTGTCTGGGTGACCCTCTGTGACAGATTCTGTTGTAACAAACCTTTTTCTTTCATTTTTGACCATTTTCGTCTCCTTCAATAAATTCTTTCAAAAATTGTAAAATTCCTTCAGCAAGAACTTGTTTTTTAGCATTTTCAATAATTTTTTTCTTTCCAAATTTATCAAACATTATTACGCTTCCCTCATCTTTTCCAATATTTACTTCTCTGTTTGCTACTACTATATCCATATTTTTTTCTTTCATTTTTTTTAATGCTTTATTTTCAAGATTCTCAGTTTGAAGAGCAAAACCTACAATAATCTTATTACCTTTTTCTTTAGATATTTCCTTAAGAATATCAGGTGTTTCTAAAAGCTTGAGCGTTATTTCCTTTTTCTTTGGAATTTTCGTAGTAGAAATTGTTTCTGGTTTAAAATCAACCGGGGCCGCAGCCATTATGAGAATATCTGAAGCTTTAAAAGCTTCTTTAGTTGCTTTTAGCATTTCCTCTGTTGTTTCTACTTTTTGGTATTTATCTAAAATTGGTAAATTAGTCAAGATTTCTCCAGAAATTAGATTTGTGTATGCCCCCATTGCCTTGGCTACTCTTGCGATGCTAATACCCATCTTGCCACTGGAATTATTTGTTATAAATCTTACAGGGTCAATATATTCTCTTGTCGAGCCTCCAGTTATTAGTATTTTTTTTCCTGCAAAGAATTTGTCGTTGTAGTTAAGATAGTCGGTAATTAATGAAACGATTTTGTTAGGTTCCTGTAATCTTCCTTTGCCTATTTTAAAATCAGCAAGCTGGCCTTCGTCTGCTTCAATAAACATCACTCTGTTGTTTTTCAGATGCTCTATATTATCAGCTGTGATTTTGTTAAGCAGCATATTCTCGTTCATACAAGGGGCTATAAAAAGAGGTTTTTTCGAAGCAAGAACAACTGTTAGAAGCAAACTATCAGCTATTCCGGCTCTTATTTTGGCAATAATATCTGCACTCGCTGGCACAATAATAATACAATCAGCCCACCTTGAAAGGGAAAGATGTATCGAAATCCCATCTTTATCGACACTAAACTGATCTTCGTCAGTTAATACCTCATGAGCGCCTAATGACTCAAAGGAGAGTTTATTAATGAATTGCTCTGCACCCTTTGTTAAAATAACTTTTACGCTTTTTTGTTCATTGCGCAATCCTCTTAAAATTTCAATTGCTTTGTAAGCTGCAATGCTGCCAGTTACGGCAAGCAAGACATTATTTTTTATCTTCTTTCTCCTTTAATAGGTTTTTATTAACTTTAGTGAGAAAATCTTCAGCATAAAATGGATTGAATTCAGGGCTTATTTTTGATAAATTTTTGCCTTTCTTAAGAATTATTTGTATAAGCCAGTATTTATTGGCCTTAATTTTTTTTAGAAGTTCCACGTAAAGTTCACTATCTTCCATTTATTCACCTCTCAAGGTTATTATTATAAAGAATTTTCATTTAAATTCAAGGATTTTTGGGTAAATAGTCTAACGGATTTATTGCTTTATTGCCAATATATACCCCAAAGTGTAGGTGAGGTCCAGTTGACCAACCAGTATTGTCGGAATATGCAATTGTCTGTCCCTGTTTTACCATTTCTCCTTTCTTAATTGTAAAAGATTTTAAGTGAGCGTAAAAGGTTGAAACATCTGATCCGTGAGAAATTATAACAAGATTTCCATAGCCCGTCATCCAATCTACATAAATAATTTCACCATCTGCTGCCGCTTTAACCGGAGTTCCGGTATTTACTGCGATATCAATCCCTTCGTGAAACTCTTTTCCTCCCCATATGGGGCTTGTTCTCCATCCAAAACCAGAAGTAATTTCGCCTTTTATGGGCCAAATAAGGCCAGTTTTTAACGTAAGCTGGGACTTCATGGCCTCTTCGATTAATTTTTTTATCAGCGCATCTTCCTTCTTTATTTCCTCTTCTATTTCGCTTTTCTGATATAAATAATAAGTCTTTTTCTCTTGTAAGCTTTTCAACAAGCTTGATTTTATTTCTACTTCATCTTTTAGAATGCTTTGTTCTTGAATTTTTTGATTAAGAAAATTAGTAAGGTCGTTTTTGCCTTTTTGTAGGTTATTTTTTTCCACTAACAGTTCTTGTCTATCCTTTTGAGCTTGTCCCATCAATGAATTACTATATGAAGATATATAAGAAATGTAAGAGATTCTTTGCTGAACAATTGCTGGTTCGCTTCCTTCATATAGCAGCTCCATTGTGGAAACTTGCGAAAGTTTATAAGATAGATTCAGTAGTTCTTCAAGTTCTCCCTCTCTCAAATTTATTTCATTTTCTCTTGATTTTATTTGGGTTTCTTTTTGTGATATTTCATTCTCAAGAGCTGAAATTTTATTTTCTGCGTAATTTATGTTACCTGTAACTATATTTATTTCACCATCAAGGCCGTTTATTAGACTGATTATTTCCTGAGAAGATGTTGTTATTTCTTTAATGGTAGATTTAACTTTCTCAAGTTCAGTTTTGTACTGTTCAAGCTTCTTTTTTTCTTCATCGAGCCCTGAAAGAGCAGGTTGTTTCACGAAAAACAGCGAAAAAAACGAAACAATTATAAGAAAGATTATTATTTTCTTCAACTTACTCTCCTCAACGGTATTAGACTTCCAATGATGCTCAGGACAAGTGAAAATGCAAGCAAGGACAAGAATACATTAAAAGTGTTTACAGAAAAATAAACGTTCGAAAAGGGCAATAAACTTTGCACTATTGAATCGCTCCATATATTAATTTTTTGTAGTATTAAAATTGATATTGCCCAGGCAATAATAGAGAACATAGAAAATAAAATTAGGAAGGGAAATTCGATAAAACCCTTGTCGGCGCCTATAAGGTTCAAAACCTTTATCTCGGTTTTTCTGAAGTCAATAAGAAAAGAAGTGGAACTTTGTACAATAAATATGAACTCTGCAATTACTACAATCAAAATTGACACGAATAATGTCCATAGGAGTTTTACAAGGTTATTTAGTTTCTTTGCAGTATCTGCTGAAAAAACAACGGAATCGATATTTGGGAAATCTTTTATGAGATCCTTAATTCTTTCACCCGAGGAAAGATCGTTTATTTCTACCTTAATCGTATATGGTAATGGATTTCTTTTGAGAGAATTCATTATATCTTTGTATTGTGGAAAAACATTTAAAAAATCTTGTTTTGCTTGCTCGCTTGTTATTAGAGAAACAGATTTTACTCCATCAATTGATTTAATCTCCTCTGTTGTATTGGCTATTTCTTGAGGAGTGGTATCTAAGGAAAAAAATGCAGTGATGTTTAGTTTATTTGTCGCAGAAAGTGAACTTTGAAAGAGTTTTGTACCAATAATATACGTCGAACCGAGGGTAACTATGCCTATTGTGAGGAAAACAATTGTAATAAAAATAATCTTTTTACTCTCTTTAAATAAAAGCATTGTTTGTCTTAGTAAATAGAAAAATCTAAACATATTCTTTGTTTATTATCCTGCCTTTCTTTAATTTTATTATTCTTTTTGGAGTAGAATTTTCTTCCAACATGTGGTGTGTTGCCATTATAATCGTTGTACCTTTTTCGTTCAAAGCTTCTATGTAAGGCATCATTTTTCCTGCAGTTTCCTTATCAAGGTTCCCGAAAGGTTCGTCTAATAGAATTACTTCAGGATTGGCTATTATTGCTCGTGCAATTGATATCCTTTGTTTCTCGCCCCCTGAGAGTTCTTTTACGAGTTTATACATTTTATCTTTTAATTTCATAGCTTCAAGGATTGTGAAAGATTTGCTTGCTAAACTTCGAAGACTTTCCCCGATAAATTGTAATGGCAGAGTTATGTTTTCAAATACAGTTCTGTCTTCGATTAGCATAAAATCCTGGTAAGAAAAACTTATCTTTCTTTTTAGAGTATGTGAAGGTATGTTTCTTATATCTTTACCCAAGTATTTTATGTATCCAGTTGTAGAGCATTCTTCTCCATGCAAAATCTTTAAGAGTGTAGTTTTCCCTGCACCTGATTCTCCAACAACGTAAACAAACTCGCCTTTTTCTATTGTTAAATTTATTTTTGTGAGAGCAGTTGTGCCATTTGGGTAAATTTTCTCAAGGTCTCTTATTTCTATCATATTCTCTCCTTAGGCGATTTGAATCCTTGTCCTATTATTTCTGATGCATCTCCGATTATTATAAAACTTTCTGGATCTATTTCAACTGCAAGTTTTTTAATTTTTGAGATTTCAGTATGAGGTATGGCGACCATTAGAACTGTTTTATCTTCGCCAGTGTAAGCTCCTTTTGCTTTTAACTCTGTAATACCTCTTTCCATCTCATTTAATACAGCCTCTTTAATTTTATCAGGCTCTTTTGTAATTATTAATACTGTTTTATAGAATCTAAAACCCTCTTGTGCTATGTCAATTGCATAATTACTTATTAATGCAGCAATTATTGAGTACAGAGGGATACTCACGCTTTTAAAGAATACGCCGGCAAGTATTATTATTGAAACATCAATGAACATTAAGCTCTGTCCGAAAGGAAGGCCGGTATAATCGTATACAATTTGAGCAAGAAGGTCGGTCCCTCCTGTAGAACCAAAAAACCTAAATATAACGCCAATACCTGCTCCCATTAAAAATCCGCCATAAATAGCTCCTAGGATTGGCTCTGTTTTTATTTGAGGTGCAAATGGCAAGGTTATATCTATCAAAATTGAAGAGAGTATAGTCCCCACTACGGTGCCAAAGAGAAATTTAATACCCAACCTTCTCCATCCTACTATAAGCAATGGGATATTCATGATGATTAATAGGATACCAATTTTAAGAATTGGTGCAAAGTGGTTAATGATGATTGAAATTCCTATGAACCCCCCTGGTGCAATATGATTTGGTTGTATGAAAATATTTACACCAAGCGCATAAATAAGAGAGCCAACAAATATGCCAAGTGAATTAATTATGATACTTTTGAGGGCTTGTTTCTTATTTTTGATTTTTGAGGTATGCCCAGATGAATTCATCAATTTCTCCCTCTAAAACGTTTCCAATCCTACCAGTTTCATAATTTGTTCTATGGTCTTTGACAAGTTGATAGGGTTGTAATACGTAAGATCTTATTTCGTTGCCCCACTCTGCTGATTTAAATTCTCCTTTGATTTCCTTGATAGTTTCATTCTTCCTTTTCTTTGCAACTACCAATAGCCTTGATTTTAGCACTTTCATTGCCATCAATTTATTTTGAGACTGGGAGCGCTCATCCTGACATTCTGAAGTGATCCCAGTTGGAATATGAGTAATTCTAACCGCAGTCTCTACTTTTTGCACATTCTGCCCTCCATGCCCGCTTGCTCTGAAAATGTCAATTCTTAAATCTTTTTCATCAATTTCTATATCTTCAATTTCTGCAAGTTCCGGAATAACCTCTACGAGTGCAAATGAAGTATGTCTTCTTTTATTTGCATCGAAAGGAGAAATTCTTACAAGCCTGTGAACTCCTGCCTCCACTTTTAAAAAGCCGTATGCAAATTCTCCTTTTACATGAACTGTTGCGCTTTTTATGCCAGCTTCTTCTCCTATTGCTTCATCGAGTAACCTTGTTTCAAAATTTTTTCCCTCAGCCCATTTTAGATACATTTTTAGAAGCATCTCAGTCCAATCCTGAGCATCAACTCCTCCGGCTCCAGAAGAAAAAGATAAGAAAGCATTTAAATCATTATAAGGATCGGAAAGGTATCTCTCAATTTCCAAACTCTTAACTTTTTTTTCTGCATCTTTAACAATTTTTGCAGCCTCTACATCCATTATTTCGCTTGTCTCTTCATATAATTCTCTCATTGCTTCGATATCTTCTTTAAGCTTTTTAATTTCGTTAAACTTTCCTATTTCTTTTTTAGTAAATGAAAGTAACTTTATTTTTTCTTTTGCGTCTTCTCTTTTCCAGAAATTTTCAGAGGAATAGTCAAATTCAACAGCTTTTAGAATATCTTGTTTTTCTTTTAGCCAGTCATAATCTAAAGATTCGTTAATTCTAAAAATAATCTTTTCAATATCTCTTTTTACTTCATCAGAGATCATAATTTCCTCTTCTTTT
>Ga0210016_1005034_pt1 | contig 11129 bp, 10 predicted proteins | sample CryGeyCG2014_300_FD_185454 | JGI IMG/M metagenome (GOLD analysis project Ga0210016, IMG submission 185454) | Groundwater microbial communities from aquifer - Crystal Geyser CG02_land_8/20/14_3.00 (SPAdes) (version 2) | ecosystem: Environmental > Aquatic > Deep subsurface > Groundwater | place...
TAATCAACGGTGCGGCCTGAAACAATCCAGAAACTCTTGGAGCGACAGATGGAAAAAGTAAAGAAACTGGGCGACCCGCTTCCCAAGAAGGAAAACATAATGAACCTGGTCAGGTTCCTGTCAATCTTTGAGGATCCTGACTTCAGGCCTGGTGAAAGCAAGTGCGAGGTGGAGGGTGATACCGTGGTCTTGTACCCGGTTGAATATCATCATGCCGTCTATGACTTTATGGATTCATGCTACCGGGAAGGAGTGATGTTTGGCTTTGACTGGTTCAAATACAGCGGCCGGGCGAAAGCAATAGAAACGAGAACTCCCCCTTACAAGGATGCTACCCTGCTCCAGATGTGCAAGATACTCACCGGCCACATAAGATGCGACCGCTTTGTTGAGGGGCATCTGCTGTCATGGTTTAAAAACGGTTTTGCCGTTGCTTTTCTGAGGAGACTTAATGAGATTGCAAGTTCCATGCAAGACGGAACCTTGAGCAAAAGGAAAAAGAAATCAAGCTGCGGATCATCTTGAGATTGTTTGATTATGACCTCAATCGGACCGGTCTCATTGCCGAATGTCTTCTGACCAGTATGTCAACTGAGACCCTGACAGGTCTGATAACCCAATTTTGACCACCCCTATGATGCCGGAGCGAGGCCGCGGACTAAAGGCAGCCTCACCCTTACCTATAATTTCTGCCTATGCCTTACTCATCTTTTTGGTCGTAAGGCTTCATGAAAAAAACCTCTTATTTGCCCCTTCCTCAGTGACGTCTACTATTTCTCCTGGGGACCGGATTTCTGATTGTCCCTGATCACACTCCTTCTTGTCCTTTCCGGACTCCCTCAAGTAATGATCCCTCGCGACCCTAAGGCGATTATGCCCGAGGGCCTGGGTCACATCAGAGAGTGCGGCTTTGGCATCAAAGTCCTTCCCCAACCCCTTTGATGCTATCTCAAAAACCCTCTTGGCATAGTCCCTTCTTGCGGCATGGGCCTGACGAGGCAGCGTATCGTAGAGCTTGTCGCCTGGTTCTTTTCCCTCAATTGCCTTTTTAACCAATGCCTCATCAACTACCGGAGAAAGCCTCTCCCTTCCGCCTTTTCCTCTGGGAACGTATATGAAGATCTTCCCGTTATCCTCGGTTACGACATGCCTGACTCTGGCCCTTTCTGCCTCATCCCTTCTAAGGCCAGTTGATGCAAGAAGCCTGTAGGCAAAACTCTCCTTTTCTTCTTCAGAGACGTTCCTTGATCTTTTGATGTTGTCGAGTTTGCGCTCGGGTAATTCAACCCCCACGGAATTTCCGTCTATGCCCAAACCCTCTGCGAGCTTTTTCACCGCGCACTGATCCTGGTGAAGGGTCCAGGCGCTTAGATCCTCCCTTGCAACCCTCTCTGCGAGATAGCGGTTTGCGAGGTCGGGGAATCTATCTGTGAAACTTCCTCCTGTTACCCCTCTTTCTTTGCACCACTCGCCGAAGCGAAGGGCTACGGCCTTGTAATCATCCTTCGTTACTCTGCTGTGAATTCCTTCCGGTGCTTCAGTCCCCATTTTAACCTTTGCCTCCCCGAATCTTTCGAGCTTATCCAAAGCCCTTTATATGAAAATACCCCTATCTATCTGTTGATGTTGTGATATTCACCATTGCTAATCAGCTTGAAACGTGATTTTTATATCCGTGGTCGCCACGATGGCGCCGACAATTCGTTGTGCAAAAGCTGACTGGTCATGTTAGTTCACGCGCTCACAGGCTTCAGTTCGCAATCGACCTTGCTGATGAATATCTTCTCTACACATTATTGTTCATTACATCGTTTGAGAAACCAGATCGAATCCCAGGGAAAGCGCTTGTCTGCGAAGATGAAATATCTTCTGTGATTTGTTTTTGAGCGTGAGATAGTCTTCCCCAAGATCTCGAAAATCAACCCCATCCTTTATAACGTGATAAATCCCCAGAAGGATTCGGTGTGCAATCGCCACAATTGCTTTCTTAGGACCACGCCGGGCCTTAAGACGATAATATTTGTCCTTGAAGTAGGAGCCCTTCTTCTTGATAGCCGCCCAGGCTACCTCAATCATAATGGTCTTAAGATGATGCTTCTTTACCGGGCTCCGGCCGCTTTTGCGTTTCCCGGCGCTTTCGTTGTTACCGGGGCACAAGCCACTCCACGATGCCAATGAGCTGTCAGTAGGAAAACTATCCAGATTGGGGCCAATCTCCGCCAGAATATCAAAGGCCGAAACATCCGATATGCCCGGCGCCTTCTTCATGCGCTCTAATAAAGGCTCATTGCCTTTCATCGCACAGCCAATCTCATGATCAAGCGCCTCAATCTGTGCCTCCAGTGTGGCAATCGTCGAAAGAAGCATCTTCAAAATGAACCGGTGATGATCTGTGAAAAAACCTTGAATAGATCTGAACAGTTCTGCTTCTTTACCCCTGAGCTGTCCACGAACACATCCTGCAACATCAGATAATGTCAGTGCCTTGCGGTCGGTAACCAGTAAATCCATCAGATTGCGCCCCGTCACTCCGAACAGATCCGATACCACCGAATCAATCTTGATGTTGGCCGATTCAAAAAGCTTGTGAGTGCGCTTTCTGTAATCTCCCACCGTCTGAACATACTTCTTGCGCAACCGCGTCAGATCTCGCCACTGACGTACCTGCTGAGGCGGAATAAAACTGCTCTTCAAAAGACCATGACGCAATAACCCCGCAAGCCATTTGCTGTCGCCTATGTCAGTCTTGCGCCCAGGCACATTCTTGATGTCTCGCGCATTTACCAAAACCACCCGCAGGTAACCCTCTAAAACATTATGCACCGGACGCCAGTATATCCCTGTGCTCTCCATCGCAACAACCGGGCACTCATAATCAAGCAACCTCTGCCGCAATCGCATCAAATCGTCCGTGAAGGTACCGAATACCTCTACCTCATATTGATCTACTCCATCCTTGTCCGCCCAAATAACACAAGCAGATATGCTCTCCTTATGAACATCCAGTCCGCAACAAATTGGATACACAACCCCTATTATTCTGCTATCATCTCTTCGAGTCATGGCCTTCCTCCTGGTTAAGTTTATTCCTGAATTGCTTTACAACCAGTGGATTACCGTGACTCAAACCTTTATTTCAACCCCTTATTTTCATCTTTCGTTGTGCCCCATCTGGGCATGGCTGTTAGTTCTCATCAGCCATATTTTTCAAAATGAAACACATTTCTTGCCAGTCATCTAATCTATCAAGACAACTATTTGATATTACGTAATATAAATGTTGGCCCTCTTTTTGCTGTCGTTTGAGTGAGGAGGTTCACATGGAGCGAATTCTTGTCGTCTTGCAAACAGCGGAGGGCAACATCTGGTCGGCCATTCATGCCCTCAACCTGGCAAGGAGAATAAAAGCCAAGGTTTCATTCCTGTTTGTTATTGATTCGGATGTTGATAAGGGCGAGCAGGCGTCTCAAGAGCAATGGAAGGCTGACATGATGAAAAGCCTCGAAGCGCTTATAGAGCAGGGGCGCTCAGAAGGGATCTCCGTAAATTACTTTGCTATGTATGGCAATATTGATATCGAATTAGTCAAATTTATAAAGGAAAACAGGATTACTATTTTGGTGCTTGGCCTGCCTGGCGATCAAAAAGGTTCATTCGGAAACTTCACAGAGCTCCTGGAAAAGGTTCGCCACAAGGTAGATTGCCGCATAGAGGTCGTCCAGGAGAAGAACCTGCAACCCGCATTGGAAAGGAGAGGATGATGCTGCATTTATATCTTCCGATCGCTGGAAACAGCGTGAACGTTTTTCTTGTCTTCGGCATGGGGGGGATCGTAGGAATCCTGTCAGGGATTTTCGGCGTAGGTGGCGGTTTCCTGATGACGCCTCTCCTGATCATGATCGGTATCCCTCCAACGGTAGCTGCCGCCTCAGATTCGAATCAGATAGTCGGCGCTTCCACTTCGGGCACCCTGGCCCACTACAAGATGGGAAACGTGGATTTTAAGATGGGCATCCTGCTTCTGGCAGGAGGGGTCATCGGCGGCACATTGGGAGTCCAGTTGATCAAGATCATGAGACAGATGGGTAACGCGGATTTTCTGATCAAAGTTACCTATGTGCTTATGTTGGGGTTTGTCGGAACGTATATGTTTCTAGAGAGTTTACAGACCCTGAGAAAGAAGGAAAAAAGCCATGCTGCCCCCAAGAAGGAGTCAATGTATGCGGCCCTGGTAAAGAGGCTCCCATGGCAGACCCGTTTTGACAAATCAGGCATCACTCTGTCTATCCTCATGCCTCTGGTATTGGGCAGCTTTGTGGGTGTGCTGGCGGCGATTATGGGGGTCGGAGGCGGGTTCATTATGGTACCGGTCATGGTCTATCTACTTAGAATGCCGATGCATGTGGTAGTGGGAACGAGTCTCTTCCAGATCCTTTTCACCTGCATTGACGTGACCATCATGCAGTCCTACAGTAATCACACAGTTGATTTTGTACTCGCGGTTATCTTGCTCCTGGGGTCAACTATCGGCGCTCAGTTTGGGGCGAGACTGAGCAAAAGCCTAAAGGGCGACCAGCTGAAGATCCTCCTGGCCTCCATAGTCCTTCTTGTCATGGTCAAGATGCTGGTCGACCTTCTGCTTCCTCCCCATACGCTGCTAGGCTACACAGGAGGGCATTAAATTGATGAAAAACTTCTTTATATGGTTGGTTTCTTCCATGGTCTTCATGATATCATATACTGGGGCGGTTTATAGCAGCATTCCGGTCACGGTAAATACGGACCCCGATGTGGTCAAAATCGGCACGCTTTTCAACGGAACTCAGATATCGGTTTCAGGGACCATTCCCGAAGACAGTGAAGTGATTGTGCAGTTGACCGGAAAGCGCGAAGATCTGGAGCTCAAGCAAAAGGGACGCATCCTCGGAGTTCTTTGGATGAACCTGGGGAGTGTTACCTTCCGCCAGGTGCCCACGCTCTATATGCTTTACTATCCCGAGGCAGTCGGGAAGTTCGCCAGGTCGAATCCCGTCAAATGGCAACAGTTGGGAATTGGCCTTGAATCTCTCAAGGAGCAGATCGAAATCACGCCTGATAAGGGCGACAAGGATAAGCTGGGCGGGGAATTCTTGAAACTTAGAGAAGGGGAGGAGCTCTATGCGATGAGAGAAGCTCCCGTCATCTATGGCAAGAACGGAAACGGAATGAGATCGTTCGCCACGGAGGTCTTCATTCCGGCCCGAGTGCCTTCCGGCACCTATCAAGTCAAGGTCCTGGCTGTCAACAACGGAAATATTGCAGGAGCGGCAACAAGAGAAATTCGAGTTGAGAAGGTAGGGGCTACGGCTCTTCTCTCCTCTCTTTCATTTAACCATGGGGGCCTCTATGGTCTGCTGGCCGTGCTGATAGCTATTGCAGCCGGTCTGTTAATGGACTTTTTGTTCGGGGAGAACAAGGGGGCACATTAGAATTGAGTCCGGAGAGTGAGCGGTGAGTTATGAATTGGATTTTTGGCTGGTTCAAACAGACATTGAGGCATGGGAGAGGGCCTTCCAAACAGGTTCCTTTCGCAACGCTCTTTGGTCTGTTCCAGACAATCCTGGCACTCAACAACCAGATCCTGGATCTGATTGCCGGTATGGGCACAAAACTCGGGGGAAATTACGTTTTTGACCGGCAGTACATTCGCTCGACATGCGAGCAATTAGCCGATTTGGTCTACAAGCTCATATACAATCTTAACGCTATGGCGCCCGGAAAGTACCCGGCGCTCTACGATGCTTTTCGAACCATTCACCAGGAGATACAAGAGGAATTGGCCGGAAGGCTGGTGATTCCGCAAACGGATTACACGATGCCATACCATCTCATATCCCGGGACTTCGGGGACGTAGTGGGTTCCAAGAACGCAAATCTCGCTGAGGTCAAGAATTTACTTGGCCTGCCTACTCCGGAAGGTTTCGCCATAACTACCCGGGCGTTCCAGTCATTTCTGAAACACAACGAATTGCAGGAAAAGATTCAGGGGATTGCAACATCCTGGGAGAATGAAGAGATTACAACCGAAGCGGCGGAGGCTGAGATTAAGGCTCTGATAATGTCTGGCACCGTGCATCCAGGGTTGCAGAAGGCCATACGCAAAGCCCTGGATGACCTCTGTCTTCGGGCCGGGGACAAGGATGTTCACCTGGCGCTGCGAAGCAGTGCCAAGGGTGAAGATACTGAAATGAGCTTTGCCGGCCAATATTTGAGTGTTTTGAATGAGACGCCTGGAAAGGTCCTGGACAGCTATAAAGAGGTGCTTGCCAGCACCTATCCCAGGTCTGCCATGGAGTACAGAAGGCAGAAGGGCTTTGCCGAAGGCGAGGTAGCCATGGCGGTCGGATGCCAGTTGATGATTGATACGAAGGTGAGTGGGGTCCTTTATACCCTTGATCCCAGGTCGCCTGAGCGTGAAGTAATGTTACTGACCGCTAACTGGGGGCTGGGAGCACCCCTTGTTGCTGGAGAAGTCTCCGCGGACGAATATGCTGTGGCTCGAAAATCGCCTCATTCAGTTACTGCAATCAACATCGTACGAAAAGAAACCGCGCTCTTTCCAAAACAAGGCGGAGGGACGGAGTTTCGCCTGCTTGACGAGGCCTTGCAGACAAGAAGCGCCCTTACAGATGATCTCATAAACAGTATCGTCGAGGAGGGACTCATCATTGAAAGACACTTCAAAAAGCCCCAAGACATTGAATGGGCATTCGACCAGAGTGACCGTCTTTTCATTTTGCAGACAAGACCCCTGAGGATAAAGGCCCAAAGTGGACATATGGCCTGCGATATCTCATCGGCATTAAAAAAGTACCCGATAATCTTCGAGAACAAGGGAGTAGTGGCCCAGGAAGGCATTGGGGCGGGAAAGGCCTTTCTGATTAAAACCGACGACGATCTGGTTGCTTTTCCGGAAGGCGCCGTGCTGGTGTCTAGATACACTTCCCCGAGGCTTGCAAAGGCAATCAGAAAGGCCAGTGCGGTGATTACCGATGTCGGTTCGCCAACGGGACACATGGCTACGATCGCCCGTGAATTCCAGGTGCCAACCATCGTGAATACCGCTGTTGCAACCGAGCTGTTGCGGTCAGGCCAAGAGATAACAGTCGACGCCAGACAAAATGTCGTATACGAGGGAACGGTAACGGAGCTTTGCTACTACGAATTTGCAGATGAGGCTTTCGAGGAAACTTATGAATATCGCCTCCTCCGCAGGGTGCTCAAGAGGATTGCTCCACTCAACCTCCTGGATCCCTCTGACAAGGACTTTGTTCCCGAAGCATGCAAGACATTTCATGATATCACCCGTTTCACTCATGAAAAGGCGGCGCAGCAACTGATCCACCTGGAGTACGCAAATGTTGCAGGGTCACAAACGGCAGGCCGGAAGCTCGATTTCGACATCCCGTTAGCTCTGGTCTTGATTGACATAGGAGGGGGCCTTGTGGTTTCAGCCAATGCCCGCAGCGTGCAACCGAAAGACGTTTTGTCGCTCCCGATGCGAGCGTTTTTGGAAGGACTGATCGTTCCAGGAGCATGGAATACCGACCCGGTCTCACTGGATTTCGGGGGATTTATGTCAAGCCTGACCCGAACCTTTTCTCTAAAGATGGCAACCCCAAGGTATGTGGGCCAGAATCTCGCCGTAATCTCAAAGGAGTATGCCAATCTCAGCCTTCGCCTCGGCTATCATTTCAATATGATTGATGCCTATATCAGCAAGAATGCCAATGACAATTATGTCTACTTTCGATTCCTCGGCGGGGTGACCGACGTCACCCGTAGATCCAGGAGGGTCAGGCTCCTGGGGGATATACTTGCCAAAAATGATTTCCGTACTGATGTTCAGGGAGATCTCGTTGTGGCGCGGATCAAGAAACTGGACATAGATGGCATGCAACGAAAGATGCGTCTTCTTGGACTTCTTGTTGCATACACAAGACAATTGGATATAAGGATGGTTAGTGAAGGAGAAATGACCCGGTCCTTGGAAGATTTTGAAGCGCTTAAGAATGCGCACGGCGGTTCCACAACATTCTAACAGAGTGTGAAAAACCCATTTGAGCGGGGAATGCATGGATGTCTTTCGCCTGGACAGATGGAGCTTCTTCCACACTTTACTAAGGAGGTAACATGGTTGCTGCAAATAAGACCAGTATCCTCGTCCTTGACGATGAAACCATCGTTCTTAAGCGCCTGAGACCGGCGCTGGAAAAGGCAGGCTATGAGGTGGAGGTGTTTTCCAGAAGCTCCGAGGCTTCAGAAAGGATAACGCAGAAAGACTTTGAAATCGTTATCACAGACCTGAAAATGCCTGGGCTTGATGGGATGCAGTTCTTAACGATGGTAAAAGAGCGCTCCCCCACAACAGAGGCCATAGTCATAACAGGATTTGCGACGATGGAGACTGCCAAGGAATCATTTCAGAAAGGTGCGTTCGATTTTCTTGCGAAACCTTTCAAATTGGGTGAGATACAGGAGATAGTAAAGAAGGCAGAGGCCAAGGTTCTGAAGAACAGGATGCAATAGGCCTCTTGCGCCAACTGCCTAGGAATAAAGGCAATAAAAAAGGGGTGTGACTATGTTGAAGACGCTCGTTTCTCTGAATGCTGACCTGGCATCAAGTATTGCCCTTAGATACGCTTGTCGGATGGGCACTATGGTCAAAATGACGCTGCAAACCATTCATGTGGAAGACCCGGCCGCTGCAGGACATCCGCCGGGCACAGGGTGGGTGCGTCGAACCTGGGAGAAGTCACTGTTAAAGGCAGGAGAAGACGAGATCGCCCAGCTTATCCAGGCGGAAAGGCCATCGTGCCCACCTTTGGCTCTTACAAAGATCCTGATAGGAGACCCTGAGGAAGAAATCCTCCGTGAACTTGAAAGGGAATCCTATGACCTCTTCATTGAAGGGGAATTGTATTCGTTTTCCTCTGCAAGCTTTTACAAGAAGATGCGATCCAGGCTGTATAAAGATGCATTCTGCCCCGTAATTCTAGTAAAAAACCTAATGGAAATGGGAAGGATCGCTGTCTTGCTGGCTGACGATATGAACCCCTCCGGAGTGGTAAAAACCTTTCTGAAAATCTTCAACGGGGGCGTGTTCGATGTGGATCTGCTCTATTACAGGGTTCAGCAGAGCGGCGGTCAAACGCTTCATAACCAGGAGCACGCCGAAAGTGTTCTCTCCTCTGCACGCAACCTGCTTGTTGAAGGTGGACGGGTTCCCAGAGAAGGCCGGGTGATCCAGGACAGTCCTGAAAAGCTCAGTGACCTTTTCAAGGATTATGGGCTGGTAGTATCTTCAATTAACGATCTGGCAGACAAAAAGAGCCATATGATGGAATTGCTGCACCGTATTCCGTCTCCTATTCTTTTCTGTCCGCGGTGAACATTCTTACAGTCAAGGGAGGCTGACATGAAAATCCTTGTTGCGGTGGATAGGAGTTCTTATAGCGCCTATGCAGTGGAGGAAGCGGCGAGACTGGCCAGGAACACCCTGGCAAACGTAACCCTGCTGGGAGTTTTGTCACCTAAGGAAGCGAGAAAGAACCATCATGACCCGGCATCTGTTGCATGGGGGCCTTCTCATCCATTGGCCAAAGCCCTTGGACAGTACCGGGAGAGTTTTCTCAGCTATTTTGAGGAGAAAGATTCGCCTTACCTGAATAGAGAGTTTGACTACGAATTGATCGAGGTGGCCAAGGGCGTGTGGCAAGAGCTGGGCGTGTGCCGGAGTGCCAGGAAGAGCCTCAAGGTTCGAACCAGGCTGGGTAATCCCGTCAAACAGATTCTGGCAGAAGCAGAGGAAGATGAAAGCGACCTCATCATTGTCGGGTGCAGCGAGCAGAAGCAATGCTTCTGGGAAGGTGATGCTAACGTACCGGAACGCCTCGCTAATGGTGCTGCCTGCTCCGTGCTGGTTGTCAAAGAAGAGCGAAACGTCAGGAAAATTGTCTGCTGCCTAGATCAGGATAAGACGAGCCAGGAATCCCTGGAAATGATAAACCAAATGGTAAGCATCCATCATGCGGATCTGGAAGTAATCGGAATGAGTGACGGTGAAGGTTTGAAATCTGAAGTCGAAAGAAAAATGAACAGCATTTTGAAGTACTATCTTGATCGGCAGATCAATCCCCAAATAAAAGTTGTGCCCCTGTCTTCCCTCGAAGAGTTTATCTCTAAAGAGGCTCGACAAGACCTCATGGCATTATGGATGGGCAAGAAATCCGTTCTTGAAAACGTCTTACCCTGGACTAAGGTTAAGAGGGTTATCAAAGCTAGCCACTCCTCTGTGCTCATTCTCAGATAGGCAGGAGAATTCAAGGTATCAGCTCAATAAATGGGAGCAACCTGGTTTAAAAGCAATTTTCAGCCGTGTATTTTTTTTGAAAAAAGTTTGAATTTTCTCTTGCGTTCCAGTCCATGATGATTTATATTGCCAGACATCATGGAAGCCACTATCACATATCGCGCTCGGGTTATCAATCAATCCGATATTGCCCTTGTTAGGCGGATCATTTCCGCTAACCCCTGCGGGAGCAGGCGGTTTATTTCTCAGGAGCTTTGCAGGGCGTGGAATTGGCGACAAGCCAATGGCGCTTTGAAAGATATGGTCTGCCGCAGCTTGCTGTTGCTCCTGGAATCCAAGGGATGGATTCAATTGCCCCCGCCCAAATGTAAGGTTCCAAATCCACTGGTAAACCGCAAGGTGCCTGCCCGGGTTGCGGTTGATCAAACGCCTATTGATGGCCCCATCGATGCGCTGTTGCCCATCCGCCTTGAGCAAGTCCGCAGGAGCCCGCAGGAGAAGCTCTGTAACAGCCTCATCAGCGAGCACCACTACCTGGGTTATACCCAACCTGTAGGAGAGCAGCTCAAGTATGTGGCTTTTTCCCATGGCAGGCCGATTGCTTGTCTGCTGTGGTCCTCCGCCCCGTGGTACATCGGAGTTCGGGACCGATTTATCGGATGGGATGTAACGATCCGGAAGAGCAACCTCCATTTGATTGCCTATCAGGGTCGATTTCTGATTCTGCCCTGGGTCGAGGTCTCCAACCTGGCTTCCTATTTGCTGGCCCTCAACCGCC
>Ga0210016_1005036_pt1 | contig 11126 bp, 6 predicted proteins | sample CryGeyCG2014_300_FD_185454 | JGI IMG/M metagenome (GOLD analysis project Ga0210016, IMG submission 185454) | Groundwater microbial communities from aquifer - Crystal Geyser CG02_land_8/20/14_3.00 (SPAdes) (version 2) | ecosystem: Environmental > Aquatic > Deep subsurface > Groundwater | place...
GCTACCGGCCCACAGCCGGGCGATATTGCTGCGATGCGTAAACAGCAAAAATCCAGCGATCAGCGCACTGGCCAGCAGCCATAGTGATCGCTCGGCAGCGGCCGCAAACCACCACGACAGCGGCAGCAGACTGCACCCGGCCAGGATCGTCGCCAAGCCGACATAACCAGTAATCCCGAGCGTCAACACCGCCACCGCCAATATCGGCAACAACGCCCACGGCCACAACAGCAACAGCGCACCGATCAGCGTCGCCGCCCCCTTGCCACCCCGAAATCCGAAGTACAGCGGCCAGACGTGACCGAGCCCGGCACCCGCCCCGCAAGCCATGCCCAAACGCAGCGCCAGCGCCGGGTCGATGACGCCGCGCTGACCGATCCAGACCGCGAGCGCGCCCTTGCCGATATCGAACAAGGCCACGCTCAAACCAAACCGCCAGCCCTGGGTGCGAAACGCGTTGGTGCCCCCGGCATTGCCGCTGCCGAGCGCGCGAATATCGACGTGGCGCCAACGCCCCAACAGCAGACTGCCCGACAGTGAACCCAGCAGATAGGCCATGAGAATCTTGGCAACCATCACGCCAGTCATGGCTGCGGCGGCAGGTAATCCTGCACACCAATGACCAGCGATCCGGGCCCGGCATGCGCGCCGATACCGGCGCCCGCCTCGACCACCCAGATGGTGTCCAGATTCGGCAGCGCGGCCTGCACCGTGGCACGCGCCAATTCGGCATCCTCGGCACAATCGCAATGGCCAACGATCACCCGCCAGCGGCGATCCGGATCGAGGTGTCGCACCACCGTCCGCGCGAAACGTTCGGCAAACCGCGCACGCCCCCAGAGCCCACCGACCAGCGACAATTTGCCCCGTGGATTGCTACGGACGATCGGCGCAAACCGCAACAAACGCGTCAACGGCAACGCCAACTTCGGCGCCCGGCCACCGCGCACGCCGTAGCTGATGTCGCGCACCGCCGCCCACAGTTGCGTCTGCGTCCGCAGCCGGGTCAGCCCGGCGATGATCGCCGCCGCCGACAACCCGGCCTGCGCCGCCTCCGCTGCCCAGATCGCCAGCAGTCCCTGGCCGGCCGAGCCATTGCAGGAATCAAATATCTGCACGCGGCCGGCCGGCTCGCGGCTGGCGGCGGTCTCGGCCGATTGCAGGGTGCCACTCAACGCCCGCGCCAGCGACACATCGATCACTTGCTGGTGGTGTGACAACAAAAACTCGAACAGCCGACGGAAATCACCCGGCGGTGGCTGCGAAGTTCGCGGTGGCACCGGGCTCGAGCGCAGCGCTCGATAAAACTCGGCCGTCGACAGCGACACCCGATCCAGATAATCGCTACCGCCAATCGAAATGCGCACCGGCACCAGATGCAGATTGAGCCGCTCCAGTGCCTCCAGCGGAATATCGGCACCGCTATCGGTGAGGATCGCAACCTGCTGGCGCAGGCTATGCGCGGACTGCGTCTGCGCGCGCATATCGTCGGCCTTTTGGCTAGTTACCCGGCCGAACCGTGCCGCCACTTCGAACAACTGCGCGGGCGCATCGACGTGGCCATGGACGCGCACCTTTTCGCGCGTGCCGGCGATCACCAGACTGGAAATCGACAGCCCCAACAGCGCCGCTTTGAGTTGCGCACGATCCACCGCCTGGCCCGCATCTGCGCTAATCATGCACTCACTGCAATAGCGGTGCTGATCGTCAAACTCGGGCAACGCTGGCGTATCGACGCCATCCTCGGCCAGCGCTCCGGTCAGCGGCGACGGTTCTGCCCGGCGCCCGCGTTCGATGTAATCACCAATCCCTTCGAGCAAATCCACAAAGCCCTGACCACCAGCATCGACGACGCCCGCGGCGCGCAATACCGCCAGTTGGTCGGGGGTGCGGCGGAGCGCATCGCGAGCCACCGCGAGCGCTTGCGCGAAGTGACTACGAAAGTTCTGGATACCCTGCCCGGATTGCGCTTTCAAAGAACTCGCGAACGCAGAGATCACGCTCAGAATGGTGCCCTCACGCGGTTCCGCCAAAGCCTCTCGCGCGGATTCGGCACCGGCGCCCACGGCGTGCGCCAGCAACTTTGGCGTCAACCGTTGACGGCTGCCCAGGTGCTCGCTGACGCCCTGAAAAAACTGCGCCAGGATCGCGCCGGAATTACCGCGCGCCCCATCCACCGCCTCGGCTGCCACGCGCTGCAACACCTCGCCCGCGTTAGCCAATCGCGGCACCCGCAGCGCCGCCAGCACCGCGCTCAAGGTAAACGCCAGATTGGTGCCGGTATCGCCATCGGGCACCGGAAAGACATTGATGCGATTGATCTGATCGCGCTCGGCAATTACCCGCGCAATGCCCGCCGCCAGCGCCCGGCGCAGCCCGTAGCCCGACAATTGTTGTTCGGCCAGATTTGCCGCCACCGCCCACCCCTGCAACGATTTAAGTCCCGAGTGTAGGCGCTGGCGGGCGGCAGCGGAAGGCACCCTGCGGTGCCGGCTCATCGTCGCGGCGAATCAGTGCAGAGTGATGGCCCGACGTGTCACCCAGCCAATCGACAGACCCTGCACCAGGATCGAGAACGCCACCACGCAGTAAGTCAGCGCCACCACCGTATCGCGCTCCGGCGTGACCGGCAAAGAAAGCGCCAGCGCTACCGAAATTCCGCCGCGCAAGCCGCCCCAGGTCAAAACTTTCCACGAACCCACAGGCAAATTGAAAACACGGCGGCCGAGCCGTGCTGGCACACCGACCGTAAGCAGCCGCGCCAACAGTGTCACCAACATCGCTACAACAGCGGCGACCAACTCATGCGCGGTGAAAACCACCAACAAAACCTCCATACCGATCAACACGAACAGAGTCGCATTGAGAATTTCGTCGATCAGTTCCCAAAACATATCCACATAGTGGCGCGTCGTATCGGACATTGCCAAGGCGCGGCCATGGTTGCCGATGATCAGCCCAGCCACCACCATGGCGAGCGGTCCGGACACGTGCAAGCGCGCCGCCAATGCGTAGCCACCAGTGACCGCCGCCAGGGTCAACAGCACTTCCACCTGGTAGTTGTCCACGCTTCTCAGCAGGCGAAACGTCACGTAACCGAGCACCAATCCGAGCACCAAGCCGCCGCCAGCCTCGTGCAGTAGCAAGGCCAGACCCTGGCCCAATGTGGGTGCCATGCCACTGGTCAGCATGCCCAGCAACAGCGAAAAAATCACAACCCCAACACCGTCATTGAACAGTGACTCGCCAGCAATCACCAACTCCAGCGACTTTGGTGCACCGGCGGATTTGAGAATACCGATCACGGCGATTGGATCGGTCGGCGAAATCAATGCGCCAAACAGCAAACAGACGATCAGCGGCAACGGCAATTCCACCAGCGGCAACACCCAATACATCCCAAAGCCAACGACCAGCGTCGACAGCAGCGTCGCCAGCACCGCCAGCGCGCCTACTTGCCATCGGTACGCCTTGAGTTCGCTCAGATCGATATGCAGTGCACCGGCAAAAAGCAGCAGTGACAGCATGCCCTGCATGAGCACGTCGGAAAAATCGATGGCGCGGAGCAACGAAGTCTCATAGGCGCGCAGCGCGTGCGCCACGCCCAACGCATCCAGCGCGACCAGCGTGAGCGAAATCACCAGCGCCGCCGCCATCACACCGATCGTTGTGGGCAGCTTGATGAAACGGTAATTCAGGTACGCCAGCAGCGCCGTGATAACCAGACAAATGGCAACAATATTGAGCATGCGAATGGTCCGCTCGGAATTGCTTCAGAACGCCTGGTCCCAACGGATCGACAAGCGAATGGCAGCATTGATCAAGCCCACCATGCTGTAGGTTTGGACGAAATTGCCCCACTGTTCGCCGCTTGCCGAGTCATAGTGTTCGGCCAACAAACCATGCCGGTTGCGAACTGCGAGCAATTTCTCGAACAAGGCGCACGCTTCCTTGCGGCGATCCAGAGTGACCAACGCGTTTACGTACCAAAAAGTGCAGATCAAAAAGGCGTTTTCGGGCGCGCCAAAATCGTCGTTTTCGACGTAGCGAAAAATGAAATCGCCACGCCGTAAATCGGTCTCCACTGCAGCAACGGTGGCGACAAAGCGCGGGTCGCCAACCTCCAGAAAGTCGAGTTCAACCAACAGTAGCAAGCTCGCGTCCATGGCATCGCCATCGAAAGTCGAGACGAACGCCCCACGCTTTTGGTTCCAGGCACGGTGGCAAATGATCGCGTGCATTTGCTGTGCTTGTTCCTGCCAGTAAGCCGAGCGCTCGGCGAGTTGCAACTGCTTGGCGATGCGCGCCAGACGATCACAAGCAACCCAGCACATCACCGCCGAAAAAGTGTGTACGCGGGCGCTGCCGCGCAGCTCCCACAGGCCCGCATCGGGTTGGTCATAGCAACGCCGCGCCTGTTCGCCAAGCGGCTCCAAACGACGAAACAACGCCTCGTCGCCGCGCCTGGTCAAGCGCTGATCAAAGAAAATGTGGGTCGCGGCGAGTATCGCCGAACCATAGACGTCGTGTTGCACTTGGCGGTAGGCCAGGTTGCCAATCCGTACCGGTCCCATTCCGCGATAGCCGGCCAGACCCGGGACTTCGCGTTCGCCCAATTCGGCGCGGCCATCAATGCCATAGACGGGTTGCAGCGGCCCGCCATCGGCTTGCGCGGCAATATTGACAATGTAGGCGAGGTATTGCTCCATGGTCCGCGTAACGCCCAGGCGATTGAGTGCATTGACCACAAAATAGCCGTCACGCAGCCAGCAGTAGCGATAGTCCCAGTTGCGGCTGCTGCCTGCCGCTTCGGGGATGGACGTGGTCATGGCGGCAATAATGGCGCCAGTGTCGTCATAGGCATTGAGCTTGAGGGTGATGGCGGCGCGGATTACCGCCGACTGCCATTCAAAAGGGATCGCCAGGTTACGCACCCACTCTTGCCAATACTGTGTGGTCTCGTCCAGGAAACGGCGACCGATTTCATCCGCTGCGCCCTGCAAGGTTTCATCGGCACCCAGCAGCAGCGTGACGCTGTCCTCAAGAAAAAACGAAGTTTCCTGCATGATCGCTGTTAACGAAGCATCGGTGGTTAAACGCAATGTCAGGGTCGGCGCCACATAGCGGATGTGGTGGCTGCCCCAAGTGATTTGCGGTCGTCCAGCACCGTCGCCACAAGCCGGACGCAGGCGCAAGGTGATCCGCGGACTACCCACCAGCCGACGCACCCGGCGTACCAACATCATCGGGCGAAAGATGCGGCCGTACTGACCAAAGCGGGGGGCGAAATCGGTTATCTCGACGCCACCGCCCGTTTGGTCGTACAGCCGCGTCTGCAAAATCGCCGTGTTCTCCAGGTAGTGTTGCTCGGTGCGCTCGCAATCGACCAGTTCGACGGCAAAATAGCCACAATCATCGGCGTCCGTGAGCAAGGCGCAAAACATTGGATCACCATCGGGCCTCGGAAAGCAGCCCCAATTGATGTTGGCGTCGGCGTCAACCAACGCGCCAATGGTGCAATTGCCGATCAAAGCCAAATCCAGGGTTTTCATGTTCCACCCGACAGAGCAGTGCCCAACCAACGGTGCACAGCGGCGACGTTCGCCAGACGAAAGCGCGCACAACTGGGACCGCGACCGACCTTGATGGAAACCCCGTCGAGCTTATTCACCTCGGCAAAACCGCGCTCGTCGTTCAAGTCGTCACCGACGAAAACGGGACGCCGGCCCTTGAACGGCGACTCCGTCAAATACTCGGTTACCGCCGTCCCCTTGTCGATGCCCGCAGGCTTGATTTCAACCACGCGCTTGCCGCACTGCAGTTCCAGGCCGGGACCATGCAAACGAGCCAATTGTGCCATCAGCCGATGCACATAGGCCGCGAGTGCCGGGACTTTGCGGTAATGCAGAGCCAGCGTCAAGCCTTTGTCTTCCAGCAGCAGGCCTGGATGACGCCCGAGCAGCGGCAACAGAACTGCCTTGATGGCGCTCTTGGCGGCCGGGGCTGCGGCATGAATCCACAAGCGGCCACTGCTGTCCCGCCGTTCCAGCCCGTGCAGGCCAGCCATCGGCAACTGCGCCATACCGGTGTGGCTTTGCAAATCGGAGATCATGCGCCCGCTGACCAAGGCCAGCGCGCCGCCGCTGGCGCGATGCAGATTAGCAATCAACTCGAGCAATGCGGCATCCATTCGCACCCCTTGCGGCGTCTCCGCAATGTTGAGCAGGGTGCCGTCCACATCCACAAAATAGGCCCAATCCAAGTGGGGTGCCGGAGGTCGGCCGGGGCGATGCTTTTTCATCATGCGGACGCATCGATTTTGTCGGTCAGCCGACTGCGCCGGCGTTTGCTCGCGGCATCCAGCAACATGCGTCCCGCCCAACGAAATACGTTGAACTCCGACACCAATCCGCGCATCAGGCGCATGCGATCACGTTGTTCAATAGCCGACATGCCCAAAGCCAGGTGCAATGCGGCAGCGCACTGGTCAGCGTCGTAGGGATTGACGATCAAGGCCTCGGGCAACTCTCGCGCCGCACCGGTGAACTTGGACAAAATGAGCACGCCACACTCGTCATCACGGGCGGCGACAAACTCCTTGGCCACCAGATTCATGCCATCGTGCAAACTACTGACAAAACATAGATCTGCCGCGCGAAAATATTCATACACTTCGACGGCGGTGTGCTGCGCCACGCGCAACAGAATGGGTGGCGGTCCGTGGCGGTAAAAGCGGGCATTGATACGCGTTGCCAAGGTCCGCACCTGGGCCTCGTGGTGTTGGTACTCCTCGATGCCTGATCGCGAGGGTGCCGCAATCTGGATAAACGTGAAGCGGCCAATCCAATCCGGATTCAATTCCAACAGCCGTTCAATCGCCCGAAAGCGCTCCAGAATACCTTTGGTGTAATCGAGCCGGTCGACGCCGATGCCGAGCCTGTGCTCTGCGGGCAAGTCGTTGCCTTGGCGAATACTCGCATGACAATCCGACGCGCTTTTTTTCAACAGCGCCGGATCCGGTGGCCAGGCGATGGAAATCGGGTAACGCCGTACCGCGGTGAGTTTGCCGCCAAAGGATACGTTGAAGGAATCCCGCTCCACCCGCGCTTCCAGGGAGCGGTCCACGGTATCGACGAAATTGTTGCAGTGAAATTGCGTATGGAAACCCATGATGCTGCTACCGAGCATGCCCGCCAGCAGTTCCTGGCCCCAGGGGCAAATGGCAAACGATTCCGGGTTGGGCCAGGGGATGTGCCAAAAGCTGATGATGGTGGCATCGGGTAGCTCGTCTCGGATCATTTTTGGCAGCAGCGCGAAATGATAGTCCTGCACCAACACGATCGGTGTTTTGTTACGGGCTTCGCTAACCACAGCTTTGGCGAACCTGCGGTTGACGGCAACGTACTGCGTCCAATCACTGGAGCGGAATATCGGCCGCACATGGGCAATGTGGCACAGAGGCCAAAGTCCCTCGTTGGCAAAGCCGTAGTAGTAACCTGCTTCCTCCTCGGCGGTAAGCCAGATCCGACGCAGCTGATAATCGGGATGGTCCGGCGGCACCGCGATGCGGTCATTCTTGTCCACCACGTCACGGTCAGCCGTGCCACTACCATGGGCGATCCAGGTACCCGAGCAAGCGCGCATGATCGGCTCCAGGGCGGTGACCAGTCCACTGGCGGGGCGCACCAGGTCGATGCGTGCGCCACGGTGCTGGTGGATGTAGGGCTCGCGATTGGACACCACGATCACCTCTTCGCCACGCAACTCGCTATGCAGGATGGTACGCAGCGTCGTTGCCGTCCAGCTGATTTGACTTTCGTCACGTGCACGATTTTCGGCCGCCAACTCGCTGATCAGTCGCTGCAAGTCACGCGCAATCGGCTTAAAACCCGGAAGCTCGGGGGATTGACCAAGTTCCGGCCGACGCAACAACCCTTCGCCGCGCAATAGCGCCTGCATACCGGCGATCCAGCCGCGCCACGAGAGTTGCGCCACGATCACCGTGACTAGCGATACCGCGCCTGCCAGCGCCATAAATGCATACACCAGGTAGCGCTTGGTTTCTTCGCTGCGCCGACTAATAAAACTCATGTCATGAACCAGCACCAGTTGTCCGCTGACCGCCTCCGATCGATCCGTTGTTGGATTCAGCAGGGGGCGCACGGCAACGTGCAAGGGCCCCCCTCGCGGACTTTCGAGCAAGTGTTCGCTGGGTAGATTCCAGCGACCAAGATCGGCGCAGTTGATCGACGCCGGCAGCGAGCGGCTGGCCAGAATATTGGCGGTTGGCGAAGCGCAATAAGCGACCGCATAAAGCCGCTCGTCTTCGGAGATGCGATTAAAAAAAGCCTCGATATCGGATTTCCTGCCAGCCGCCAGGTGTTCCAACATGGGTTCCTGGATGGTGTTGGCCAGCAACAGGGAACGACCGTCAAGATCGCGGATAAACCAGCGTAACGTTAACCGGTCGACCAGCGGTGCCACCGCGTAAGCGATACCCGCCAACACCAGCAACAACGGTATTACAAAGCGTAAAGATAGTCTCATAGTTGTGCGCAATGGTACTCGAGGTGGCGAACTTTTGTTTTTAATGCGGTGTCTGCGCGCAGGCCCGGCATCGGCGACCACACTGCCGCCTTGCTTGCTGGCGACTTGGCCGCCTTGTTTCAGCAACACAGCCACCGTGAACACCATCGACGCTGATATACCGCGCTTTCAGGGTCTCACTGGCCCAGCTCTGACGCTGTGAAAACCTCTACAACATCGCCTTGGCGGCCTGATAGATCGCTTCAGCGGTAATGCCGAACTCGGCATACAGACGCTCGGCGGGTGCCGAGGCACCGAAGTGGTCGATGCCGATCACGGCGCCATCCAGACCCACGTACTTGCGCCAGAAATCGGTGACACCGGCTTCGACCGCGATGCGCTTGCGGCACCAACCGGGCAACACGCCTTCGCGCCATTCAATCGGCTGCTGATCGAAGATCTGCGTACACGGCATCGACACCACGCGAACGCCGACGCCGTCGGCATCCAGCCGCCGTGCTGCCTCCATGGTGATGCCGACCTCCGATCCGGTGGCGATCAGGATCAACGCCAACTTTGCGTTCAGCGGGTCGAGCAGCACATAACCGCCACGGGCGATGTCGAGCAACTGTTGGTCGCTGCGCCATTGGTGGGCCAGGTTCTGCCGACTGAACACCAGACAGCTCGGTCCGTTGCCCCGCTCGATCGCTTGTTGCCAGGCGATGGCAGTTTCGACCGCGTCGCAAGGACGCCAGACCGGGTTGTTGGGGATGTAGCGCAGCGTGGCCAAATGCTCGATCGGCTGGTGGGTAGGACCGTCTTCACCCAAGCCGATGGAGTCGTGCGTGTAGACGTGGATGGCGTGAGCCGGAATCAGCGCCGCCATGCGCACGGCGTTGCGCGCATAGTCACTGAACACTAAAAAAGTGGCGTCATACGGAATGAAACCCCCATGCAAAGCGAGACCGCTGGCGATGGCGGTCATACCGAACTCACGCACGCCGTAGTGGATGTAGTTGCCGTGGGCTGCATCGACATTGACGTCGACCGATCCCTTCCACAAGGTAAGGTTGGAATGCGCCAGATCAGCGCTGCCGCCGAGCAACTCGGGCAGCCCCGGCGCGAACGCTTCCAGGGTATTTTGCGAGGCCTTGCGCGAGGCGATGACCGGACCTTCCACTTGCATGCGGCGGGCGAAGGCCAGCGCCTGCGCCGAAAAATCTGCGGGCAGCTCGCCACGCATGCGCCGCAGAAATTCCGCCGCCAGTTCCGGGTACAGCGCTTGATAGCGAGCAAACAGCGCGTCCCACTCGGACTGCCATGCGGCCCCTCGCGCCACGGCGTTCCAGCCGTCATAAATGGCTTGTGGAATGGTGAATGCCGGATAGTGCCAACCGAGCTCGGCCCGCGCCAACGCCACTTCGTCCTTGCCGAGCGGCGCACCGTGCGCCGATTCCTTGCCAGCCTTGTTCGGCGAACCGAAACCGATCACGGTTTTGCAGCAGATCAACGTGGGTTTATCCGGATCGATGGCAGCGGACACCAACGCCGCCTTGATCGCTTCCGGCTGGTGGCCATCGACATCGGCAATCACCTCCCAACCATAACTCTCAAAACGTTGCCGCGTGTCGTCGGTAAACCAGCCGGTCACCCGGCCATCGATGGAAATGCCGTTGTCGTCGTAGATCACAACCAACTTGCCGAGGTGGAAAGTGCCAGCCAGCGAGCACGCCTCATGCGAAATACCTTCCATCAAACAACCATCGCCGACCAACACGTAAGTACTGTGATCGACGATTGGGTAGCCGTTGCGATTGAATTGTGCCGCCAGCAATTTTTCTGCCAACGCCATGCCAACCGCGTTGGCCAATCCTTGTCCGAGTGGCCCGGTGGTGGTCTCGATGGCCGGATGTTCGCTGCGCTCCGGATGACCGGCGGTCTGGGCGTGCCACTGACGGAACCGTTTGAGTTGATCGAGTGGCAAGTCATAACCAGTCAGATGCAACAGCGCGTACAACAACATCGAGCCGTGACCATTGCTCAGCACAAAGCGATCACGATTGAAGAACTGCGGATTCGCCGGGTTGTGGCGCAAGAAGTCGTTCCACAACACTTCGGCGATATCGGCCATGCCCATCGGCATCCCAGGATGGCCAGATTTGGCAGCTTCGACGGCATCCATCGAAAGCGCCCGAATGGCGTTAGCAAGATCACGGCGACTGGGCATGCGGGTTCCTGATTCACTAAAGAGATTTGCAGGCCGCAGTCGATCACCGCAACCAAGACCCGCATTGTCGCCGACGACCGGTGCGGCAACAAGGGCACGAACGACCACGCCGCGCGCGCGCGAATCGCTAAACCTTCGGATCCGCCGTCGGCAAGAGCTCCACCGGCAAGTCGGCTTCGCCTGATGGCGCCGACACCACCACCGCCGTCGCCAGATCGCCAGTGACGTTGAGCGAGGTTCGGCACATATCGAGAAACCTATTGACGCCAAAAATAATGGCGATGCCGGCGGGATCGAGGCCGATCACGCTGCAAATCATCGCGATCACCGGCAGCGACCCGGACGGGATTCCGGCCGTACCAATGCCGCCAAG
>Ga0210016_1005037_pt1 | contig 11126 bp, 10 predicted proteins | sample CryGeyCG2014_300_FD_185454 | JGI IMG/M metagenome (GOLD analysis project Ga0210016, IMG submission 185454) | Groundwater microbial communities from aquifer - Crystal Geyser CG02_land_8/20/14_3.00 (SPAdes) (version 2) | ecosystem: Environmental > Aquatic > Deep subsurface > Groundwater | place...
CCAGAAATTTTATAGAAATCACGAGCAAAAAATAAAGTTCATATGTTTGACTTTGTCAAAAATCAAAAAATATTTATTGCGATCTCCATTATTATTTGTATTTTTTCTCTTTTAGGTTGGATTTTTTGGGGTTTAAAGCCAGGGGTTGATTTTAAGGGCGGCTCTTTAATGGAAGTAAAATTTTTAGAAAAAAATGAAACTGCTGAAATAAAGGAAAAATTAAATTCTTTAAATTTAGGCGATTTAATTGTGAAATCGGCTGAACAAAATAAAATAGTTCTGAAATTAAAAGAAATAGACGAAAAAACGCATCAGGAAATTTTAAAAACTTTAGGAGATCCTCAAGAAATAAAATTTACCAGTATCGGACCAACCATTAGCCAAGAATTAATTTCTAAGGCCTGGTGGGCGATCATTTTAGCAACCATCTCTATTATTTTTTATATTGCTTGGTCATTTAGAAAAATTTCTCGGCTTTTTGGCGCAGCTGAATCTTGGCGTTGGGGATTAGGAGCGATTATTGCCCTTTTCCATGACGTCTTAATAATGGTTGGTTTTTTCGTTTTTTTAAGTTATTTTAAGGGCATGGAGATTGATGCTAATTTTGTGACGGCCATCCTTGTTGTTTTAGGTTATTCTGTTAATGACACTATTGTCGTTTATGACCGAATTAGAGAAAATTTGCTTTTTTCTAAATCAAATAATTTGCCTTTTATAGTCAATAAATCTTTAAATGAAACGATCGTCAGATGTTTAAATACTTCTTTAACAACTATTGTTGTTATTTTAGCTGTCTTTTTGTTTGGCGGGGCGAGTGTTAAATATTTTGCGTTGGCAATGATCGTTGGTGTGACCACCGGCACTTGGTCATCTTTATTTATCGCGACGCCGTTTTTATTGTTTGGTAGAAAAGTAGCGCCCGAGAGAGCCAAGAAATAAAATTTTCAATTTTCAATTTTCAATAAATTTTCAATTTTCTCTACCAATCAGAGGAAGAAATTAGAAATTTTTTAAATTATGAAGGTAGCTATTATTCATGATTTTCTCACTCAATACGGAGGAGCAGAAAAAGTGCTGGAGGCGCTTCATGAAATTTGGCCAGAGGCGCCTATTTTTACTTTATTTTATGACAAAAAGAAATTAGGAGATAAATTTAAAAATTTTGAAATTAAAGTTTCGCCCATCCAAAATTTACCCTTTGCTCTTTCTTTTTATCGTTTCTATCTTCCTCTTTTGCCGGCCGCGATTGAGAGATTTAATCTCAATGAATATGATCTAATAATCTCTAATTGTTCTTCTTTCGCTAAAGGAGTGATCTTCAAGCGAGAGAGCCTGCATCTCTCTTATATCCACTGCCCAACGCGTTTTTTATGGGCGGATACTCATCAATATCTTGATAGTTTAAAAGGATTAGAAGGTTTTTTAAGGAAAATAATTGCCCCAGTTCTAACAGCTTTAAGGGTTTGGGATGCTCAAGCTAGCCAGAGACCAGATTATCTTTTAGCTAATTCAAATTTTATTGCTAAAGAAATACAGCATTTTTATCGCCGAGAAGCGCAGGTTATTTATCCGCCAGTGGAAACGGATAATTTTTTTATTTCTGAGCAAATAGAAAATTATTTTTTGCTTATTTCACGAATGAGATTTTATAAGAAAGTAGATTTAGCGATTGAGGCTTTTAATCAACTTGGTTTTCCTTTAAAAATTATTGGCGGAGATAGACGCGAAAGAAAAACAAGAAAAAATATTGATTTTTTAGGTTTTGTTGATGAGGCGACGAAAGCAAAGTATCTTTCGCGGGCTCAAGCTTTAATCTTTCCGCAAAAAGAAGATTTTGGTATTACGGCTGTAGAGTCAATGGCTTCTGGGAGGCCGGTGATTGCTTTCAGGGGAGGAGGAGCGCTTGAGACAGTGATTGAAAAGGAAACTGGTTTGTTTTTTGACAAACAAGAGCCGAGTTCTTTGGCAGGAACAATAAAAAAATTTAAATCAGAAGATTTTAATCCTCAAAAAATTAGGGATTATTCTTTAAAGTTTGACAAAAAGATTTTTAAAAAAAACATGGAGGACATTGTTAAGCATGCTTGGCAAAATAAATTTAAATAAATTTTTAGTTTTAGAAAATTCAATTGCTGGGGCGGCAATAATTATTGCTGTTTTTTCTGTTTTAACTAAGTTTTTAGGTCTTTGGCGCGATCGACTTCTGGCAACGAACTTTGGCGCGGGTGAAATCTTAGATGCTTATCTTGTTGCTTTTCGTTTGCCTGATTTTGTCTTTAATACCTTAATTTTAGGCGCTTTTTCTTCGGCTTTTATTCCGGTTTTTTTGAATGCTTGGCAGAAAGACAAAAATAAAGCCTGGCAGATCACAAATTCAATTTTGAATATTCTTTTTTTAATAATTTTTATTTTAAGTGTTTTTATTGTTATTTTTGCGCCAGCTCTGATGACAATTATCGCTCCTGGCTTTAGTCAAGGGACCTTGGATCTTGCTATTTCTTTTACCAGGATTATTACTTTGAGCATTTTATTTTTTACAGTCAGCAATGTGATTTCCAGTTTACTCAATTCTTTCCACAAATTTTTGGTTTATAGTCTCGCGCCTTTAATGTATAATCTCGGGATTATTTTTGGAATTTTATTTTTGACAAAGACAGGTTTAGGAATTTTCGGTTTAGGATGGGGAGTGGTCTTGGGCTCTTTTTTACATCTAGCCGTGCAAATACCCTTTTTACTGAAAACAGGATTCGTTTGGCGACCGCTTTTGTCTTTCTCTTCAGGAGTAAAAGAAATTTTTTTCTTAATGGCTCCCCGTTTCTTTGGCTTGGTGGTTAATCAATTAAATGTTTTGATCACGACTGCAATCGCTTCTTTAATTGGCGTGGGAGCAATCGCAATTTATAATCTTTCTTTTAATTTAAGCAGTTTCGCTGTTGGCCTCGTCGGCGTGCCTTTGGCTGTTTCTGTTTTTCCTTATCTTTCTTCCTGTTACGCATCTGGCGATCACCAAGTTTTTGCCGAGAAACTATCAAAAACAATGAAACAAATTTTTTATTTTATGTTGCCGCTGACTGTCATTTTTTTTCTTTTTAGAAATGAAATTGTTAAAATTATTTTAGAAGCCGGTTTATTTACAAAAAAAGACAGCCTTCTGACTGCCCAAGCTTTAGGATTTTTTTCTTTGTCCATTTTTGCTCAAAGTCTGATTCCTCTTTTAGCCAGAGCTTTTTATGCTCAACATAACACAAAAACTCCTGTTTTTATCGCGGTTATCAGTCTTGTTTTAAATATCGTTGGCTGTATCATTTTAGGTAAAATCTGGGGCGTTAAAGGTTTAGCCCTCTCTTTCACTTTTTCAAATTTAGTTAATTTTTTCTTGCTTTACTTTTTTCTAGAAAAACAAAATTTTAAATATGCTCAAAAAGAAATTATTTATCCCGTCTTTAAATTTCTTATTTTCTCTTTTTTGACCGGGGCTTTAATTATTTTTTTAAAATTTTTATTTGCCCCATTGTTTGATTTAACAAAATCGATCAATGTTTTTTTTGAAACAATGTTTATAATTTTAATTAGTCTTTTATTTTATTACTTATTGAGTTTGGCGTTCAAATTAGAAGAAGCGAAAAAAATAAAAGATATTTTTAGATTTTTTTATGTCTGAAGATTTAAACAAAATTCGTAACTTTTCGATTATTTCTCATGTAGACGCGGGTAAATCAACCTTGGCTGATCGGCTTTTAGAATTAACGGCCACGATCCCCAAAGAAAAAATGAGGCCACAATATCTGGACCAGTTGTCCTTGGAGAGAGAAAGAGGAATCACCATTAAGCTTCAACCAGTTACCATGAAATGGCAGGGATATACATTGAACTTGATTGACACGCCTGGTCATGTTGACTTTTCTTATGAGGTCTCAAGGTCTCTGGCCGCGACAGAAGGAGCCCTTCTTTTAGTTGATGCCAGAAACGGTTTAGAAGCGCAAACCGTTGCTAATTTTTATTTAGCTCGCGCTCTTCAACTTAAAATTATTCCAATAGTCAATAAAATAGATTTGCCAGATGTCGATGTTAATCTGAGAAAAAAGGAGTTAGTTGATTTTGTCGGAGTGGCGTTAGATGAAGTTCTTTGCGTTTCAGCTAAATATGGCGAAGGAGTGGAAAAAATTTTAGAAGAAATTATTAAAAAAATTCCTCCGCCAGGTACTGTACAGTACCTGGCTCCGCCAACTGGCGACAGATCGAAGATCCTGAGGAGTCCCGACGAAGGGCAAAAACCGTTTCGAGCCTTAATTTTTGATTCTTTTTTTGATGAATATAGAGGAGTCATTATTTATGTGAGAGTAATTGAAGGGAAAATTAAATTAAGTGAAAAGATAAAATTTTTTAATAACAAAATTACGGCCGACGTTGAGGACATAGGCATTTTCACGCCAGAGCTTAAAAGTAGCGGGGAACTGATGTCCGGTCAAATTGGTTATCTGGCTACTGGCCTTAAAGAAATTAAATTGGCTCGCATTGGAGAAACTATTTTCTTGGAAAAAGATGAAAAAATAGGGAAAATAATAGAGCCTTTAAAAGGTTTTAGTCCCCCTCAACCAATGGTCTTTGCGGGTTTTTATCCGAGAAGCGGTGATGACTTTGAAAAATTTAAAAAGGCTTTAGAAAAAATAGCACTTAATGATCCAAGCATTGATTTAAGGCCAGAGCATTTAAAATCTTTAGGTTTTGGTTTTCGTTTAGGTTTTTTAGGCCCACTTCATTTAGAGATTATTAGCGAAAGATTAAAAAGAGAATATCAAATTGAGTTGATTATCACGCCGCCAACAACCGAATATCGTTTAACCCTGGAGCAAGACAGGACAGTGCTTGTTCGTTCTCCTCATGAATTTCCAGAAGGGAAAATTAAGAAAGTTGAAGAAAGACTTGTTAAGATTAAGATCATGGTGACTAAAGAGCATTTTGGCAAAGTAACAAAATTTTTAGAAAATTTTTCTGCTGAAAATCGTGATAGATTTATTTTTGGGAGGATTGATTATCTTGGTTCGTCTTATCTTATTGAGTTTCAAATACCATTAAGTCTCTTGATTCAAAATTTTTATGATAAACTTAAATCTGCGAGCCATGGTTTTGCTTCTTATAGTTACGAACTTGGGGAATTCTGCGAGGTTGAAGTTAATAAATTGGATATTTTAATTGCTGACAAAAAAATAGAGCAGTTGTCAATTTTAGTTTATAAAGACAAAGCTTATGAAAGGGCCAGAAATTTGTTGTTGAAATTAAAAGAGGTTTTGCCTCCTCAGCTTTTTGAAGTTAAATTGCAGGCGGCGATTGGCGGAAAAATTGTCGCCGCTGAAAGAATTTCAGCTAGAAGAAAAGACGTAACCGCTCCCCTCTACGGTGGAGATGTTACTAGAAAGAAAAAACTTTTAGCTAAACAAAAAAAGGGAAAGAAAAAAATGGCGAGAAAAGGAGAGGTAAGTATTCCGATGGAGGTCTATAGGGAATTGTATAGATGAAAGCGTTGAATAATTTGTGAAACGCTTTCATCCCGAGCAGTAGCGAGGGATTTCCTCAGAAATTTTTAATTTTTTGGCATGAAAAAAGAATTTACTTTTAAAGATTTTTTTAATTCGAAATTATTTTTAATTGTTTTAATTTTAATCTTGTTTTTTTTATCTCTTTCGTTGTTTAAAGAATTAAAAAAGAGAAACGAAAAAGGGAGAGAGTTGATTTCTAAAAAAGAAGAAATAATGAAATTGGAAGAAGAAAACAAAAAAATAGAAGAAATAGTGTCTTCAGGGGGGACTGATCTTTTGAAAGAAAGAGAAGCAAGGCTTAAATTGGGTCTTAAAGAGCCAGGAGAAAACGTGATGATTATTATTAAACAAGCAGAAGGAAAAACTGTTGATAATACTTCAAATGAGGAAAAAATAGAATCTAATTTGATTAAATGGTGGAAACGTTTTAGAATGATCAATGATCAATTATAAATCAATCTTTAATTGAAAATTGGCAATTGAAAATTACTTTAAGGGGCTTGCTTTTTTTGTAATTTTTAGTAAAATAAAAATATGCCGAGTAATAAAATAATTACAGGTTTAGATCTTGGTTCAAGCACAATCAAAATTGCTGTTGGTCAAGTTTATCAAGATGACTTAGAAATTATAGGAATATTTGAAAGTCCTTCGGAAGGAATTAGCAAAGGAGTGATTGTTGACATTGAAGATGTTATTTCTAGTCTTTCAGCGGCTTTAGAAAAAGCAGAACGAATAATTGGTTTTCCGATTGAGTCAGTTAATGTTGGGATTAGTGGAACTAATATTCTTTCTCAAGAAAGTCGAGGAGTCGTCGCTGTTTCTGGCTCAGATGGTGAGATAAAATCGGAAGATGTAGGACGAGCGATTGAAGCAGCTCAAACAATTGCGACCCCCCCTAATTATGAAATTTTTCATGTTTTGCCAAGAACTTTTAAAGTGGATAATCAAACAGGTATTAAAAATCCGGTTGGCATGACTGGTGTGAGACTTGAAGTGGAAGTGCAAATTATTCTTGATTTAACCCGACAAATAAAAAATTTGATTTACTGTTTACACCGCGTCGGGTTGGAAATTGAGAAAATTGTTTTTTCCGCCCTCGCTATTGCTGAAGCATTCTTAGATAAAAAACAAAAAGAGCTTGGTGTCGCCGTTCTTGATATTGGCGAAACCATTAGCCATTTAATTGTTTATGAGGAAGGAGATATTTTAACGGCCAAAACCTTGTCTGTTGGATCTCGGGATATTACTTCAAGTATTGCCATCGCTTTACGTTCCTCAATCCCGGTGGCAGAGGCAGTTAAAATTGCCTGTGGAACTTCTGATTATAAAAGGGTTAAGATCAGCGAAAAAATAGATCTGAAAGAATTTGATGAAAAATTAGAAGAAATTTTTTCAAGAAGATCTTTAGCTAAAGTCGTTAATGAGAAATGTCAGGGAATTTTTAAATTAGCTGACAAAGAATTAATAGCAATTGGCAGAACACGGAAATTACCAGCTGGCGTAATTTTAACCGGTGCTGGTTCTAAGTTAGCTGGTTTAATTGAGACAGCTAAAGAAACCTTAAAGTTACCGTGCTTCTTGGGGAAGCCGACAGGTTTTGACAGTGAATTAAAAGAAGCTTTTGATCCTAAATATGCAACGGCAATTGGTTTGATTATTTGGACAAAAGAGCAAAGAGAGAGTTTTGGAGCAGAAATTAAAAACCATCGAGGATTTTTTGAAACTTTAAAAAAATGGTTTAAAAACTTATTACCTTACTAAATAACTAACAACTAACAACAAACAGATTTTAAAAAATAAAAAATGCAAACTGATAAATTAAAATTAACCCCGACGCCAAAGGGTCGGGGCTCCGACCGAAGCGTCGGAGAAACCAAAAAACAGGCAGCGGAAAAATATAAAGCAGAACAGATTATTTTACTTGAGGGTCTGGCGCCAGTCAGGAAAAGGCCGGCGATGTATATTGGTTCGACTGGTCTTGAAGGATTGCATCATTTAATAAAAGAGGTGGTGGACAATTCGATTGATGAAGCAGTCGCTGGTTATGCTGACACAATTTTGATTCAACTTTTACCAGAGAATCGTGTTTTAGTTAAAGATAATGGCCGGGGTATCCCAGTTGATATTCATAAACCAACAGGTCTTTCCGCTTTAGAAGTGGTGACGACAAAGCTTCATGCAGGCGGTAAGTTTGCTGACACAGTTTATAGAGTTTCTGGAGGATTACACGGAGTGGGTATTTCTGTGGTTAACGCGCTTTCTTCTTATTTTAAAGCAGAAGTAGAGAGGAATGGTAAAATTTGGGCTCAAGAATATCAAAGAGGAAGACCAACAACAAAAGTAAAACCAATTGGCAAAACAGAAAATACAGGGACGACCATTATTTTCGAGCCTGACCAGGAAATTTTTCCGGAAATTAAATTTAATTGGGAAACAATTCTTTCTTTTCTGCGTGAACAAGCATACCTCACAAAAGGTTTAAAAATTAGAGTGGAAGACAAAAGAGGGAAAGAATTTAAATCGTATAATTTTTATTTTGAAGGAGGGCTTGCCTCTTTTATTCGTTATTTAAATCGCACTAATGAAGTTTCGCAGAAAGATATTTTTTATGTTAGTAAAGAAATAAATAATGTTGCTGTTGAGGTATCTCTTCAATATACAAAAGATTACAAAGAAATTGTTTATGGCTTTGCTAATAATGTTCATACCAGTGAAGGAGGGATGCATTTGGTTGGGTTTCGGTCTGCCCTAACGCGCGTCATTAATAGTGTCGCTAGGACAGGACAATATTTAAAAGAGAATGAAGAAAATTTGACGAATCAAGACGTCAGAGAAGGTTTAACTGCGATTGTTAGCGTAAAATTAAGGGAGCCGCAATTTGAAGGTCAAACTAAAAACCGTTTAGGAAATCCTGAAGCGAGAACAGCTGTTGAAACGGTTTTCGCCGAAGCTTTTCGAATTTTTTTAGAAGAACATCCTAAAGATACAGAAGCAATTATTTCTAAATGTCTCTTATCAGCCAAGGCTCGTGAAGCAGCTCGTGAAGCAAGGACCACTGTCCTAAGAAAAGGGGTTTTAGAAAGCTTGTCCTTGCCGGGGAAATTGGCAGATTGCACTTCTAAAAATCCAGAAGAGAGCGAACTGTTCTTAGTGGAAGGAGATTCAGCCGGAGGCTCGGCAAAACAAGGAAGAGATCGCTATACGCAGGCAATTTTACCTTTAAAAGGAAAAATTCTTAATGTTGAAAAAGCGGCGATTAATAAAATTTTGGCTAACGATGAATTAAGGTCATTAATCACTGCTTTAGGAGCGGGCATCGGCGAACAATTTGATCTCTCTCGTTTGCGTTATCATAAAATTGTGATTATGGTTGACGCTGATTCCGATGGTTTACATATAAAAACCCTGCTTTTAACTTTTTTTTATCGTTATTTTCCAGAGATTATTAAAAATGGCTATCTTTATGTTGCTCAAGCTCCTTTATATAAATTAGAAAAAGGAAAAGAAATAAAATATGTTTATTCTGAAAAAGAAAAAGAAGAAATTATCAAAAAATGGGCCCGGCCACGTCCTGAGCAGATTCGCCCTGAGCTCACTACCGAAGGGCTTGCCGAAGGGCTTCTTGACAAACCAGGAATTAGAGAGAAAATAAATATCCAACGTTATAAAGGATTAGGAGAGATGAATCCAGAAGAACTTTTTAATACAACAATGGACAGCGAGAAAAGAATTTTAAAAAAAGTGATTATTGAAGAAGCGGAGAATCTTGACGAAGTGTTTGAAATTTTAATGGGTAGAGAGGTCGGTCCAAGAAAAAAATTTATTCAAACTCATGCTCGAGCTGTTCAAAATTTAGATGTTTAATTTATGAAATTTGTTCAATATATTAAAGATTCTATAATTGAACTTAAAAAAGTTATTTGGCCTGATCAACAAAAGATAGTCAGTGACACTTTAACAGTGGTGATAGTTAGTTTAGTGACTGCTTTTTTTATTGGCGTCGTTGACTTTTTTTTGAGCAGATTGCTAAATTTATTTATTCACTAATATGGCCGAAGAAAAAGAAATAAAAAAAGAGAATCCTAAATGGTTTGCTCTTCATACTTATGCTGGCTATGAAGAAATGGTAGCTAAAAATTTAAAGCAAAGAATTGAATCAATGGACATAAAAGACAAAATTTTTGATGTTTTGGTTCCAACAGAAAAAAGAATTAAGATCAGAAACGGAAAGCGACATATAATAACCGAAAAAATTTTTCCTGGCTATGTTTTGGTTAAAATGATTGTCAATGAAGCATCTTGGTATGTAGTCAGAAATACGCCAAACGTGACTGGTTTTATTGGCGTTGGCCCTGAACCAACCCCTCTCTCTGAGACAGAGATAAAAACTATTCAAAAAAGAATGGGGATAGAAGAGCCAAAATATAAAATTGATATTAGTATTCATGCTCCTATTAGAATTACCGATGGACCATTTAAAGGTTTTGAGGGAGAAGTAGCTTCTGTTGACGAGGCGAGAGGGAGGGTCAGGGTGATGGTGTCGGTTTTTAACAGAGAAACACCGGTTGAATTAGATTTTTTACAAATTAAAAAGCTATGAAGAAAATAAAAACAGTTGTTAAATTGCAAATTTCTGCTGGCCAGGCAAATCCAGCGCCGCCGGTTGGGCCGGCCTTAGGTCAACATGGTGTAAATATCATGGATTTTTGTAAAAAATTTAATGAAGCGACTAAAGACAAAATAGGGAATATTATTCCAGTTGAAATTACTATTTATGTAGACAGAAGTTATTCTTTTGTTTTAAAAACACCGCTAGCTTCAGAATTATTAAAAAAAGCAGCGGGAATAGAAAAGGGTTCAGGGAGTTCTCTTCAACAGAAAGTTGGTAAAGTAACTAAAAAACAAATCAAAGAGATTGCAAAAATTAAGATGCCAGATTTAAATACGACGAGTCTTGAAGCCGCTTGTAAAATTATTGAAGGAACGGCCAGACAAATGGGCATCGAGGTTGTAGGATAAGTATGCGGAGTAAAAAATATCAAAAAATTAAAGCAAAAATTAATCCTCAAAAAATTTACACTCTTGACGAGGCAATTGATTTTATTAAAGAGAACAAAAGAAAAGGTTTTGATGAGACAATAGAAGCTCATGTGAATTTACGTTTAGGTGAAGGAGGTTTTTCGGGCACAGTTTCTTTGCCGGCTGGTTTAATCAAAAATAAAAAGATTGCTGCTTTTGTAACTTCGGAAAGAATAAAAGAAGCTGAGGCGGCTGGAGCAGATATAGTAGGATCCGATGACTTTATTGAAAAAATTAAAGAAACCGGCAAGACCGATTTTGATGAAGCGGTGGCTGAACCAGAAATGATGAGCAAATTAGTTAAGATCGCAAAAATTTTAGGGCCGAAAGGTTTAATGCCTAATCCCAAAAAAGGAACGATTACTAAAGATATCGGTCTATTGATTAAAAAATTAAAAAAAGGCGAACTTTTTTATAAAACAGACAAAGGTCAGATTATCCACGCGGCTCTGGCTAAAGCTTCTTGGGATAAAGAAAAAATTAAAGAAAATATTAAGGCCTTTATTGAGT
>Ga0210016_1005042_pt1 | contig 11120 bp, 14 predicted proteins | sample CryGeyCG2014_300_FD_185454 | JGI IMG/M metagenome (GOLD analysis project Ga0210016, IMG submission 185454) | Groundwater microbial communities from aquifer - Crystal Geyser CG02_land_8/20/14_3.00 (SPAdes) (version 2) | ecosystem: Environmental > Aquatic > Deep subsurface > Groundwater | place...
TGTCGCGACGCGAGCGACGCTCCCACAATGGGTCGCGATCACAACCGTTGAGCATTTCGGTGGTCATCAGATGATGTCGGCGAAGCGCCGCTCCACTTTTTCGAAGTAGGCGACGCCGAGCAGGAAGATGATGACCGCCATGGCGAATGACAGGCCGATGCCCGGCAGATCGAACGCCTGCCCAAGAAATGCGGCACGGAATCCTTCGACCAGGCCGGTCATCGGATTGAGATACAGCGCCCAGCGCCATTTCTCTGGCACCAGGCTGAGCGGAAATACCACCGGGGTGACGTACATCCAGATTTGCACCATGAACGGGGTGATGTGGGTGAAATCACGATAAGCGACGGTGAGTGCAGACAACAACGTGCCGACGCCCAACGCGGTAAAGATCACCGCCACCAGCAGCAGCGGCGCGGCCAGCAGGTGCGCGCTCCAACCGACGCCATATATGAGCATCAACAGCAACATGATGACGGTGGAGATCAGCAGATCCACCAGGCCGGCACCGATCGAGGACAAGGGAATGATCAATCGTGGAAAGTACACCTTGCTGACCAAATGCGCCGAGCCGACCAGGGATTGCCCGGAGCTGCTGATCGCGGCGGCGAAAAAGGTCCACGGCAGCAACGCGGCGTAGACGAACACCGGATAGGGCACGCCGTCGGAGGGCATTTTGGCGAGGCGACCAAACACCACGCTGAAAATCAGCATGGTCAGCAGCGGCCGCAACACCGCCCAGGCAGCACCGAGTACGGTTTGCTTGTAACGCACTTTGATGTCGCGCGTGGTCAGCACCCAGAGCAGTTCGCGATAAGCCCACAGCTCGCGCCAATCGAGCATGCGCCAGCCTTGCAGCGGTTCGATCACGGTGAGGTGCTGGTGGCCGAAGATGGGTTCTTTGATGTCGCTATCGTTCATCGAGTTTTATCGGTACCAGTGGCGTAGTCCGGATGCAGCGTAGCGGCTTTCAACAGCGGAGATGGTCAATCCGGGGATCAAACTGGGTCCCGGATTGCGCTGCGCTGCATCCGGGCTACTTGCTGTGAACGATGGCGTTGTTGGGGTGCTTCAAATTGGCAACATTGAACGGACTTCTGTGATCACAGAAGTTTTTGCAACTGTTCGCGCTTCAGGTCACAGTCGCGCAGAATCTTTGCGAATAGGCCGGGTCCAATCGTTTCACCAGAATGCACCGGCACCACGGTCGCACGGCCATCACTGTGTTGAAGGAAATGGTGACTGCCATGGACACGAAGCACCTCGAACCCTGCCTGCTTCAACGCCTGCAACAAGGCCTTTCCAGTCGAACTTTGCAGCGCAGTCATGCAGCAATTGAAATGCGTTGAACGCCGATGAAATCCAGCGACTCCGGCGCCTTGCCGCGAACTTCAAGGCACAGCTCTATGGCTTCGCGGATGCGTTCCATCAAGGTATCCAGCGATTTTGCTTGGGTATGACAACCCGGCAACGCCGGCACCGAAGCGATCAAATAACCGGCCGCGTCTTTCTCGATAATCACATCGAATTGTTGTGTCATAACAGTCCCTAGAGTGCTGGAAAAGTGTACGCCAAACTGGATCGGGTGGCGGTGAGTCGTTGTCGAACCGCCAACGGCGGGTGTTGAGTTGTTGCGGGGGACTTGGGCCTTGGTGGACGTGTTGGAGTGACCGGCTCCGCCGTTAAAAACCGCTTACGCTCACCGCCAACCCATGCGCGTCGGTGGTGTTGGGGTTCGCTGTGCTCACCGCCAGCCATCAAATTCGTGAAGCACCGAAGCCAGGTCGCCTTCGATCATGCTTTACGACAAGAATTCGGACGCTATCCTGGCTTGCACGATAGATCGCTGTGTACGGAAACACATTCATTGCTAAACCGCGCCGACCACTAGAACGAACTGAGCCTATGCCTGGATTCCCGGCGAGGAGGTGAGCGAGTTTCTTGAACTCGGCAACGAATTTTGCGGCCAGTGCCGGCGACCCTTCCCGTCGATAGAACTCGACAGCTTCTTCGATGTCCTTCGCGGCGCCAGGATGGAGTGAAATTTTCATCCAGGGAAGCGCGCTTCCAGACTGGCGAGCAAGGCCTCCAAATGCACGGGTTGGTTAGCGCCGCTTGCTATCTCCAGCTCGCGCTGGTCCGCGACAGCGTCCCAGGCCGTTTCCACCTCTTCATCGGCATCCAGGCTGGCAATCAGTCGGTCAAGCAAGCGCGCCCGATCCACCGGCGGTAGGCGCAGAACTTCAACTTCCAACATCTTGATCGTGGTTGGCATGGGTTGCTCCTGGTAGCGCAATGTGCCCGCAGAGGGTAGCTTGCCACAAGTTCGTGCAGAGCTGATTGGGCGGTAGCGAAATATCAAGTGACGTAGCCCGAATGCAGCGCAGCGAAAGGTGCTTCAACCGCAGCGCTGGGTAGTCGGGTTAGTTATCGTCTTAATTGTCAGGGGTGACCGCCGCGCGGCATCGACGCGACGACGGAGGCTTTGCGGCGGCGGCTTGATCCGACATACGCGGCTATGCACCTTTTGCCTCAGCGCCGCGATGGGTCGATGATGGCGGTGCAGATGTCAAGAATTTGATCGAGCACCGGGCCTTTGAGCCGATCCACCCGCTGTGCTTTGCGGGCAGCCCAATCAAGCGCTTTGATCTGGTGACACAAGACCGTACCGGAAACCTTTAGCCCGGTTCCCATCAGCGTTACCGCCGTGAGGCCACGCGCAAGGTCTTGCTTGCCCGTGGTAATCGGGCAGGTCCAGGCCAGACCGAATCGTTCGTTGAATGACTTCGGCGTCAATACGATGCAGAAATGATCGCCTTTCATTTCGCGCCCGCTGGCGGGGTCGAAGGACAAATGAATCACCTCGCCGACATCGGGAGTCACACTTCATTTCCACTCGGCGGCAACTGGTCCCAACCATCTGCCCGCAGCGTCCGCGCATCCTTGGGCGCCGCTCGCAAGATGTCGGCAAGACTGACCCTCGATTTGGCTGGTGTGATGGTCAGTTTATCTCCGCGCATCGCCATCTCGACGACGCTACCGACGCCCAAACCGTGCTGTTTCAAATACGCGGGAGGCACCGTGACCATCACCGAGCCACCGGCCTTTCTTAGCGAGTATTTGTGCATTGTTGGCTCCATGAGGTGCTACAAATGTAGCATATTCTTTTTCGTTACCAAGCAACCATAGGTTGGCAGTGAGGCGTAGTGAGGTCGCCCGGATGTTTGAGGTAGCCCGGATGCAGCGCAGCGGCATCCGGGGATCAAGCGGGCTGGTGCGCATCGCGCGACGCTTGTTCGGCCGCCACCATGCGCTGGACGACTTCGGGCATATGGGTGTGGGCGCGCCAGCCGAGGGTCTGTTCGGCGCGCGCCGGGTTGGCGCAGCCGTAGCGCAGATCGGTGGGACGCAGCAGCGCTGGGCTGGTGTCGACATGCGCCTGCCAATCCAGTCCGACCGCCGCGAACGCGGTGGCGACGAAGCTTTGCAATGACTGCGTTACCCCGGTGGCGATGACCAAATCTTCGGGTTGGTCGAGTTGCAACATGCGCTGCATGGCTTGCACGTATTCGGTGGCCCAGCCCCAATCGCGATGAATATCCAGGTTACCCAGTTGCAGGCGCTCGCCACTGCCAGCGGCGATGCGGCAGGCAGCGCGGACAATTTTTTGGGTGACGAAGCGCTCTGGTCGCAACGGTGATTCGTGATTGAACAGGATGCCGGAACAGGCGTACAGACCATAGGCTTCGCGGTAGTTGGCGACCTCCCAAAACGCCGCCGCCTTGGCCACGGCATAAGGACTGCGCGGCCGGAATGGCGTGTTTTCGTCGGCCGCTTGCGCGCCGGTATCGCCAAAGCACTCGCCGGATCCGGCGTTATAAAAACGAATTGATCGATCGAGGAAGCGAATTCCTTCGAGCAGGTTGAGCGTGCCGACGCTGATGCTGTCGAGCGTTTCCACCGGCTGTTCGAACGACAGGCCAACCGAACTCTGCCCCGCCAGGTTGTAGATTTCCTGCGGCTGGAACCGCGCCAACACTTGCAGCACGCTGCGAAAATCGTTGATCGCCATCGAAGCCACCTCGATCTGATCGCGGATACCCAGTCGCACCAAGTTGGACAAACTGCTCATCTGCGCATCGCGCGTGGTGCCAGCGACACGATAACCCTGATCCAGCAGGAAGCGCGCCAAGTAGGCGCCATCCTGTCCGGAAATGCCGCAGATCAGGGCAGTGCGGGTGGCGGCGGAACGATTCATGGTCTGGCTGACCCCGACGGCAACAAGGATGCGATTGCCGCCTGCAGGCGGGCACAGAAATTGGGCCAGTCAAAAAACTCTAGCCCCGGCGGAATGGCGATCGGCTTTTGTAGCGCACGGACGATGCCGACGCGCACTGAATCGGCGTCACGCGGATCGACCAGCTCCCCCAACTCGCCATCGCGCAATGCTTCGCGGCTGCCATCGATCTGGCTACCGACCACCGGCACACCGCAGGCGAGCGCTTCCAGAAATACAAAACCAAATCCTTCGCCGCGACCGGGCATGACGAAGACATCGGCCAAGCGGAAGTGGTCGGCCTTTTCGGCTTCGTCGATCATCCCGGCGAAGACGACGTGCGCTTGCAGGCCGAGTGCCTGTGCCTTGGCTTGCAGGCGCGGCCGATCATCGCCATCGCCAGCGACCAGATAGCGCAACCGCGGTTCATCCTCAAGCAGCGTCGGCAACATTTCCAAAACCTCATCCACCCCTTTGTAGCGATCAGCACTGGGCAGGCGCGCCAAGGTCAGCAGCACCTTGTGACCGCGCAAACCGTAGCGATCGAGCAAGGTCGGCGACTTCGGTGCCAGCCCGTAACGATCCAGATGAATCGCGTTGGGCAGCAACCGGTAGCGCGCTTCCGGCAACTGCGCCCAGGCATTCATGCGATCCCGGGTGACCGCGCTGATCGACCAGACCGCGCTGAGCTGACGCAGCCAAATCCGCGTCCACCACTTCGGCCTCGTCCACACGTCGATGCCATAGGCCATCAACACCAGCGGGCAGTGCAGTTTGTAGCGCAACAACGCCGCCAGCGGCAGCAGATTGATATGGCCGCAAATCAATAGATCGAACGCCGACGCTGCCGAGCGCAAGGCAGCGCTGACATAACGCCGTTTGCTGCCCGCCGCCTGCGCCAGGTAGCGCACTTTGTCGGGCACGCCGTCGGCGGCAAACGGCAGCGTGCGTGGGATCACCACGACCTCGGCGACATTAGGCATCGCCGCCAGGGCATCGGCCAGATCGCGGTTGTACAAGGCGATTCCGCCGTGGCCGCCGTAGGCATCGGTGGTCAGCAGCAGCACCCTCATTCGCCGCTGCCCGGATAGCGCTGATAAACAAACCGCGCCCAGTCGCGCAGGCCGCGCCCGGCCTTGCCAGCATGCGCTGGCTGCAACCACGAACGCACCGGGATGGAGAAGCCACTCTTGCTTCGACCGAGCCCCTGGTGCGACATCCGCGGCGCGGCGACGGCGGCCAATTCCGCCTTGCCGATGTCGGGATGCGCCGCGAAGATCGGCGCGCAGGTGCCGAGCAACGGCAGATCAACGAACGGCACACGGATTTCCAGCGAGTGCGCCATGCCGGCCCAATCGGTGTCGCGCAATAATTGATTGCGCTGGTACCAGCTCATTTCCAATGCCGACACCTGCAAGCGCTCGCTGCCGTTATCGGCCATCGTGCGACCCAATGCTGGCAGCGTTTGCAGGCGCGAGAGCCCCTCGATTGCGAGTTCTGGTCCGAGCAACGCGGGCAATTCCCAAGGGGTGTGCAGGCAACGCCGCAACAGATAGGCGCTGCCCAGGTTGGCACTGTATTCCAGCAATCCAGCGAACTTGGGCGAGGTAAACCCGGATAGCAAGGGCGCCGACCGGCGCAGCAACCGGCCCAACACCGGCAGCGCGCGAAACGGTCGGCCGTAGCGAACCAGCCGCGGCAGTTGCCGAAAGCTGGGATAGGAAGCAAACATTTCATCGCCGCCGAGACCAGACAGCACCGCCTTCAGATTCATGGTTGCGGCAGCGCGGGCGATGAACCAGGTATTGACGCCATCGATGCTCGGTTGATCCATCGCCGCCAGCAACTTTTCGCGTTCGTCCTCAAAATCCTGACGGCGCACGATCAAGGTGCTGTGCCAGGCGTCCAGAGTGCGTGCCAACGCCTCGGCCAGTGGCACTTCGTCGTTGTGCGTGCCGACGTACTCTTCGAAGCCCAGGGTCAAGGTGTACGGGCGTTGTCCAGGCGTCGCCACCAGATCGGCGATCATGCCCGAATCGATGCCGGCCGAGAGAAACGCGCCAACCGGCACGTCGGCAATCTGGTGCGCGCGCACGCTGTCGGCAATCGCGGCGGCGACGCAATCGATGGCGCTGGCACGATCCAGTGGCGAGGGCGCCCGCGCGGCCGCGCTCAGGATGCGGCCAATGTCGGCATAGGCGACCGCCGTGGCAGCGCCGTGCTGATCGATTTTTAGCCAGTGACCGGCGGGAACGGCGCGGATGCCGCGATGCATCGTCCACGGTTCCGGCACCGATCCCCAAAGCATGAAACCCACCTGCCCGGCCGGTTCGGGCGCGCTATCGACCACGCCAGCGAGCAAAGCCTTGACCTGCGATGCGCACCGCAAAGTACCGTTTTGATCGGCGTAATACAGCGGCTTGATCCCAAACGGATCGCGCGCCAGCAGCAAGCAGCGACGCTGGTTATCCCACAGCGCCAGCGCAAACATGCCGCGCAGTTGCAGCAACGCGCGCTCGCCATCGCGCGCCAATAGTTGCAGCAACACTTCGGTATCGGAGCCGGTCTGGCAATGCACGCCGCTGGCTTCCAGATCCGCACGCAACGCACGGTAATTGTAGATTTCACCGTTGAAGCTGATGACGAAGCGGCCATCGGCGCTCAGCATCGGTTGCGCGCCGTCCGCCGTAGTATCGATGATCGCCAACCGCCGATGCCCGAGGCCGACGCGGCCGTCCGCCGAGAACCATTCGCCCGCACCGTCTGGGCCACGCGCGCGCATCCGATCACGCACGCGCAACAGTTCGCTGCGATCGACCGGCGGCGCACTTGGGTGGTAGGCGTAGATGGCGTTCAGGCCGCACATGGGGGGTTGGTTATGGAGATGGCGTTACCCGCCTGGCAATCACTCGCTGGATGATTTCTTCCACGCCAAACCGCACTTTTGCCGGAATCTGTCCAGCCGGGTAGAAGTCTTCGATCAGCGCCAATGCCTCGCCGACCTGCTTGAGCTGGAGGATTTCGGCCAGTGCCTCAATGTCCGGCACGTCGTTGCCGGCACCGAGTCCGCCGGTCCGCATCGCCATGGCCTTCATTGCGAATAGGTATTCCGGCGTGGGCACATACAGGCGCAGACCGCCCTGACCGCTGCCCTGGAACTGCCCCACCGCCTGCAGCTTCTCGTGCGCCGAAAGGAATCCCTTGACACCGTCGTTCAGCCAATCCGGAGGCCAACCGTAATCGGCCGCAACCTCGGCAACCACCCGGCGCAGGAACGCCGGGTCGCCAGACACCACCGCGTCGACGTCGCGGGTCGCTTGGCGCAGGTCAAAGGTGATGGCCAGTGCGGCACCACCATAAATCGCGAGATCGACGACCACGCCAGCCCGACGGGCTTCCTGGTCGATTCGATCCAATCCGCGGAGGATGTCGATCTTGCTCAACATTGGATCAGGCGCTCAAAACTTTTTCCGGTGGGGTGCGCCGCCGCGGCCGATAGAGGGGATCGAAATCGACGAAGATCATCCGGCGCCTGAACGCCGGTGGGCTTTCGACCAGCAGTCGCGCCTTCAACGATTCCAGGCCGCAGGGGAAGAAGGGACGTTTGAGGAAACGCTCGGGTGCATCGACCCAGGTCGGCGCCGGAAGCCCATCGCCCTGGGCCAGATGCTCGGCGACCGCTGCCAGGTAGGCATCGGTCCGCGATTGTCCGGTGAGCACCGGGGCATCCCGCAACATTCCCTGACGTTGCGCGGATTCGTCGCAGACATAAAAGGTGTCCAGAAACTCGCGCAGATAGGCATCCAGTACCCCGGGGTCACTGGCCCACTCGACCACCTCCGCCAGCGAATGGGGTCGGCGGGTCAAAGCTGGATGATGGTCGGTGGATTTCATGGCGCCTTTTGAACACGCTGCACGGTAGGTGCGTCGATGGGACTGGCGAGGTCGGGATAAGTCGGCCGAAGGGCATCGTAGTCCGGATACGTGCGAACTACTTGCTACCTGCCCGATCGACCGAATATCCAGGATTGGTCTGCTCCGCAGCTGCAAGCCGCTGCGCTGTCTCCCGGCTATTTGCTTACCATGCCCAGCGCACATGCGGATAACGCTGAATCTTCTCGTCGGTCGCGTGTCAATGCGTGCTCAATGGCTGTCTTTGCCGACGGTTTGAGCAAGGCATCACCGTTAACCCACCAGATCAAGGCATGGGTATCGAGTACGATCAAACCAGCGCATCCCAATCCGCTTCAGCCACTGGCTCGAACGGGCCGTCGTAGCGCAGGACCGAACCCTGCAACTGTTCGCGTCCGGCGTTTGCACTGCCAAGGTACTTGCGGACAATCAAGCTTGGGGTGCCGTGATCGGTCACGATGACCGGTTCACCGGTCAACTCGACACGACGGAAGATTTCCAGCGCATGCGCTTTGAATTTGGACTTCGAGACTTGGGTCATCATGCGGGTCTCAGGTTCAATTGACGGTGGTAATCATAGCCGCGCCGCCACAATGTCGCGCATCCGGACGACTTGCTACCTGCCCCATCGGCCGAACCTCCCGGATTGACCTGCTCTGCTGTTGAGAATCGCCGTGGTGCATCCGGGCTATTCGCTACAAGCGGTGATCGGACTGTTCCGGGGCGAGGATGTGTTTCAGGTCGAAGACCACGCCGCCTGCGCGCAGGAAACGCCGAACGCCGACGCCGCCGAGATCTCGAAATTGTTGGTGCGCCACCGCGATCAGCACGGCGTCGTAGTTTTTCAGTTGCGGTGCCGACAACAGTTCGATGGCGTACTCATGTCGGCAGGCGTTGGCATCGACCCAGGGATCGAATACATCGACCAGCGCCTGGCAGTCGGCGAGTGCGCGCACAATTTCGACGACCCGGGTATTGCGCAGGTCGGCGCAGTTTTCCTTGAAGGCGATGCCGAGCACCAAAATACGCGCGCCGATCAGGTTGATGTCGTGCTTGGCCAGCAACCCCAGCAACTGGCCGGTGACGTAGGCGCTCATGCCCTCGTTGATCTCACGGGCGGCGCGGATCAGCGTCGGCGCGGCAGCCACCGCCTCGGCCTTGTGAATCAAGTAATACGGATCGACGCCAATGCAATGACCGCCGACCAAGCCCGGCCGCACCGGCATGAAGTTCCACTTGGTTTCGGCGGCGCGAAACACGGCTTCGGTATCGATGTCCATGCGCGCAAACATCATCGCCAGTTCATTGGCAAAGGCAATGTTGATGTCGCGCTGGGTGTTCTCCACCGCTTTGGCGGCCTCGGCAACTTTGATGCTGGGGGCAAGGTGGGTGCCGGCAGTGATGATGCGACGATAGAGTTGATCGACCAACGTGGCCGCGGCTGGCGTAGAACCGGAAGTAATTTTGACGATATCGCCAATGCGCCGACTGCGATCCCCCGGATTGATGCGCTCTGGCGAATAGCCAACGGTGAAATCCACATTGAAATGGAGCCCGGAGGCACGCGCCAACTCGGGGACGCAAACCTCTTCGGTGGCGCCGGGATAGACGGTGGATTCGTAGATCACCAGATCACCCGGCTTCAGCACGCTACCGACCGAGCGACTGGCGGCAAGCAAGGGTCGCAGGTCGGGCAACTTGTCCGCATCGACCGGCGTTGGCACGGCGATGATAAAAACCCGGCAATGCGCGATCTGCTCGGGCTGCTCGCAACATGCCAATCGCCGCAGCGCCAGCAATTCATCGCCAATCAGCTCGCCGGTAACATCCACACCTTGGCGCAGTTGCGCAATGCGCACCGGGTTGCTATCAAAACCGCAAACCGGAAAATGGCGCAGCAAAGCGGCAGCCAATGGCAGGCCAACATAACCCAGACCGATCACCGCGATCGCCAGCGAGGGGTCATCCACCGAAAACGCCAGCGACGCGGCACGCGCCGAGTTAGGCAACGATGCAGCGGCGATCTCAGGCACGGGCGTTGCCCTCCAGACGGCGCGCTTCGGCTTCCAGACGCCGAATTTCGGCTTCCAGATCGGCGTATTCGACGCGCTTGCGTTGCAGAAAAGCCAGCGTTGCGTGCGCCCGTTGACGAATGCCTCGTGGGGTCAGCGCATAGGCATAAGCGAGCTTGTTTTGACTGCTGCGAAAATTGCGTACTTTGACCCAGCCCTTGTCGATCAAGGCGCGCAGACAGTAGTGCGTCTTGCCGAGACTCAAGCCAAGTTCCGCCGACAACGCGCGCTGACTGATCGCTGGATGGTGTTCAAGCAGCGACAACAAGCGCAAGCTGATTTCATCGCCGGCTTTCATAGTTGCGGACAATTGATCATCGCCGAATCCATGGTGTCCGACCCACGCTACCGCCCATCGACTGCGGGCAGGTCGCATGGCCATGAGATTTATGCTGGCGGTGCTCGTTCAAACTTTCACAACGACGGACCGCTGACCGGTCCAAAAAAAAACAAACAAAAAACACTAAGCGGAAACGGCTTGCAGCTTGGTCCAATTCTCGGCGAAGCCGCCGGCGAGTTGCGATTTTGGCAGGACGACGCTGACTTGTTCACCGAGGATTTCCATCAACAGGCGCACGCGCTCACGGCCGGAGGGGCACTGGAACACCGCGTGCAAACCTGCCAGCGGCCCGTCGGTGATTCGTACCGGGTCGCCGACCTTGAGCTGCGGCATATCCAGGGTTACGCATTGATCGGCCGGCATGCGCGCACGAATGTGGGCGATCACCAGGTCCGGAATCAGCGCGTTGCGTTGGCCAAACCGAACCACACCGCAGACGCCGCGTGTGGAACGCACCGGCCCAAGCGTCCAGCCATCGGCCTGCGCATGCACAAACAGGTAGCGCGGAAACAAGGCCTCG
>Ga0210016_1005050_pt1 | contig 11110 bp, 15 predicted proteins | sample CryGeyCG2014_300_FD_185454 | JGI IMG/M metagenome (GOLD analysis project Ga0210016, IMG submission 185454) | Groundwater microbial communities from aquifer - Crystal Geyser CG02_land_8/20/14_3.00 (SPAdes) (version 2) | ecosystem: Environmental > Aquatic > Deep subsurface > Groundwater | place...
GTTTCATTGCCCGGTCGTCTAACGGTAGGACCTCAGACTCTGAATCTGAGTATCCTGGTTCAAATCCAGGCTGGGCAACATTAAAAAGTATTAGAAATCTGTTTCTTTCTGAATATAAGTGAGCCCAGAGCTTCCAGAATGGAACTCTCTAGAGGCTTATATGTATAAAGTTTATCACACCTTTAATCAATTACAGTTAAACGTATACAGTAACTAATATGACTTTTATCCTTGGCAAACCAAAAAATTGATGAAATAATAAAATATACCAAATGTTAATCCCTATTAGAATTTTGGGGACTACAAAGTATAAGAAACAAAAAGCCCCTCTAAAAAGAAGGGCTTTTTGGTAAAAAATAGGACTTTTTCGTAAAATCTCTACGGCATGATTATTTATTCAGGTTCTGAATAGCATAATCTGCTTCTGCTTGTATGAACTTTTCACCAGCATCAGATGTCAATTGGTCGTGAATAGCTGATGGGGACATACTCATAGTATTTTGATACGTCTTTGCTTTGGCTAGAGCATTTGCATTCCAATCGGCTTTCACATTGTCTATTGCATACTGTGCAGCCTCAGCCGAAAACTTTTCACCATAGTCTGAAACCAACTGGTCATAGACTGCCTTTTTGGACATATGCATTGTGTTGGCATATGTAGTGGCTTTATTTAGAGCAGACCTGTATTCAGCAGGTACTGCTGGTGTGGCTGTGGGCTGCTCTTCTTTTGTATTAGTTTGAGTGTTGGTTTGGGTATTGGTTGAGCCAGTGTTGGTAGTTGACGTCTTACTACCACCTGCAGCTCCAATCATACCGATTACGATTAAAACTAAAATAACGGTAAGAATTGGGTGGCGTAAAAACCAATTTCGTTGGTCTGTTTGGCAGAATGGACACTTTTTTGCTTTAGCGTCAATTTCTTTTTGACAACTCTTGCATTTTTTCATTGTTCTTCACCTCCTTTACAATAACTTAAATAAGTAACAATTAAATAATTATACGTTTTCTTTAATGGCTGCCCCACTTATAATCAATACTGCTCCAATAATCAAAATTGTCCAACCCCATTGTAGCTGAACAGATTGCATTGCAAGGTCACCTAATCCAGCAAATGGATTACCTGCAAGCTGTGCTTGCATTGTAGCCTTAGCTTCAGACATCTTGCTTTGAAAATTAACAAAAGTAAAAAACATTACTCCAAGAGAAGCAAAACCTGTAAACCATAGTCCTTTATATTTTTTTGTAAGTACTAGAAGAAAAGAAATGACTGCTAATATTAAAACTATGGTTCCGTCTCCTCTACCATTCATAAAATAGTTTGTGCTTCCTACAATAGGCAGGCTAATAAGAGGAGTAAATACGCCGATAAAAAGCATAACTGAACCAATTAAACCAAAAGTTTGTTTTTTTTTCATTCTTTCTCACTTCCTCTCAACAACACGTTGATTTTTATTTTATATCAATAAAGCAATTTAATCAAATAATAATACTACTATCTGTGCGTTTTACAAACGTGCTATAAATACGAGAATTATATCATTATGTTGAGTAAAAAACGATTTACTAAAATACTCGGAGACAATATTCGTAAATCACGAACTAAAAAAGGACTAACTCAAGATGAATTATCACATAAGTGTGGATTTTATCGTACTTATATCAGTCTTGTTGAAACAGCAAAAAGAACCCCATCGTCCTACAGTCTTTTTCGTATTGCTTCAGCTCTGAAAATAAAGGTTGATGACTTATATCCTTCAACGGTTTAATTTTTTAATTTGTTATTGCTGATGTTTCTTGCTTTAATTCTTCTACTCCTTTTGTTTCTCGTTCTAACCTTTCAAAATCTTTTTTATAATCTTGAAGCTCTAATATTTGTTTATCAATAAGTTTGATTGCTTCTTCCGATGGCATATCTGTTGAAATCTCAGGCTCATATTTTTTATTTCTAATTTCGTTAACATATTCAGGAGTTATCCCTAATAAGTCTGTAAGGATATTAAATCCTTGCTGAAACATATCTAAAACGATTTTAGGATGCTCTACTACTTGCATATCAAGAATCGGTAAATATTCTTTGGCTTTTTGTAAAAGATGACTGCTTATTTGTATAGCTTCAGATAAGGTCTGGATTCGTTTATTTTTCAATTTTTCGTGTAACTCTTGTTCAACTTCCGTTTGGAAATTTTCCTTTTGTTTAATCCAACTTTCTTTTTGTGATTTTTCCGCAATAGCTGTCTTTGAAAGTCCAAATTCTTCTGCAAGTTCACGATAAGATTTCTCTCCTTGAATATACTCCATTTTTATCTTTAACCAGTCAGGTTTAGTCTGTTCCATAAATAAAATCCGTAAATTGAGACGTGAGTCCCAAATTGAATAATTTATAACAATTTATAATGATTTTAGGGCTTTGTATCAATTTACACTTGACATTTATTATACGTTGTTTTAGTATTAAATTACAATTGATTTTTTAAGGGTTTTAATAAAAACGGAACTGCCCTGTTAACAAAACAGGCTGGCTAGAGTTAATAACTAGAGACCGAGCACGCTAATAGACGGAGTGCGAGGTCTCTTTTTTTATGGCTAAATAAATTTATTACTATGAATAATCAAAAATTACAAAATAACATTTTTTCTACTAATGATTTAGCACTTGCTACCAGTCTCTCTCTTTATATCCCTCTACTTGATATTGATAAGACTAATCCAAAAAGGGCTTTATTCATTTTTCAAAAATCAAAACAGCTTGACCAACTTATCAATCAATACTGGCAAGGGGCATTACAAGTCAATCCAATGACTTTTTTTGGACAATTAAAGGTCATAAAGACACGGTTATATCAGTAGTTTTTGAAACGTAAAATTACTATGAAAATTGATGAAACATTAGTCAAACAATTTGAAAGACGACTAAAAGGTTATCATAAATTTACACGCCCATTATTTTATCTATGGATTAAAGGAGAGTTAAATAGTTCTGAATTTTTATTTTTCGTTCTTTTAGCTTCCCTCTGTCAATTTACTAAAGAAAATCCTTTATACGGAGTCGTTGATTTTACACCTTCCGAATTAGCCGAGTTGATAGATAGAGAGTATGAAACGGTGCATAATTGGTTAAAAAGCCTTGAAAAAAGGGGTCTAATCATAATTACAAAAAGAAAACGTATAAAAGTAATGTATTATGAGGAGCTTTTTCAAACTTCTTTTTTTGTTAAAGATAATCCGAACCAAAAACAGACAATACTTTCGTTATTTCAAGATAAACTGAAAAATAATTCAGATTTAACTACTATTTCAGACTGTTCTAATAATCTAATAAATTCTACCAATGTAAGTTCTTCTAAGGGTAATGAAAGTTCTTTAACTTCTGTAGATGTTGATTGGATACAAAAGAACATTAAGGAGGATAAAAACAACCCAAGTTAGCCAAAACTATGCAAAAAATCGCAATAAATCAGGTGGATAAACAATTAGAAGATAGAATGCGTATATTGGCTAATTTTCTTATTGACCGTTTTTTAGAAGATAAAAAAAATAATAATTTGCAAAAGATAAAATATTCTACTACTATTAAAAATAGATTAACAAATCAATAATGGAACACTAATATGAAAATTACACAAGAACTCGGTATTGCTATAAAAAGGATTTCTTCTACAAAACAAGGGTTACAAGGTGATAGTCCAGAAGACCAGAAAAAACAGATTGAAAACAAAGCAAAGTTACTTAATGTTCGTATTATCAAATGGTTCACGTTTGTAGAATCGGCATCTGGTGAAATTCAACCAAATCAGGAAGCAATAGATTATTGCAAAGAAAATCAAGCAAAAATCAAATACTTTTTTATTAAATCAATAGATAGATTTACTAGAGGTGGTTCATACTTCTACGACCACCTAAAGATGCAACTTGTAAAATACGGAGTTCAACTCATTGATGTTTATGGCGTAATAGGGACTCAAACAGTTAATACTCTTGAGCACTTAGATATAAAGTACGATTGGTCTGTCTTTAATCCAACCAGAGTATCAGAATTACTTGAAGCAGAACGAGGAAAAAACGAAATAAGAGATATTCTATCAAGAATGATTGGAGCTGAAATTCGTTATACCAGAATGGGCTATGTTGTCAGACAACCTATTATGGGCTACGTAAACGAAAAAATTGATACCTCTCACGGTAAAAGAGTAATTAGAAAACCTCACTCTATTGAGTCTAAATGGGTGATAAATATGTTTGAGCTTAGGATTAAGGGAAATCTATCCGATGAACAAATTGTCAATGAGATAAATCTTTTAGGATATAAATCAAGAACACAAAAATTACACGATAAAAATAATCCTATTAAAATAATAGGTTTTCGTGGTGGAGTTTCACTCACAATAAAACAGCTTCAGAGTTATATTGAAAACCCTATTTATGCAGGGGTCAATGATGAGAAATGGACTAACGGTCAGCCAATAAAGGCAAAATTTGACGGTCTAGTGACTATAGAGATGTTTAATAAAGCAAATAGAGGTAAAGTTACTATCGTTGATGACGGTGGTATTATAACGATTTATAAAGGTCAACCTCCAATATGGCAACAGAGAAAAAACAAAAATAATCCTCTATATCCGTATAAACAGTATGTTTTATGTCCTATTTGCAAAAATCCTTTGTTAGGAAGTGCCTCAAAAGGAAAATCAGGTAAATATTTTGCAGCTTATCATTGTAACAGAGGTCATTATTTCAGGATTAAAATTGCTGATTTTGATAAAACCATAAACTTTTTTTGTAGACAACTTCGCTTTGATGAGGGCTTCAAAAAACGATTCAGTGAGATAGTCCTTGAGGAATGGAACAAAAGACAAAGGTCAACATCAGAATTAAATATTTCACTCAATCAACAAGTGGCGAACATTGAATCAGAAATAAATCTGACAAAAGATAAAATCAAGTCTTTATCATCTCAAATGGTAATTGAAATGATGGAGAAAGACATTGAAGAATTACAACAAAAAAAGGTTAAGCTCATTCAAACAAGAGATAATAAAGAAGATGAACAAGTGAAAATTGAAACTCTAATTGCTTATGCAGAATATTTTATGGAACACCTACACGATTTATTGTTAGGAGGCACTGATAAACAAAAAAATGCAGCTATTTTTGGGTTAGTTTTTGACCAAATACCGACCTACAATGACCTTATCAATGGAACACCTAAATTATCTCCTCTATTTAAGCTAAACGATGCTTTCGTTTCTTCTAAAAACAACTCTGTGAGCCCGTCGAGACTCGAACTCGAAACCAACAGCTTAAAAGGCTGCTGCTCTGCCAGTTGAGCTACGGGCCCTTAATATTAACCATTCAATATATTTTTTACTCTTAAAAGATTTTATCTGTTTTTCTCTTCTACGAGCAGCAACTATTTTATCAAATTTTTCCCAGTAAACCAATTGGTAAGTTTTTAATACTCTCGTTGTTCTTGTATTTCCTCGTAAATGTTGTTTTAATCTTTCTTTTAAATTAACAGTAGAACCTGTGTAGTATTTATTAGTTATTTCGTTCTTTAAAATATAAAACCAACACATCTAATATTTATAACATTCCTGCTCTGCCAGTTGACCCCGATTTAATCGGGGTTGAGCTACGGGCCCTTAATATTAACCATTCAATATATTTTTTACTCTTAAAAGATTTTATCTGTTTTTCTCTTCTACGAGCAGCAACTATTTTATCAAATTTTTCCCAGTAAACCAATTGGTAAGTTTTTAATACTCTCGTTGTTCTTGTATTTCCTCGTAAATGTTGTTTTAATCTTTCTTTTAAATTAACAGTAGAACCTGTGTAGTATTTATTAGTTATTTCGTTCTTTAAAATATAAAACCAACACATCTAATATTTATAACATTCCTGCTCTGCCAGTTGACCCCGATTTAATCGGGGTTGAGCTACGGGCCCAAAAATCAAGAATTGATTTTATCAATATTATAACTGTTTCGCAAATCCTTTTTGTTTGATAGAATATATAAAATATAATGAACTTCATCCAAAAAGAACTTTCCCATTTTCTCTCTCTTTCTCAAAAAGCCCGTGACCTACTGGTTTCTTATTTATATTTCGGCACTACTTATCCACTAATCGGCACTTTTATGAACGCCTTTATCTGGAGAAAGCAGGGAGATATTGTTAGTCTTGCCTTTTATAACATTGGCGAAACAACAATGCTTCCTCTAATTTTTTATTTTAATGGTTATCTCTTAAAAAAGTTTAAAATCACGCATCTTTATTTTTTCGGTGCCATCTTAACCGCTCTAATTCCTATCACTATTGTCTTTTTTCCAACAACAACCGCTTTGTCTTATCTTGTTTTTGGTCTTTTATTTGGCGTCGGTTATGGCATGTACTGGGCCAATAGAAATTATTTGACCTACAAAGAAACTACCAGTCATAACCGCGACTATTTCCTGGGATTAAATTTTAGTTTCAATACGCTAACAGGTGTTTTTATTCCTTTAATAATCGGTTGGTTTATTTATTTTGTTCCCTTCAAGGGGTATCAGATCTCTATGTTATTTGCCTTTGTTTTATTATTATTAGCTGGTTTAAAAATCGTCAAAGATGAACACCGGTCGCCGGAAATTTCTCATGTTGTCATCACAAAAACCACGGCTCGATGGTGGAAGATTCGAGGACTCGTAACATCAATTGGTCTTATCGAAGGCATCTCTTTATTTTTCCCGACACTTTTAATTTTGACAAAATTAGGAGCGGAAAATGTCCTTGGTTCATTTAGCTCTTTCCTTTATCTGGTTTCTGCTTGTCTTATCTACTACTATGGCAGAAAAGCAAAAGTCCACCATCAGAAACCAGTTTTATTAATAACCGTTCTTTCGGGTTTAGTAGCGACGATTATTTTTGGTTGGTTTTTTAACTCGTGGGCCACGGTTATTTATCTTGCTGTTAACTACTTGACGATCGAGTTCATGTGGCTGACTGCCGGGCCGATTACGATGAATATCATGGATGAAGAAAAATTAACGGCCGGACATAATATTTATGCGTTAATTTTTGATCAAGAATTATTTTTGGATCTGGGAAGAATGATTTCATTTGGAGTTTTGTTTGTCATTATTGCCTGTTTCGGCCAACAGGCTGCTCTTCGTTTTTCTCCAGTTTTTGTCTATCTATTACAACTTATGCTTTTGATAAGGTTGAAGGAGTAGTAAATAACTTTTCTTTTAAGTTTTGTAAGTCTCCAAACTGTTCCGCAATAACTTGAATTTCTTGTTGAAAATTTCCACTTTGTTTTTTTGCTAAAACCTGTGTTTTATTAATAAGACATTCTGTTTTAAAATCAACTCCTTTTTTCAAGTTTAATCTTAACTCTTCATCAGTAATGCCTAAGTCTGTGATTAACGGATCATCTGCTGCTAATAGTTACAATAGCTCGTTAAAACACTGAACTCCAAGAAGGTAGTCTTTTTGATTATTTTTTTTTGCAACAACATCTTCACTTATTGAACCATACATTGTAATTTTTTTTCTAGCCACCTCTAAATCAGGTTGTGAGCTTAAAATATGATACCCAGGTTGATCAGCAATAATAGTATCTGTTGTAACTATTCGTCTTGCAAGATCTCTTACTGGAAAAATATAAGCGGCTTGTTCTACCATAAATTCTGATAATTATAGCCTAACAATAAACTAATTGCAAAAATAGTTAGAGATCTATTTCTCCAGCGATTTTTTTCATTGCCTCAAAACAGGTCTCGATAAATTTTTTGATATCATTGATAATGAACCGTGATTGCTAAAATCTCAATCGCTTGTTTATCTGGTCTAAAGATAAATAAACCTCGATATTTTCTATCAATCCGAAAGCTATAAATTCCATATTCTTTTGGTTCAAGAAGCTTAACATTTAAACTTGGATGTTTAGGATTGAGTTTAAATAACTTTGTCTGCTTGTTAAATTTTTTTTGGAGATGGTGTTTCTCTATCTTGTTTTTAATTTTTTCAGATAGAGGTAAAATGTCCATAAATTAAGACTGGAAATAATCGCTTGTCTTTAGGCCTTCTTCTAAATCTTTGAGAAATGCTTGCGAATACTTTTTATTTTTTTTAAAACCACTGATGATCGTTTTTATCGATTTTGTTTTTGGTGCCAAAAAAGGATAGGTTGAGGCGGTCTCCACCAATTCTGGCTTTCGTATCAAGACTCGAATTATTGATCTAATAAATTCACTTCGATTGGCAAAGCCGAATTTTTTGACAAATCCATCAATCAAATTAACCTGATCAGATGGTAAAGAAATATTTATAGTACTCATATGAATATATAATAACATACTTTGCCAAAGTTTGTCAAGATGTATCTTACTCTTGACAAATAGAAGAAAAAAAACTAACCTTAGAGCATAAATATATGCCAAAGTCAGAATTGGTGCGATCATTAGGAAGAAAATCTTCTGGAAAGTAATTAAAGCCCGATCTCAGGCGCGATTTTCTTCATCGCCTCAAAGCAGATCTCAATGAATTTTTCTAAAGGTAGATTTAATCCTTCAGCTAAAGAGCATTTTTTGACATCCTCTCGCCTTGTTCCCGCGGCGAACTTTGGTTCTTTTAAAAATCTTTTTATTACTGATGATAACTTCACGTCAGCCATTTTTTTACTGGGATAAACTAAGGTTGTGGCGACGATTAAACCTGTTAAACTGTCGGCACAAAAAATCGACCATTCAGCTTTATTTAGCGGCTGACGTCCGGTTAATGAAGGCGCATGGGCTTTAACAATGTTGTGAACAGTTTCCGAAATTGTCAAGCCATATTTAGCTAACGCCTCAATAGTTTTTTGCGGATGAGTTGGTTTAAATTCTCCTGAATAATCAATATCATGAATTAACCCTGCCAGCATCCAGTCCTCTTTGGAGGGTTCGTTTTGGATTAATTGGTTACTTAAAAAATAATCGTACAGTCCACCCATGCATGCTTCAAGCGCCAACGAATGCTTAAAAATATTGTCTTCCAACTGTTTTTTCAAAGCATCGTAATATTTTTGTCTATTTTGATAATCCATAGGGCCTTATCCCAAAAAATTTTCATCACTACCTTCCTTTTCTTATTTCCTCATACATTCTAATCATGTCTCTATTGACTCTTAGTTTAAAAAAACTAGCTGTTATAATCAATAGACATAGAGTCCCCCAAGTCAATAGTCTAAAAAGATTTTTATTTTTAAGCCTCCTTCCTGATATATATATTTTTTCCGGAAGCACTCTATATTGAGCTCCTTTTTTTATCGTTTCTCTAAAAAAAAGCGTATCTTCCATCGTAATAGCATTGGTTGCAAGAGTAGAAAAAAATCCGACCGTATTAAAAATTGATCTGCTGCAAATAATAAAAAGGCCATAGTCTCCAATAACAACCCGCCATTTTTTTGTAATAATTAGGTTTATTTTTTTATTGAGATTAGCCACCCAACAAATAAATTTGTTAAGAAAATTTCGCTCCTGTGAAACAAACCAAACAGTGGCTATGCTATTTCGATTGTTTTTATAATCATTAATGATTCTTTTTAAGAAATTCCGCCCTTTAAAAACAACGTCGGCGTCTAAAAAAAGGAAAATACCTCCTGTGGCTGCTTTTCCGCCGGCGGTTCTTCCTTGAGCCGGTGTTCCTCCTTTAATTACTCGGCAGCCAAATTTTCTGGCAATTAAAACTGTTCTATCGGTCGAACGATTATCAGCCACAATTATCTCCTTAGGCTGATAAGATTGATTTTTTATCAAGCGCAGCAATCTTCCTAAATACTTTTCTTCGTTATAGGTAGGAATAATAATGGATAACATAAAAAATATATGTCATAAACTAATTTCCGATGCGTCAAGACCTCCGCAACCTCCGAGGTTGGATATCGGCTTGACATGACAATCTAATTTATTACAAAATTCAGGATTTTTCCTGGAACATAAACGATTTTATAATCTTTTCCTGTCAAATATTTTTTCACCTTTTCTTCTTTTAATGCCATTTCTTCTACATATTTTTTATTTGTTATCTTCTCACTTGACATCCATATGGTGGAACGTAATCTTCCATTGACTTGAACGGGAATCGTCATTTTTTCCTCAAATATTTCTCCTTCCACTTTCGGCCAAGATGATAGATGAATAGAAGTTTTTTCGCCAAAAATACTTCGCCAAATTTCTTCTGTCAAGAACGGCGCAAACGGAGCTAGGATTTGTAAAAAATTCTTGGCGCTCTCTATTAATAATCCCTGTGGATTTCGCTCCCAATCGTTTAGAAACTCCATCATGGCGGCAATGGCCGTATTCATTTTTATATTACTTATGTCTTCTGTGACTTTTTTTATTGTTTTCTTTAATTTTGTTTCCAGATTTTTATCATGGTTCGTCGAGCTCACCATGACACTTTTGTCATCCTGAGCTTGACGAAGGATGACAAAATAATTCTGATAAATCTCCCAAATTCTCGTCAAAAATCTATTAACTCCGGCGATTGTTTGATCAGACCAAGGACCGGTCCCCTCATACGGCATCATAAAACAAAGATAAAGACGGACAGTATCTGATCCATATTCTTTAACTTGTATGTCAGGATTAACCACATTACCTTTTGATTTACTCATTTTATTACCATCCGGTCCCAAAACAACGCCGTGTTGAACTCTTTTTAAGGCAAATTCATCATAATCTAACATTTTTTGGTCGTTAAAAAATTTAGTAAAGAAACGGGCGTACAAAGTATGACCCAAGGTGTGTTCGGCACCACCGAAATAGACATCAACCGGAGTCAGCTTTGCCACCCTACGGGTGTCAAATGGCCCGTTGTTATATTTTGGATTAACATAACGTAAAAAGTACCAAGACGAGTCGAAAAAAGTATCAAGAGTTTCCGCGTCCCGCTTGGCTGGTTTTCCGCATTTTGGACAGTTGACATTTAACCATTTTTCATTGGTCGCCAAAGGCGGCTTGCCATGGGGAGTAAAATCGACTTCGTACGGAAGTTCAACCGGCAGATCTTTATCAGGAACAGGATGGATAATATGTTCTTTTCCGTCAATAATCGCATAATCAATCCCCTCTCTTAAATTTTGAATTTTGAA
>Ga0210016_1005058_pt1 | contig 11100 bp, 6 predicted proteins | sample CryGeyCG2014_300_FD_185454 | JGI IMG/M metagenome (GOLD analysis project Ga0210016, IMG submission 185454) | Groundwater microbial communities from aquifer - Crystal Geyser CG02_land_8/20/14_3.00 (SPAdes) (version 2) | ecosystem: Environmental > Aquatic > Deep subsurface > Groundwater | place...
TCAACGACGTGATTCGTCAGATCGCCATGCTCGGCGGCTTCCTGGCGCGCAAAGGCGACGGCGAGCCCGGCGTCAAAACCCTCTGGATCGGCCTCCAGCGCGTCACCGACTTCGCCGCCGGCGTCAACTTCATGCGCGATCCCGAAGCCGCGGGGAGTTGTGTGTAATGGCATGCGCTATTCCCGCTTCGTGTTAGCATCAAATAAAATGAACAGCAGGTGCTGAATGAATATATTGCTACGCTCTTTCACTGACGAGCTTAGGAGTCTCCTTGTTAGGTGGCTGCCTCAATTATCCGCCGACTGGTGGGAGCGCCACGTCCTGGAAATTTTAACCTATCAACAACAAGAGCGCGTCAAGCAATCACGCACTGATAATTTGACCGGCCTCGATCTGGCTGCTTTACTGCGGGTACTCGATCAAAACTGGTACGAACTATCTTCCCGCTCAAACTGGCCCAAAGATGCGCGCAACTGGCTGAAAGAAACGCAGACGATACGCAACCGTTGGGCGCACGCCACCGCTGCCGAAACCGAGCCGCGTGATGCCTATCGAGATGCCGATACTCTGGAACGCCTAGCAAGAATGCTCGGGGTCGGCGATACAGCACAAAACCAAATAGCCGCTTATAAACAGCAGCAATTGACGCTGCTTTCACCAACCGTTGCTCCAAGCCCATCTCAGCTACCTGTTGTGTCATCCCCCGCACCTGCTGCGCCTACCGTTGCAGCAGTACCGCAAACAACGGCTATCCAAGATGGATTTGCGCCCGGACAGTTAGTACGCCTGAAATCGAACCACGTTAAGATTTTCCCAATCCTAACGGTGCAGCCAAATTCGGGCGGCGAATGCCGCTACTCGGTTTTCGAGGATGGCAAGCCAACGAATTATTATGCAAGCCAACTCGAAGCAAACCCCATGTTCGTGGATGAACGAACCACACTTGCTCTGTCGGAATTTCATGCGCGCATAACCGCGCTGCTGTTGACCGCGCCATCTGCCGCCAACCTTTACTCATTGCACTCGGGGCGGGTGCAATTCGTGCCCTATCAGTACCGTCCTGTACTCAAACTGCTGCGAGCAGATCGCCCGCGCTTGCTGATTGCCGACGATGTAGGTGTCGGCAAGACCATCGAAGCAGGGTTGGTACTGAAAGAGTTGCAAGCTCGCTCGGAAATTAAATCGGTGCTGATCATATGCCCTAAATCACTTGTGGCAGAAGGCAAGTGGCGTAGCGAGATGAAGCGTTTCGGCGAAGAGTTCACCCATCTCGACGGTGATACCTTGCGCCACTGCTTGCATGAAACCGACCTCGACGGCGAATGGCCGCGCCAACACAGTCGCACCATTCTGCCGTTTTCTCTGTTTGACGATACCCTGCTCAATGGCAAACCGCATAAACGCGGCAAGAAAACAAAAGGGCTGCTCGATCTCGATCCGCCGCCGCGTTTCGATCTGGTCATCGTGGATGAGGCGCACCACATTCGCAACGTCAATACCTGGCTGCATCAAGGCGTAAAGTTTTTCTGCGACCACGCCGAGGCGGTGATTTTTCTGACCGCTACACCCATCCAGATGGGCAATCAGGATTTATTCACCCTGCTCAACGTACTGCGCCCGGACTTGGTGATTGATAAGGCCAGCTTTGAATTCATGGCCGAACCCAATCCTCATATCCACGCGGCTGCGAATCATCTGCGCTCTGCGGCAGCAGGTAGCCAGCAACAAGCCGCGGTGGAATTGAAGGCGGCGGCAGACACATTTTCTTTCATTGAAACTCCTGATTTTCAGCGTGTACTGGATACGCTGGCCGAGCCGAACATTAGCCCCGCTACACGGGTTGCTTTGATTCGGGAAATCGAGCGATTTTCGACTTTTGATAGTCTCATCAATCGAACGCGGCGGCGCGACATCGGCAACTTCACCACGCGCAAGCCGGAAACAATTTCCATCTCGGCTACTGATGCTCAGCGTGCTTTCCACGACCAGTTGATCGCTACGGCGGCACGGATTTTCAAACAAAGTCACGGGCAGCAGGCGGTGTTGTTCATGCTCTCTACCCTGCGGCGACAGGCGGCCAGTTGCCTCTACGCGCTGGCCCCATTTATAGATCAATGGCTGGATGGCAAGCTGGATGATCTTGGTCTGGCGGAAATCAACGACAATGAAACGGACGAGGTGGAGGTTTTGCCGCCGGGCAGTTTGCATGCCGAAATTGAACAATTGCGCCAAGCCGCAAGAATGCTCGATCCCGCCGACCCAAAGCGGGATGCCTTCCTCGCCATCGTCCGCGACAAACAAGCCTTGCCCAACAATAAACTGCTGGTGTTCACTAGTTTCCGCCACACCTTGTTTTATCTGGAGCGGAATCTGCTTGCTGCGGGCATCCGCGTCGGTGTGATCCACGGCGGCGTAGCGGACGAAGACCGCCGCGACATCCGCCAACGCTTTGCCCAAGCCAAGGAGCAGGCAGACACGCTGGACGTGTTGCTCTCCACGGAAGTTGGCAGCGAAGGCCTGGACTTCCAGTTTTGCGATGGCATGGTCAACTACGATTTGCCATGGAACCCGATGCGCATCGAACAGCGTATCGGGCGTATAGACCGTTACGGACAGAAAAGCGAAGTGGTGGTCATCAACAACCTCATCACTCCCGGCACTGTGGATGCCGATATCTACGAACGCTGCCTGTTGCGCATCGGCGTATTCCAGCAAGCGCTGGGCGCGAGCGAGGAAATCCTCGGCCAGATCAGCAAAGAACTGCGCGCCATTTCCGAGAGCTTTGATCTGTCCCCTCAGCAACGGCAAGAGCGGCTGCAACAACTAGCGGACAACGAACTGCGCGAGATTCAGGAGCAGGAAGCATTAGAAAGCCGTGCCACTGAACTGTTCGGCTTGAGTCTACCCAATAACGACGACTTGACTACCCCGACCAGCGGCTGGCTTACGCCGGAAGCATTGCAATCAACAGCCAGACTTTACCTGCGTGACCGCTTTAGCAAAGAGCAGGAAGTTATGCTCGGCAATCAAGCCCTCAAAACTTTACGGCTGGATGCCGATGCGCGCACCCGTCTGCTGGAGGATTTTCAGAAACTGAACGCCGACAATCAGGAGGCGAAAGCTTGGGAACGCTGGCTCAAAGGAAATACGCCGCACATCGAGATCACCTTCGATCAGGATTGCGCAAGCGCTAATCCAAAAGCTGCGTTGCTGCACCCCACCCATCCGCTGCTGCGCCAAGCTGCCTTATACCTGCAACCACGTCAACCGATTTATGTCCAGTGTCGGGCACAGTCGGCGGAACTGGCAGCGGGGGTATATCCATTCGCACTTTACCAATGGCACAAACAAGGCGTGCGCGCCGATTGCGAACTGGTAGCTGTGGCAGAATCGCCAGAAATCGAAGCGAAGCTATTCTCCTTGTTGCATGACGCGCTTCCGGTAGCGGAAAGTGAACTGCCCGCGCAAGCCGTGTTCGATGCACTCGAAGCCCGCCACCATCAGCGCTGGCGCGACACGCTCGCCAATCACAAGGAATTCAACCAGCAGTTGGTGACGTACCGCCTGAATAGCCTGATGGCCAGCACCAAAGCTCGACTGCACCAAGTGAATGACCAGTTGAGTAAGGGGACGGAGGAAAAAATCCGCATCATGAAACAAGCGGAACACGACCGCATCAAGTCTGACTATCACCGCCAAAAAAATAAGCTGGAAGCTGCCAAGGAGGCGGCAGATATTCGCGCCGAGGCGGTGGTATTTGGGGTGTTCTTTGTGGAGAAAATATGAACGTTATCGAAGAAGTACGCCGTGAGAGGGAAGATTTGGCTCGGGTGTTGAAGAAACACGCGGGTATCAGAAAGATCGTCGAAGACCTTTACCCAGACAGCGCACATTTCATTTATGAGTTATTGCAGAACGCCGAGGACACCGGCGCTACTGAGGCGCAATTCACGCTTTCAAAAACCGGCTTGGTGTTCGAACATAATGGTCGCCCCTTTGAACCTAAGGATATCTATGCCATTACGGACATAGGTGAAGGTACCAAGGCTAACAATGACGACAAAATCGGACGCTTTGGTGTTGGCTTCAAGGCTGTGTTTGCTTACTCAGAATCGCCACACATCTGGTCTTCGAACTTTTCTTTCAAGATAACCGATCTGGTTTTGCCAAGCGAGCTTGAACCAAAAGCCGCGCTAGACAGCAAGACCCGCTTCGAGTTTCCGTTCAATAACCCAAAGAAGATAGCCAGCATTGCCTATGACGAGGTTAATGCTGGACTGAAAGAATTGGTGGAAACAACGCTGCTATTTCTTTCCCATCTGGAATCGATTGGTTGGCAGAACGCAACAGGCGAGTCTGGGGAGGTTCTGCGGTTCAGGCACTCTGAAAATCACTTCGAGGTTCTCAAACAAAATGGCGGCAAAACGACTGCCAGCTCCCATTTTCTAAAATTTGATCAGCCAGTCATGGGGCTGGATAAGAAACAACGAGTCGCGGTTGCTTACACACTCGATTTTCTGCCGAACGTGCAGGACTTTGATCCCAAGAAGGCACTGGAAAAACAGCTAAAAATCATTCCTGCAACACCGGGGCGAGTAGCAGTTTTCTTTGCGGCCGAGAAAGAAATGTCTGGTCTTCGGTTTCACTTGCATGCCCCATTTGTACCTGAGCTTAGCCGTGCCAGCATCAAGGAGACAGATGCTAATCTGCCTCTCTTCCAGCAACTCGCAACTTTGGCGGCGGCATCACTACTTCAAGTTCGTGATCTTGGTCTGCTCACCGCCGACTTTCTATCGGTATTGCCTAATCCACAAGATTCAATTCCCACTCGCTATCAGGATATTCGCAAGGCCATCATCGAGGAGATGAACGAACAGCCACTTACGCCTACATACGCAAAGACACATGCGCCAGCCAAGTATCTCCATCAGGCAAAAGCATCACTCAAGGAATTACTATCGAATGATGACATTGCGTTCCTCGTGGATTACGACGACGAACCGCCGCAATGGGCGTCGGCGCGTGCTTTACAAGGCACTAATATTGAGCGATTCATGACAGGGTTGGCGATAACCGATTGGGATGTCGAGCAATTCGCCGAACTGTTGTATGAGAAAGCATCAGTTGGCGGACGCAGCATTCCCCATTCTCCGTACTACACAACTGAACCAGACGCTGAATTCATGACTTGGCTGTCAGGAAAACCAGTGGAATGGCATCAGGAGATTTATGCGCTGCTGCACGCTGACTATTTATCAAATGCTGGGTGGCAAACAAACGAACTAAAGTCGTTGCGAATTGTTCGCCTGAGCAATAACGATTATAGCGTCGGCATAGAATGCTACTTCCCGAGCGAAGGCGTCGAACAGGATGATGTACTGCCGCGAGTGGATGTACGAACTTATACGACAGGAAAGAAAAAGGGACAGCAGGAGTCTGCGAGGAAATTCCTAGAAGAGATCGGTGTTCGTGAGGTTGGAGAGGCTGAACAGGTCGAGGCAATTCTGAAGCAGCGTTACACGAAGATCAACCTCAACCCGTCAAAGAAGGATTTGAAGCGCTTTATTGCGCTGCTTGAAAAAGAGCCTGACAAGGCAAACCTATTTACTTCGTATTTTATTTTTGAGCGCCAGGACGGTAAGTGGGATAAGGCAGGGCAGGTTTTCCTTGATCAGCCTTTCACGGATACAGGACTCAGTGCCTACTACAATGTTTTGGGGGAAGGTGCAAAGCGTGTTGCATTAGCGGAAAGATATCAAGATTGCGGCGTTGCTATCAAAAAACTGGTGAAATTTGCTGAGGCCGTTGGCGCACAAACACGATTAGAGATTACCGAAACAACATGCTATTCAAATCCGCAGTGGTCATATCTTCGCACGGTCGGCGGCGAGCGTGAAACATCACCGATCAATCGGGATTATGTGATTGCGGGGATTGACCAGCTTCTGGCGCAACCAACATTGGCAATCTCGAAGCTCATCTGGAAAACTATGTGCTCGTTGCCCGCACATCAAGATTTTTTGACAGCAACATATCGCCGAAATCAAAGCTCTGGTTCTCACTGTGCGGACTCACAACTTGTTCATTGTCTTAAGGCAGGTGCATGGGTTTCGCAAGGAGATGGGGTGTTTGCCCGCCCGGCAGAAGCTACTCGTGAGTTACTGCCTGAAGGGTTCCCGTTCGATCCGGGCTGGCAATGGCTCAAAGCCATTCGCTTCGGAGAGGAAGCAGTCAAGAAGTCCGAGGTGTATCGCCAGAAACAGTTCAGTGCACAGGCTCTTGGTTTTGAATCGGCGGATCATGCATCTAAATGGGCTGAAGTGGCTAAGCGTGGCGTATCCCCAGATGATGTGTTAGCGAAGTTTAAGAAAAGAGATTTGCCCGATAAGGAATCTCCCAACGCCGAAAGGCGCGCAGAGAAAATAGCCAATGAAGCCCGTAGCTCCCCGGAAAAAAAACGGGAAGCTAGAGAACGAACCGTTGATCCAGACTACGGTGGTGCGCAAGATGACGCAAGAATCTACCTTAAGCATCAGTACACGAATGGCGATGGGGTAATGATCTGCCAGCTATGCCAAGCCCCGCAGCCTGTGATATTGAATGGCGAGCCACATTTTGAAGCGGTGGATTGCGTGGGCGGAATCAATGCCCACCATGAGCATAACAACTTGGCACTCTGCCCCAACCATGCCGCAATGTATAAAAACGGTGGTTTGACTCCCGATACCGTTCAGCGCGCCGTATTGGAATGTGAAAGCCAGAAAATTTCGTTAAATCTGGCAGACAACCAAGTTGAATTATATTTCACACAGCAGCATCTTGGCGATTTGCGTGCAGTGCTGATTGCGCGTGATTCGGAGGCTAAATAATTTTAGCCTAGCACCCATTTCGTTACCTATCCTGAATTTTGCATAAAGAGGGCGCGAAGAGAAGCGCAGGACACCCAGTTTTCTGCCGCAAGAGTGGGTGTCCGAGAGTGCCTCTCCTGCGTCGTTGCACAAAGCGTCACATAGTCCGACTATGCTCCACTTTGGGACGGGGGGCAGGTCTTGTATTGACACATGGTGACTCGGGCTCAAGGAGCATGTGCCAATACAAGACCTGACCCCGGTCCTTGATCTTGCTATTGACGGTGATGCAAACCTTGCCACCGGCACTGGCGTTGATTTGGCCGGCCCAAATGGTTTGGTTGCTGCGTCGGGGCTTGGCCGCATGATGCCCCGCTTGGAAGTGCAAGATCTGACGCTTGGCTACGGCCCCCACATGGTGTTGCGCGGCGTGTCCTTTTGCTTGCGGGCCGGCCAGGTGGTCGGCTTGATCGGGCCCAATGGATCTGGCAAGAGCAGTCTGCTGCGTGCCATCGTCGGTTTGACCCCGATCAGCCACGGCCGCATTGCCATTGATGGAATGACGCTGGCCGACGACCCGGTCGCGTTCAAACACCGCTTCGGCTTTGCCGTTGATCCCCGACTTCTGCCCAATCGTCTCAGCGGGCGGCAATGCATCGAATTGGTCGGCCATCTGCGCAATGACGGCACGCCGCTGGCATCCAGCTACGCGCTGGCCGACGCGCTCGGTTTGCGTCCCTGGCTGGATCAGCCGGTCGCCGGCTACTCCCTGGGTACGCGGCAAAAACTGGCGATCATTCTTGCGCTGTTCGGCCAGCCACCACTATTGATCCTGGACGAGATTCTCAATGGCCTGGATCCACTGGCGGCCTACGCTTTGAAACAGGAACTCCGGAGTCGCGCCGAAAGCGGGGTCACCGTATTGTTGGCCACCCACGGTCTGGAAGTGGCCGAGCGCTTTCTGGATCGCGCCGTGTTGCAACTCGACGGCCAGTTCGAAGTCGATTGGGACGCCGCTGACCTCGCCGCCTTTCGTGCCGACCCCGACGGTGGCCTGGAACACGCGGTCATCCAACGATTGCAAGCGCGTTCGCGGTGATCGGCGCGCTGCCTTGTACACTTGAGTTTCGTCGTTCTCTCGCCACACGAATTGCCAGAGCCCCACTATTCCACCGGAGATGTCAATGTCTAGTACCACAACTTTAGTCCAAGTATTTGTCGAACCCAGTAAGGCGATGGCGGCGGTACGTGAGCGTTCGATGCTGGCGCTGCCATTGCTGCTGATGATTCTGGGCAATGTTGCCTTGTTCGTCTGGTACTTCCAGATTGTGGATTTTCCCTGGCTGCAAGATGCCATGCTCAGCGCCAATCCGGCGATGGATGCCAGCGCGCGGGAAGTCGCCCGCGGCTTTATGAGCAAGAGCGTGATGCTCGGTAGTACGGTCACCGGTATCGTTATCGTCGTCCCGATCATGCTGCTGGCGAGTGCGGTGTATTACCTGTTGTTCGCCAAGGTGGTTGGTTGCGACATCGGCTTCGGCAAGTGGTTCGCGTTTGCCACCTGGAGCGCGGTGCCGACGCTGCTGCTGCTGCCGCTGATGGCCATGCAGATCATTCTCAGCAGCAATGGTCAACTGGCCATGGAGGCGTTGAACCCGGTGACGCTCAACCAATTGCTGTTCCATCTGCCGACCGCTAATCCGTGGGCGGGCCTGCTCAACGCGATCAACCTCACTTCGATCTGGGCGACGGTGGTGGCGGTGATCGGACTGCGTCAGTGGACTGGCAAGCGCCTTGGCACCAGCATTTTCATCGTGTTGCTGCCGCAGTTGGTGATTTACGGCGGTTGGGCGATTTTTGCTGCGACGCGGGCGGCGGCATGAATAAGCGTTGGTGGGGGATCGCAGCCATCGGTGCCCTGTTGCTGCTGCCGGTGCTGCTGAAAACCGGCGCTCGTCAGGCCGGCAAAGCGGTGGAAATTGAACTGGCGGCGGCGCGACCGGTGCGGGCTTCCATTCTCGCCTCGGGCAATCTGGTGTTTCGAGAGCAGTCGCAATTGTCGCCGGAGGTGATTGGCAAAGTGCGTGCGGTATGGGTCAAGGAAGGCGATGTGGTGGTGCCAGGCCAGGTCGTGCTGCAATTGGATGAGCAGATCTATCGCGCCGAAGTGGCCCAGCAGGAAGCGGCGGTTCGCCAGCAGAAGATCAATATCGAGCGCCAGCAGTTGAACCTGGACAATCAGCAACGACAGTGGCAGCGCAGCCGCGAAATCCATGATCGCAAGTTGCTTGACGACACCAAATACGACGAGGTGGCGCATGCTTATGATTTGGCCAAGGTTGAACTGCGTGCCAGTCGCGAAGGCTTGCAGCAGGCCGAGGCGCTGCTGAACCAGACCAAGGAGCGCCTGGCCAAGACCAGCATCCGTGCGCCCATCGGTGGCACCGTGGTCGCGCTCGGCATCAAGGTTGGCGAAACCGCCGTGTCGAGTTCCACCGGTATTGCCGGTTCCAGCTTGATGACGATCGCCAATACCGACAGTCTGCTGACCGAGATCAATGTGGATGAGGCCGACATTGCGCACATTCGCGTTGGTCAGGCGGTGGCGGTATTCGCTGCGGCCTTTCCCGAAGTTGCGTTGGCGGCCGAGGTCGAGAGTATTCCCTTGTCACCGCGCAGCAACAACGCGCTCGGTCAATCTGGTGGCTCGCTGGCGCGCAGTTATACGGTGACCGTGCGCTTGCATGACCCGAAGCAGTTGGCGCTGCGGCCGGGCATGACCTGTCGCGCCGAAATTTTTACCGATAGCGCGGAAAAAGCCTTGGCGGTTCCGGTGCAGGCAGTGTTCAGCAGCAACGAAGCTGAGACCGAAATTGCGGCTGGCAAGAAGCCGCCGCCCGAAGAGCGCTTCCTGTTTGTCGATGCGCAGGGCAAGGCGGCACGACGGGTAGTAACGGTCGGCTTGTCCGATGACAGTTATCAGGAAATTCGTAGTGGGCTAAAAGCTGGCGAACGGGTGGTGGTGGGCCCATACAAAATCCTGCGTCATCTCAGGGACGGCGATGCGCTCAGCGTGGCGTTGCCGGCGGGGCAAAAAAAGTCGTGAGCGAGCCACTGTTGCGCCTGGAAGCGATCTGCAAATCCTATGTGATGGCCTCAGAGACCGTGCACGCGCTCAACGGCATCAATCTTTCTATTGCCCGCAACCAAAGCATCGCCTTTGTTGGCGCTTCTGGTTCTGGAAAATCGACGATGATGAATATCCTGGGCTGTCTCGATCGCCCCAGCAGTGGTCGCTATTGGCTCAATGGCCGTGATGTGGCGACCTTGAACGAGTCGGAATTGGCTGACACCCGCAATCGCGAGATCGGTTTTATCTTCCAAAGTTTCAACTTGTTGCCGCGCGCCAGCGCCTTGCACAACGTCATGCATCCGCTGATTTATCGCGGTGTTCGTCCGGCTGAACGGCAGGTGCGCGCTCGCGCCGCGCTGGCGCGGGTTGGCTTGGGCAACCGTGTGGACCATCTACCCAATCAACTTTCCGGCGGCCAGCGCCAGCGCGTGGCGATTGCGCGTGCCTTGGTCGGCCAGCCATCGATCCTGCTGGCGGATGAGCCGACCGGCAATCTTGATTCCACCACCAGCGCCGACATCATGGCCCTGTTCGACGAATTGCATGGCGAGGGACAGACGGTGATCGTGGTGACCCACGAACCGGAGATCGCCGCACATTGCCAGCGCGTGGTGCGCCTTGCCGATGGCCGCGTAGTCAGCGATAGTCGCCAGGAGGCGCGGAATGGTCAGTTTGCTTGAAAGCCTGCGTTCGGCGCTGTCGAGTATTCGTGCCCACGCCCTGCGCAGTTTTCTGACGACGCTCGGCATCATCATCGGTGTCGCTTCGGTGATCGCCGTGGTCTCGCTGATTCAGGGCTTGTCGTATTCGATCACCAGCAAGTTCGCCGGCCTCGGCAGCAATAGCTTGACCGTAAGATCAGAGACCGCGTTCAACGACGCCATGCAGGGCAAACGCAATCGCCTGACCTTGCGCGACTACGACCACTTGTTGCAGCACATCGACGACATCAGCGCGGTCACGCCGATGTTTATGGCGATGGGTGATTTCGGCGGCACCATCAAGTTCGGCAATCAAACCAGCGTATCGCGGGTGCTGGCGACGACACCAAGCTATCAAGACTCGCAGCAAGTATTTCCGGCATTGGGACGTTTCATCACTGCCGCCGATGGCCGCTCG